>ERZ1673750.123-NODE-123-length-75638-cov-28.944286_pt1 | contig 75638 bp, 69 predicted proteins | sample MGYA00580203_ERZ1673750 | MGnify/ENA primary metagenome ERZ1673750 (study PRJEB41218, sample SAMN15661763) | gut metagenome | host: Homo sapiens | place: Canada: London | collected 2015-08-20/2019-03-30 | study: EMG produced TPA metagenomics assembly of... | reverse complement strand
TTTTTTCGCCATTTCTCAAAAAAATTTTTGAAATGTCCGAGCTTTGTAACAATTCGGCCTGTTTTTTTGTCGAAATCAAAGGCACCTCGGACATTTGTGTAACATTTGTAGTTTATGCTTGTGGTAAATCAATATTGGGGGTGAGGACACATGAAAAAGATACTGCTGATCGACGACAGCGACACCTATACATGGTGTCTGCGAAAATACTTACAGCACCGGGGCTACCCGGTGAAAACGGCTTGTACGCTGAAAGAAGCGCGGGCCGCCATCCAAGAGGAAATGCCGCTGGTGGTCTGCTGTGATCTCGACCTGCCGGATGGTTCCGGCATGGACTTTCTGGACGAGGTGCGGGCCGCAGACAAGGAGCTGCCTTTTATTCTGGCGTCCTGCCATGACAAGGACGACTATGAACAAGAGGCTATGCGCCGGGGCGCAACGCTGTGCATGGACAAAATGAAAGGGCTGCTGCTGCAAGATAAGCTGGTGGAATACGCCTACCGGCAGTTATCCGGCGAAAAGGCCCTGACTTTTCACAAGCTGCTCTTTGTCTATGCAGAAGATACCAGCGCCGAAGTGCTGCGGGCTGCTATGCTACAAAAAGGCTTTGACCTGATTCTGGTTTCCTCGATTGCAGAGGCCAAGCGCCGGATTTTTGAGGATAAGGAAATTGAACTGATCTTGTGCGATCTGGAACTGCCGGACGGCACAGCAATGGAGCTGTTTCATACACTGCGGCGGGTGGCGGGGATGTTCCAAATGAAGAATCCCCATATCCGGCTTCTGCCGTTCTTTATCCTCACCGAGAACAACGACCTTGCCACGGAATATGAATACCGGCATGAGGGCGTGAACGACTATATCACCGCCCCGGTCAATATCCCAGAGCTGATCCGGCGGGTTCTGTTCTTTGTGGAATGAAGCTTTTTTATTCGGCGGCTTTGTTAAGCAAGGCCGCCATTTTTAATTCATTTATCTTCAATGTTTGTTCTGAATATCGTATAATGTAGGGGAACGGCTGTGGTTTCATAGAGTGGTGAGGTGTTTATATTATGAATGAACGAGAAAAAACGATCCGATTATGGTTTGAGATGTGGCTCAATCAGCAGGATATGGGGATTGATGATATATTTACAGAAGATGTGATTTATACAGAAAGCTGGAGTCCCCAGTATAACAACCGAAAAACAGTAAAGCATTGGTTTCAGGAATGGAATACCCGTGGCAAGGTGGTTATTTGGGAAATCAAGCAATTTTTTCATAAGGGGGATCAAACGGTTGTAGAGTGGTATTTCAAAAATGAAATGAATAATGGGGATATAGAGGAATTTGATGGAATCTCGTTGGTTGAGTGGACAGAGGATAATAAAATAAAGGCATTAAAAGAATTTGGGTGTAATCGCAATACCTATAATCCATACCAGGAAGGCGATACCCCTCAATTCAAAGCAGAAAAAGCGAATTGGTTTTGATGGAGTGCTTATAATGTTAGCGGCTGTGGTTTCATAGAAAGTTGAGGGATTTTTGAGATTTACCATATATCATATAAAGAATGGAGGTGCATGATTTTGAATCCTAAATTACTGGTCGTTGATGATGAACGCGGTATTGTTGATATGATACAGAGTTATTTTCAAACACGATATGATATTCTGACCGCTTATAGCGGCCAAGAAGCACTCAAAAAAGTAGCCTGCAAACCAGATTTAATTTTATTAGACATCAATATGCCTGGAATGGATGGTCTGACTGTATGCCAGAAGATACGGGAACACATAGCCTGTCCCATTCTTTTTTTGACTGCTCGTATTGAATCCAGCGATAAGATTATTGGATTTCAGGCCGGGGCGGATGATTATATCGTCAAGCCCTTTGATTTGGATGAATTGGGGGCGCGTATTGCTGCACATTTGCGCCGTGAGCAGCGACGCCAAAATAATTCGGCAGTACGCTTCTTTGGTGAATTGATACTGGACTATTCCGCCCGAACAGTTACAATCAATAATCAGAACATCCCGCTATCTAAGAGGGAGTTTGAGATTGTAGAACTTTTATCCCTCAATGCAGGACAGGTTTTTGATCGTGAGCGGATTTATGAGCGTGTGTGGGGATTAGATGGGGACGGAAACAGCGATACAATTATGGAGCATATCCGGAAAATACGCGCTAAATTTGCAGCACATACATTGCACAATTACATTGAAACAGTTTGGGGGTGTGGGTATCGGTGGAACGCCTAAAAAATATGGGACTAAAGAAATCTTTCCTGTTATTATCCCTCTCCTGTTTAGCGGTGGCATTTCTCCTGCTTGGTGCGGTTATCTTTCTTTGCCGTGGCATTGAAAGCTATTATCCTTTAGGCGGTGTAGAAATCCTATCGGATGGTTCAATCGTACCCCTGCCATCTCCTACGGCATCACAACAGCGCATTTTGGCTATCCTAAATATTGTGCAGACGCTTTCCTGTATTCTTTTCCCGGTAGGTGGATTGATTGTTTCAGTCTTTCTTTTTTATTATCTCAAATTGAAGCAGCCTATTTCCTGCCTGCAAAATGGCATTATGCGGATTCAGAATAATGATCTGGATTTTTCGCTACCGATTTTGTCTAACGATGAAATGGGACAGCTATGTGCTGCCTTTGAAGAAATGCGGAGTGAACTTTTGAAATCGAATCGGCTGTTGTGGCAACAGGCCGAGGAACGCAAACGGCTCAATGCCGCATTTTCCCATGATCTGCGTAACCCGATTACGGTCTTAAAAGGAAGTGTAAAACTTTTGCGGCAAGGTATTCAGGATGAACAGACCATAGACCGGCTGGAAAGTTACACTTTACGGATCGAGCAGTATGTAGAAGCTATGAGCAATGTTCAAAAATTGGAACAACTCTCTGTTAAGCCAAAAGAAATCAGACTATCAGTTTTACAGAGTGAATTGCAGGAAACAGCACGGTTGTTAGCACTATCCAAAAAAGTTTCTGTTTTAGTACCATCAGATGGAACAGTTTGTATAGATCACGGGCTATTTCTTACCGTAGCGGAAAATCTGATTGGAAATGCAGCGCGATTTGCAGAAAAAGCAATCTCTATTCAAATAACGCTGCAAAATGATTCTTTGGTCTTGAAAGTAGAGGATGACGGTGCGGGGTATCCGCTGTCTCTCGTGCAGAATGGGCCAAATCCCTTTGAAACGACAAGTAGCAATTCCTCACATTTCGGAATGGGACTTTACAGCAGCAGAATTTTATGTGAAAAACATGGTGGACGATTGATTTTGGGAAATCAGGCCGGGGGCGGTGCATCCGCAACTGCCATTTTTCATTTCGTGTAATCCTTGAGCAATTTTTGAGATTTATCATTTACACTCTCCTTATACCACAAATAAGGAGAGTGTTTTTTATGAATATTGAGGCAAAGAATTTATCAAAGATTTATGGTGATGGTGAAAACCGAGTGGTGGCTTTGGATCATGCGAATCTCGAAATTGTATCCAGCGATTTTATTTCTATTATGGGACCATCTGGAAGCGGAAAAAGTACCCTGCTTCATTTGCTTTCCGGCTTGGATAAGCCATCTTCCGGTTCGCTGACCTACGATGGTAAAGATATTTACAGTTACAGCGATAAGGAGTTGTCGGCATTCCGCCGGAAACGGATCGGATTTATTTTTCAACAATTTAATCTGCTTCCGGTTCTGACGGCGAAAGAAAATATTATCATGCCTCTTTTGCTGGATAAACAAAAACCGGATGAAGCATACCTGAAGCAGCTTACAGAACTGCTTGGCATTCAGGGGCGCTTGGAACATCTGCCCCATGAGTTATCCGGCGGCCAGCAGCAGCGTGTAGCCATTGCCCGCGCTTTGATTGCAAAGCCGGATGTGATTTTTGCTGATGAGCCTACGGGAAATCTGGACAGCAAAAGCGGCGGCGAAGTCATGGAACTGCTTCAAAATGTATGGAAAAAGATGGGTAAAGCTCTCGTTGTCATTACCCATGACAGCCGTATTGCGCGAATGGCAGACCGCCAGTTTCAGATCGTAGATGGTGTGCTTGCGGAGGTGACAGCGAAATGAAATCTTATCGTACATTAGCATTAAAAGAACTGCTATCCCAAAAAGTCACTTCTATTCTTATTTTGATTGCCGTTGTGCTGTCTACTATGATGACAACTATTGTAGGACAATCCATTGGCGTACTTAGTGCAATGCGGGAACAGCAGGCCATCGCTATCGGAGGAAACCGATATGCCACTTTTTTGCAGATGAATGCAGAGCAGCTTCATGCACTGGAACAGGATGAGCGTCTTTCCTATGTAGGCAAATCTATTTATATGGGAAGTTTAGAACTCTCCCCATCTCTTACCCTTGGTTTGATGGAGTATTTGGATGATACTGCCGCTATCTACCCATCAAGTACCAGTATAGAGGAAGGTCGCCTGCCGGAAGCCCCGATGGAAATAGCGCTTTCTGAAGATATTCTGAAATATCTTGGCTTTGAGGGCGGTATTGGAGATAAGATTACACTTTCACTGCAAAAAAATCTTCGCCACAACATTGCGGACAGCTATTCCTATACAGCAGAATTTGTTCTTACAGGGATATTGAAAAATAACTACTTGGGATATACAAGCGGCACTGTTACGGGAGTTGTAGGGGAAGGAACTGCTGAACAACTTTTAACGGAATCTTATATTTATTACAATGTGGATATTCGGACTGCCGATAAAAAGAATTTTCAAGCAGTTGTCGATGACATCAATAAGGAATTTAATATCCATGAACTTGATACCAGCTATAATATTGTATATTTGAACGCCTTGGGAATTTCCTATACTGCAAATTCCGAGGGTGCTAATGATAAGGGATTCTCTTTTATGACAGTCGCAGGAATATTAGTGGGTACTTTGATTTTGCTGGCTGCTGGTCTTGTGATTTACAACATTCTGAAAATATCTGTCTCAAAACGGATAAAGGGATATGGAACACTTCGGGCTATTGGAGGCGAAAAAGGACAGCTTTATCAGATCATTGTAATTGAAGTAATCCTATTGTGCCTGATGGGGATTCCTATTGGTATGCTTCTTGGCTTCCTGAGTGCCAGAGGAATTTTAGAGGCAGCGACCGGCTTGGTTTCCCCTGAATTGTTCTTGGTTCAGGATGCTTCTGAATTGAAAACTCTAATAGCAGAGAACAGTTCTTTGAATGGAACCTTACTGGTTTTAAGCGGAGCAATCACTTTGGCGTTTGCGTTGTTTGCAGCATTACCAGCAGCCAGATCAGCCGCAAGGGTATCTCCCATTATGGCGATGTCTGGAACAAATCTAAAAATTCGGCGCAGAAAGCGTAAAACAAAGAAAATCCATAATTTTGAAGCATATTATGCCCGCCTGAACTTAAAGAGAAATAAAGGCCGTACTGCAATTACAATTTTGTCCCTTGTTATGAGTATCACGGTTTTTATTGCCCTGCAAGGTTTTTCCTCTCTCCTGAACGCTGCAAGCGCCCTGCAAGATAACCATGTAGGAGATTATCAGATCACAAATGAAAGTATTGGATTTACCACAGATGATCTGAACACTTTGCGGAAAAATGAAGCTGTGCAAAGTGTAGCCGCCATACAATTTTCGCTTTACGAACAAAATGAAAATGGGCTGCTCGATGAAATCAGTCTTGAATTTCAACTGAAACCCGGCGAAACTTTTCAGGTTGTCGGATTGAACGATGAATATTGGGATTATTTTATGGGGGATCAATTACCAGAAGAACAGCTTGGACAACTGAAAGCAGGGAACGCCTGTATAGTAAGGAATCCTATTCCCATGAGCTACGGCGAAGATGTTCTTGAATTTACAAATATAGAGGCCGGAGAAAACATCTGTGTTGCGGGAATGGAGCTGAATGTTTTGAAAACCTTGGATGGCTATGACGGTTATCTTGGTATTGGAAATGGCGGTTTCACAAATGGTGTTCAAGTGATCGTTGATGATGCTATCTATGAACGCCTGACGGGAAAAGATACCTATTCAGAGTTTTTGCCTACACTGAACGAGGGTGCTGACAGGGAAAACTTTGATACATTTATCGAGGCGTTTTGTAACAGAATACCGGGGACAACATTCTTGTCATATGAAGAAACCGACCAGCAACTAAAAGAGAGCTTTGCACAAATTCAAATGCTGGCATGGGGGCTGATTCTTTTCGTTGGCCTGATTGGTATTCTTAATATCATCAATACCGTTTACACAAATATTCACACCAGAGTAACAGAAATCGGTATGCAGCGGGCCATTGGAATGAGTGCCGATAGCCTTTATAAAACTTTCCTTTGGGAAGGTGCATATTACGGAATCATTGCCTCTGTGATTGGAAGCGTGCTGGGATATGTTTGTACGATCTTCATTGAGGCGGCCACGAGCGACACCATCCAGCTTGTTGCAATCCCTGTCATGCCCATTCTTGAAGCAACCCTCTTGGCAGTAGGAGCTTGCTTGCTGGCAACAGCAATTCCGCTACGGAAAATTTCAAAAATGAATATTGTGGATTCGATTGAAACGGTTGAGTAGAACACTATTTTTTGAAATGTCCGAGCGTTGTAACAATTCAGCCTGTTTTTCTGTCGAAATCAAAGGCACCTCGGACATTTGTGTAACATTTGTAGTTTATGATGATTATAAATCAAAGATAACTTTCACTTAGGTATTAAGACATAATATGGAGGTGATGATGTGATGGGACATTAGCTGTTTTGGATATAGAAGAATCCGGCAAGCAGATCGGAGAAAAGTTATTTCTGCTTCTTAACGAGGAACAAAAGAATGCTCTGATGCAATATATTTTGGAACAGGGAGTCTGTCATGGAACGGTATTCAATTCCTGTCACACTTCCTCCGCATCAAAGAAAAATCCTCTAACAGAAATACAGGAAGGCGAGCTTTATCTATGCCTGGAACACCGCACTGTCAGGGTTAGGGAACGGATTATCAACCTGACAAGTAAGGAGTTTGATATACTGGCATTACTCATTGCCAATCCCAAACGTGTTTTTACTTACGAACTGATTACCGATTTGGTTTGGAAAGAGGATTGTGATTTCTATTCGAGAAAAGCCATTCATAATCATATAAGTAAGCTGCGTAAGAAATTGCGCTTTGAACCGGATCTTCCAAACTACATTGAGAGTGTCGCCGGAATCGGCTATAAATTTGAACATCTATAACATGAGCCCACAAGGTGTCGTTTTCCCCTTGTGGGCTTGCTTTTTGCGGCATATATTCTAAGAGCAGAATATGTAGAAAATTGCGAATATAAAGAGTAAAAAGCGAATGCCTGCGGACTGATACAGGAAACATAACCGATATAATTTTCTCCCAAGGAGGTATCAAGCAGCCGATTCAGGCTCCTCCTTGATGGGAGGAAATGCCTATGCGTCTATGCAACACAGATCCGCAGATAAACTGCTTTACATTCAGTCACCTATACGTCGTAATCCAGCTCGTATGGATTGCGGCGTTTTTGGTTTCGACAATATTTGAGCATTTTCGCTGTCAGCCTCCCGGAGAAATTTCATACTGCTGCTTTGGCGCGCCTGTTCTTTGTACGGGCGCGCTTTTTTGTACCCTTTTTTTAATCAGAAAGAGACTTAGACCTTATCGCTGCCGCAGCCCACCCTCTGATTTCGATTTTTGCCATCAACTCAAACATCGAAATTGGAGGAAATTACTATGAAGAAAATCAATCTTCGGGATTATTACCCGTATTATACACAGGACATGATCGTTGAGGTGCCGGATGAAGTTGCGGACATTCTCCGGGAATATAAACTTGCTGAAGCAGCTTATTTTTTGCGTACATACCGGCATAAAGCCTATTTTTCTTTGGATTATGACATCAATGTGGAACATGAGGCTATGGTGCTTGTTTTGACACCGGCAGATATTTTTGAACAGAAGGAAGAAAACGCTAGACTATATGAAGCGCTTGCCTCGTTGCCGGAAAAACAGCGTAACCGTATCACTTCACATTTTCTGTTGGGAATGAGTTTATCGGATATTGCAAAAAGCGAAGGAACCGGCGTCAGCTCTGTACATGAAGGAATCCAACGTGGACTTCGGCGTTTGAAAAAAATTTTAGAAAAAATGAATACAGACCCCGAAAATTACCATCAAAAATGAAATGTATAATAGAGGGACATATTCGGCGGGACAAGCTGGACGGGTGTGGTAAGGAAGCATATACATCCTCCACCCTAACTGTAATATCAATTTGTCTGCCATGCCCCTTGCTTGTTCCTTGACAACCGAATATACGCTGTTACGGGTACTTCATTCTGTGTTCCGAGCGGCAGATGGGGCGGCGCGGTGACAGGCGGCCTAAGGAGGTGATGAATCCAGGCTGTCCGAGCGATAAACGCAACCTACGAAACCGGCTGTGGCAGGCCGGACGCGATAACGACACAGATCATAATGGTACTTCTTCACAGCTTCCTAAAGACTTGGGGAGAGTTCCTGCGGCGTTTGCTTGCTCTGGCAAAGCGGCGGCGTATGTGGGACTATGATGCGGTGACGCTACCCGCAGCCTGTAACAGCCCCGTCCTTATAACAGAAGGACTTGCCGGGGTGCGTGGCAAATACGGCAGCAAAATCGAAATCAGATATAATGGGCCGGATTTATGTGTGTAATAACCATAGATCCGACCTATTCATGTGGTTTTGATAACACAGTTTTCAGAAGGGAGTTGATACTATGGAATTGAACACCATTGTCAGTGAAGTGGGTACGCTGGTAGACATTCGGGATGTCTCTGTCAACAAAGAACTTTCTCGTGATGAACGGATTGCAGAATTTGTTCAGCAAATCAAAAATCCATACCATTTTAAGTGTGGACGTTTTACTGTACAAGCCAGTTTTTCTGCTGAAGGTGCTACCCTGGAAGAATGTATCAAGGGTATTTTGCGATAGCTGCAATTTTAAGAAAGGGGCTGACTTTTCCGTAAAAGCATGGTAGAATAAGAATCGGAAAAGGAATTGAATATGGAATAACCACACTTCTTGAATTGCGGGGATTTTTCTGTGCAACGAAAGGAGTGTTTTTTTATGCAGGTTTACAAAGCGATTAAGTACATCCGTCTTTCTTATACGGATGATAAAACAGTAGAAAGTGACAGCGTTGCTAACCAGCGGCGCCTGATCGATGACTACATAGCCCGACACCCGGAAATTGAGGTTGTGGCAGAAAAAATTGACGATGGTTATAGTGGTGTTTTGTTTGATCGCCCGGCATTTCAGGAAATGATGCGGATGATCGAACAAGGCGAAGCTAACTGCGTGATTGTCAAAGACCTCTCCCGCTTAGGTCGTGAGTACATAGAAACAGGCCGTTATATGCGCAGGGTATTTCCAGCCTATGGAGTGCGTTTTATCGCAATTAACGATAATGTGGACACGGAAAATGACGCTGCCGATGATCTCGCGGTTTCTGTCAAAAACATTATGAATGAGGCTTACTGTCGGGATATTTCCGTTAAGACACGGAGCGCCCTGGAAGTAAAACGGCGCAGCGGGGATTTTGTAGGTGCTTTTACCATCTATGGTTATGTGAAAGTCGGCGATAAACACAAGAGCCTGGAAGTGGACGAATATGCTGCTAATGTTGTGAGGGATATTTTCAGAAAACGGCTGGAGGGATTCAGCGCTTCCCATATAGCGGATGAACTGAACCGATTAGGAATTCTTTCGCCTTTAGCGTATAAGCGCAATCACGGAATGCCTCATGCAAAAGGTGGCTATACAGACCGAAAGGATTGCAAATGGTCTGCAACTACAATCATCCGCATTTTGCAGGATGAAACTTACACCGGAACACTGGTCCAGGGCAAACAGACAACGCCCCATTTCAAATTAAAAGAGCGTGAGGACAAACCTTCTTCGGAATGGATTCGTGTGGAGGGAACCCATGAAGCGATCATACAAAAGCACGATTTTGATCTGGTGCAACGGCTCCGCAGGATTGACACAAGGACTTCTCCCAAATCGGATAAGGTTTACCTGTTTTCCGGTATTTTGATCTGCGGCTGCTGTGGCTGCCGTATGACCCGCAAGACGAACCGCTATAAAGATAAAGAGTATCACTATTATTACTGCCCGACCGGCAAAAAGAATGGATGCACATCGTCGGTCATGCTGAAAGAGTCGGATCTGATTGAATGTGTGCAGGACAGTTTGAAAGGACATATTGAAAATGTTGCTTCTCTGGATGCCCTGCTGTCCAGTATCAGTCAGGAACGGATCAACCGGGAATTGGCGCAGGAATATGCCGCACAGATCAGAGTAAATGAAAAGCGTGTGGCACAGACCGAGGGCTTTAAGGCAAAACTCTATGAAAATCTGGTGAGTGGAATTCTGACAAAGGAAGAATTTCTCTCTTATAAGCGAAAATACAATGCAGATATTGAACTGTTCCAAAAGGCAATCGTTGAATGGAACGATAAACTTACAGATGTATTGGAAAACCGAAGCGAACGAAACCGTTGGATCAACCATTTTATGAAATTTTCTACTATGGAGGATATTGACCGCCGGGCAGTCATGCAGCTTATCCGAAGCATACGTGTAATGGGTAAAGATGAACTGCATATTGAATTTAATTACCAGGATGAATATCAGAAAGCAATCTCTTTGGCAGAACAGATTGCTACAAAAAATGAAGAAAGGATGGTGGGCTAAATGGCAAGAAAAAGCAGAAAACAGACGGCAGCGCCTATGCCGGCACCATCTTTATATGTACATGTGGCTCTGTATATCCGTCTTTCTGTGGAGGATAACAAAAAGCGGGGCTGCTCAGTAGAAAATCAAAAGCTGGTACTGAATGACTTTCTTTCAGATAAACCGGACTTCGTTGTGTATGATACCTATATCGACAACGGGGCGACAGGGACAAATTTTCACCGCCCTGGATTTCAGCAAATGCTATCTGATATTGAAGCAGGCCACATTAACTGTGTGATTGTTAAGGATCTTTCCCGATTAGGGCGAAATTCTATTGACACAGGTTATTATATCGAACAGTATTTCCATGCTCATAATGTTCGCTTCATTGCTGTTACGGATCAGTTTGATACAGAGGATTCCGGAAATCTTCATGGCGGTATCATGCTGCCTTTGAAAAATATGATCAATGAAGCCTATGCTCTGGACATTGGACGAAAAATCAAAGCACAAGCGCGGCAGGCTATGAAAGATGGCGACTATATTGGTGCACGGGCACCTTACGGTTACAGGAAAGACCCTGATAATTGCCATAAACTTCTGATTGATGAAAATACTGCCCCTGTGGTAAAACAGATTTTTGAATGGGCACATGAGCATGTGTCTCTGAACCGGATTGTCCGCAATCTAAATGAGATGGGGATTCCGGCACCGAGCCATTATAAAAAGGACACTGGCGAGATTACCAGTCCGGGCCTGATTGGAAGCGGCAAATGGCAGACCCGTACAGTGATGAAAATTTTAGAAAGCGAAGTCTATACAGGTGATCTGGTGCAAGGAAAAACAAAGATTGTAGATCATCAGCAGGTCAAGGCTGGAGAAGATAATTTGATTATTGCCAAATGCACCCATGAACCGATCATTAGCTATGAATTGTTTAATGCAGTTCAGGAATACAGAAAACAGATCTGTGAAGAAAGCAAAGCAACTCCAAAACGCCCCTACACGCCAAACATTTTCAAAGGCAAAGTGTTCTGTGCTGATTGTGGCAGAAGCCTTCACCGGCAACGTGCCGAGCGCCGGAAAGGCCCCGATACTTATTGGTTCCACTGCCTTACAAACAGCCGGGTAGAAAAAGATAGCTGCAAAGGCGCAACGATGCAGGAAAAGGAACTGATTTCTACTGTTACGGCTATTCTTGAAAAAGAGCTGACAGTTGCGCTGGGAATGTCGCTGCCACTCTTTCAGTTGGAGGCAAGACAAAAACAGGAAAAAGATAAGCTGAAAATTCAGATGTCGGCCAAACGGCAGGAAATTGAAAAAACACGCCGGCTGATCCGTGGTCTATATGAAAATTTTGTGCAGGGTATTTTGACAAATGATGAATACTTTGAATTGAAGGCGGATTATGAATATGCTATCAATGCTCTGTCTGGTGAGATTGAAGTATTTGAAAAATCTATGGACTCCCTAGACAACCAGCTTGCCCGATACCGTGCAATGGAAAAGGATGCAAAAACACTGGCACAGGATCATGTGCTGACTGCAGAACTGATTGAACGGCTCATTGAACGAATTGAGATCGACCACGAGCGGAATATTCATGTAACCTTCCGTTTCAAAAATGAATTTCAGGGAAAGGCGGTGGAACCGTGCGCAACTATGTGATTGCCCTTTATATCCGTCTTTCTGTGGAAGATTTCAAAACCGAAAGTTTGAGCATACCAAATCAAAAACTGATTCTTCGTGAAAAAGCTATGTCTCTGCCGGAATGGGATAACAGTGAGATTTTGGAATTTATTGACAACGGTCATACAGGGACAAACTTTGAGCGTCCGGCGGTGCAGGAACTTTTAACAATGGTTCAGGCCGGAAAGATCAACTGTATTATTGTAAAAGACCTTTCCCGATTTGGACGTAACAGCATTGAAACCGGCTATTTTATTGAGCGGGTATTTCCTCTTTACCACACCCGTTTTATTTCCGTCAGTGATGATTTTGACACAGCTAATTTCAAAGGTGATACCGGAGGGATTGATATTGCTTTCAAGTATCTTATTAGCGAGTGTTATAGCCGGGATATGTCCATGAAAACCAAAAGTGCAAAATACGCAAAGATGCGTCGTGGGGAATATCAGAGTGTCATCTGTCCTTACGGCTATCGCAAGAGTGCAGACGGACGTATGGAACCGGACGAGGATGTTGCCCCGAATGTGCAGATGATATTTCAATGGGCGTCTGAAGGCAACACCGCAGCCGAGATCACAAGAAAACTGTATGCCATGAATATCCCCACCCCTGGGGAATATCGCAAACTTAAAGGCAAGGACTATTACAATGTTTCCCGAACAAACGGCGTTTGGAGTACATCAACGGTCCTGCGTATTTTAGAAGATCAAAGATATATCGGTACCTATGTAATTGGCAAGAGAAAGGTAAAAGAAATTGGCAGCCGACATACACAGTTAAAGGATGAAAGTGAGTGGTTCAAAATACCGAACCATCATCCGGCTATTGTAAGTGTGGATCTATTTGAGAAAGCCAATGCTTCAATTAAGCGTTTCTCTCTGTCAAATAAAAAGCCGCGTGATTATCTGCTCCGTGGTAAGGTGTTCTGTGGATGCTGCGATCATGCAATGTCTCTACGAAATGGTGCGTGGTTTTATTGCCGTCATTCCGAGGTGGCTGAAACGCTTCCTTGTCATGGTGTGCGTATAAAGATGGCAGATCTGGAGCAGGTTGTATTTGAAACAATTCGGGCTCAAATGTGTCCGGCATTGGGAATTGATAGCAATAAGGATAAATTGGATTTGCAGACAGTTCAGCAGGCCGAACATGAAGAAAAACTCCGTTCTATTCAAGACAGCAAGCGGCATCTTTATGAGCAGTATGCACTCGGAGAGATTGATTTGGAAACCTATCGAACACGAAAAGCGGTTTATGACACGGAGCTGGTACAAGCCAAAAATGTTCATGCTGTCATTACTGCACAGACAAAGCAGATAAAAAGTGATTATGAGATTAAGCTGAAACAACAGGAAATTGTTCAGGAAGTCGGAAACGCCAACATGCTGACAAAAGCTCTGATTGACCGGCTTATCAACAAAGTTTACGTCTTTCCAGGAGATCGGATTGAGATTGAATATGCAACACAGGATTTCTTAGAAACAAAGCAATCTGAAAAGGAGGTATAACCGTGAACACCCATTTGAAACAGCTATGGGCAGCTATGAAGCTGCCCGAAAAACTTCAAAAAAAGTTATAAATTTTTTTGTCGTGGGCTTGACATACGGGTGCCTTAAATCATGGAAACGGATATGCGGCATTTCCAAATCTTCAAGCAGCTTTCCAAACTGTGAAGATACCCACGACGCGGCAATCGGCGCACCGTCGGCTTTCGCCACAACAAGGTCATTGTCATAGTAAGGCTTCCCGTCCTTTGCCGCCTGTTCTTTCTGTGCTTCTTGCATGGCAAGCTGTTTGAGGAAGAAAGGGCGGGCAAGCTCTGTGATAGGCAGCTTTCGCCCGTTGGATTTCGGCGGTGCCATTTCCTCAATGACTTTTGTTTTCGGCGGTACCTTAAAGGGGAGCTGCTCGGAAACGTCAAAGGTATTGTTTTCCAAGTCAACATTGCGCCAACGTAGCCCCAAGATTTCGGAACGGCGCATACCGTAAAGCCCGCCCAGAATGACGGGCATTTCCCAGACTGTCCCCTCGACGCGCTGCATGAGGGCTTTTACCTGTTCCGGCGTGTAGGGGTCGGGGGTCTTGTCGCCCTTGCCAAACTTTGTAAGCGTGTCCTTTGCCGCGTTGGTTTCGATATAGCGGTATTTCCGGGCATGGCTCAACGCCACGCTCAACACGCGCTTTGCCCCGGCTGCGGTGGACGGTTTCAAGCCTTTGTCGATAATCTGCTGAAACATCTTATCTACCATAGCGGGGGTAAGCTGATTAAGGGCAACGCCGCCGATATAGGGGTTGATATAGTTTGCAATGGTCTTTTTGTACCCGTCATAGGTGGACGGTCGCAGATTTACCCTTGCATAGCTTTCTACCCATTCATTAAGATAGTTGGCGACGGTCTGCTTGCGCTGTGAAGCAATAGACGCAATCTGTCCCGGATTTTGGAGCTTCGTCCGCATTTCCGCTTCATGCTGTGAAGCGTCGCGTTTGGTTGCAAAGCCGCGTTTCGTATAGGTTTTCTTTGCCCCGTCCGGGGCTGTGTACTTTATATCAACATCATAGACAGTGCCGGGTCGTCCGGTCAGAACGCCGTTACTGTCACGTTTGTTTTTGACCTGTCTTGTTCTGATAGCCATAGCTTAACCCTCTTGTGCCGCCGGGGGCTTCGCTGCTATCTTTGCTCTCTGGTACCAGTCCCAAATGGCGGCGTCCGCTATCAAGCGTCGGTTTCCATTCTGGATATATTCAAGCTCTCCGTTATCCATAAGCTCACGCAGTTTGTTTTCCCCGATACCGCTAATCTTGCTCATCTGCTCAACGGTCTTTAACATGGGGAACATGGGTGTAACGGGGCTTGCTGTTTCTCGTTTTGCCATAGGAAAATACCCCCTTTCTTATAAATGGCAAAAGGTTTATAGTTTCAAAAAGGCTTTAATCGGACGGTTATTAGCATAACCTCATGGGAATTTCACCCCGGCATGGTTCTCATGCAGCCCTACCCATTGCCTGCGACGCTCTTAACGCTCGGACTGTGGCTGTAAGGAAGTATCATTGTATATTTTGCGTGTCGTCGCCCGCAAGCCGCTACACTTGCTTTCCGGCGCGGTGTTGGTCGCTCGGCTGTCCGGGTGGGAATACTCCCGCCCGGATAGCGTCATGGCGCACCCGCCGTATGGCTCGGCGCAAAAGGAACGTATCCGATTTGCCTTATGCTGCGCCGCCGTTATCTTGCGCCGCTTTCTTTTTCAAGGTTCAAAAATGGCTGTGCTGCCCGCGTCAGCAGCGGAACGGAAAAGGGGGTGAGAGTGAAAGCGTCCCGCCGCCGCCCAGGTTATTCCTCTGTCCTAAAAGTGAGGACAGCCATCATCAGTTTTGCTTGCAGCCGTTCCCGAATGTCGTGGTCTACGCCGAAATAGACGTTCCCGCGCTCATCGTACAGCTTCCGCATGGAGAGGCGGGCTATGTAGCCGCTGAAATGCTGCAAGACAATCTTCATGGCGTCCGGGTTGCCCTTTGTCGCTGCCACAATGACAGGATAGGGAACAAGGGCATTTTCCGGGTAGCCGGGTTCGTTACCATTCGTCCCATTCATCAGCATTTTCCTCCAGATATTTTCTTAATTTCTCAAAAGAGCTTGTCCGCCTGTACTGTATCGTGCTTCTCGACGTGTTGAACAGCTCCGCAATCTCGGTGTCGTTCATTCCCTCGAAATAGTACAGGAGTACGGCTTTGCGCTTTTCTTCCGGCAAAGTACGGATTGCTTCAAGAAGCAGCTTCGGCGTGATTTTCTTCCCGGTTTTCTCAAAGACGGTTTCGGCGGTTTCCCGTTTGAAATATTCATCAAAGGTATGAAGCTGCCGCGCTTCGTCTAAGGGCAAATCGGAAAAGGTGACTTCCCTTGCCTTATGCCTGTGCAGCTCCCTGTGAGCGTCACACGCTTCATTGTGCAGCACCGTATTACAAAACTTCTGAAAAGCACATTGTTTGTAAAACTCCCTGCTATTAGGTTCCACATTCTCACCTCCTTTCTCGTTGGAAAGTTGGTGGTGCTTCCCCCTTTTCGCGGGGCAATACGGCGTTTTTGAAAAACGCCGAAGATTTTTTGAAATTTTTTCAAAAAATTTTTTGAGCAGCAAAATACGCCTGTCCGAAAAGCCCGGACAGGCGTATAGGTATTGTAAGCAGTATTTAGATGATTAGACAGTTCATAGTCAAGGGTAGAGAGGTTCCCGGCGGTGGTCGGGCTTTTTTTGATATGTCAATGACCGTCGGATTTTGTCGATAGGGTATGTGCTTCATGGCGGCTACCTCCTTTTAGCCGCCGCTTTTAACAGTGATACCGCGTCATTTCATTAGAAGATCCGTCTTTCTTTTCTTTAACGCCAAGCGCGGCGGCGATAGTCTGCGCCACGCTCGGCTTTTCTGCAATCACAAGTCTAAGTGCCATGAAAAAATCCTCCTTTCAGCGTTCCGGCTCGCTTGCCTTTTTCTTCTGTACCTGTTTCAGACAGTAGCCCACACAAGGGAGCTGCCCTTTGTACGGGCAGGAAGCGCAAGCCGGGGAATGGGGAACGGGCGGCGCATTGTCACGCCGCCCGCCCTGTCTTTGTATCATCATCTTTTCAAAGGGATTGTCGGTAAACAGGGTCATGCTTCCTCGTCCTCCTGTTCTTCATCAGAAAGCCCGTCCCCGTCGTCCGGCTCGTCCTCGTCGTAGTCGTCAAAATCGAAATCTTCAAGGTCGGTGTCGCCCTTGACGCTCTGCTTCGGTTTCATAAACTTAAAATAGTAGAGTGCGCCCCCGCCGCCAAGAAGTGCCACGACAAGGAAAAGCACAAGCCCGCCTGTATTGCCTTTCTCTTTGGGCTGCTCTGTTGGTTCCTCGGTTTCCGGCTCCGCTTCCTTGCCGCTGCAAGCGGTCATGTTGTCCTTGCAGACGGGGCAGCTCACATTTACCTTTCCGGCTTCGCATTTATCGGTGCAACTGCAAACGGCGGGCGGGGCTGCTTCGGTGCTTCCGTCCTCCATAAGTGCTAAGAGGTCGGCTTCGTCCACTTGATTAAGGAAATGTACGGTGTTCTCGCCCTCGTCGTCCCGGTCAATGAGGATATAAAAGTAATTGCCGTTTTTGGTCGTTACGGTGATAAGTTGCTTGTTGCCGCCGAAATCGTCTACAAGGGTCGCGTTCCCGTCTGGGGTGAGGGGTTCTTCCTTTTGGGGTTCCTCGTAGACAACGCCGCTGTCATTGGTAGCGTCCTCGCCCTCCGGGGTCTGTGCAAAGGCGGTGACGGAAAAGCCGCCCATAAGTACAAGGGCGGCGCAAAGTGCGGTCAGTGTTCTAATGATTTTCTTATTCATTCTCGGTGTCCTCCATTTCTTCGTTGTCATGGTCTGCGGGTTCTGCGGGGTAGCCCGGCGCGGCTTCCATGCCAGGAATACCGCCCCCGGAAAGCATAGCGGAAAGCTCATGCGGGGAAAGGCGCATGGAGCGCACAAGCTGTACGATTTGCAGGTTTTCCGCTTCGGTTTTCTGCGCTTCAAGCCCCCTTAATTTGTTCTGGTACTCGGTGATTTTCTCGCGGGTCTTTGCAATCTCTTTGTCGATACGTTCAATTTTGCTCATAGCCATAATTAAATTTCTCCTTTCAGATTTTCAGTGTTATGTTTGTTTTTAGTTCCAGTTCATCAGCCCGTAGCCCTTGATACAGGAGTAATTGACGGGGTAGCTCTTTATCTTGCAGGCGTCGCCGGAATTGCCCTCGACGGTATAGACGCGCTCCCCGTCCGTTCCGATAACAAGCCCTACATGGTCTGCGCTCCCGTCCCCGTCCCAGTCGAAAAAGATAGCGTCGCCGGGGGCGATATTCTCATAGCCCCTCGCGCCCCATTGCCCGCGTGACTGGAACCAGGGTACGCCCTGTGACTGGCACCCGGCAAAGCGCGGCTCGCTTTTTCCGGCTTGATTGTAGCACCATGAAACGAAACAGGCGCACCATTCCACGCGGCTGTTAAATCCGTACCAGCTCCAAAAGGGTCGCCCGCCTACGTTGCCGACTTGCCGCTTTGCAAGGTCTACAACGGCGGTGTTGCCGGGGCGTGTGCCGTTTACAAGCTGTACGCCGCTTAAATCCTCGGACGCGCCCATATCGGGGGAGCCGCCGCCAAAAATCAGCGGCTTGTTTCCGCTTGTTTCCAGATAGACGCGGTACATTTCAAGCTGCTGTGGCGTTAGAAGTTCCTCCGCAATCTCGGAAATGGGCTTGTTCGTCAGCTTCACGTTGAGGATATGGTACTCGTAGGGTACTTCCTCGGTGGTCGTTTCCCCTGTTTCCGGGTCTGTGCTTGTTTCTGTGCGGTAGCGGATTTCCGTTTCTTCCGTCAGCGTCAAGGTGTACTGCATGGCAAAGACGCGGTTTAGCTCTGCCTGTGCGCTCTGCGGGGTGTAGGTCTGTAAAAGGGCGGTGAGGTAGGACGCCAACTCATGGGGGTTATGCCCGATACTGTCAAGGTCATAGCGGTATTCGTCATAGCCGGGGTGGGTGCTTTCGATATTGTCAATCCGCTGCTGAAGCTCGTTTTCCTTTGCAGCGTAATTATTTTCCGTCGCCACAAGGTCGCTGTCCTCCGACGTGTAGGAAGTCCCAAGTATGCCGTTCATCAAGCCGGAGAACATGGAACCGCAAGAGGAAAGCCCCGCCGATACCATGATGAATAAGAGCAGCGCGGCAACGGCGATACATACGCCCGCCGGGTGCCGCCCTACAAAAGCGATTGCCCGTTTGGTTTCCTCGGCGGTTTTCTTTGCCGCTTTCCTTGTATTCTCCGCTGCCTTTTTTGCTGTGGCTGCGCCCCCTTTTTTCGCTGCCTTTGCATACTGCCGCTTGATTTGCTGCTTCTGCATGAAGCGGGAAAGGGGATTGCTCACAATCTGCGGATTGTCATACAGGGCTTTGTGGTACTGGAAATCCACATTCGCCTTGAACGCCGCTTTCTCTGCCTTTGCCGCCGCCCGGTAGGGTTTCAGCTTGTGGCTGCGGTAGCCCTCCTTGACTTTCCGCGCCCCGTACTTTGCGCCGCGCTCTGCCAGTTCTTCGGATTTGTGCGCCCCCTCAACGCCGGAATTGTCCTTTTCAACGGAATGTATCTTGTTGTGGACGAAAATACCCGCTTCCTGTGCGGGGCGGGATAGCGGGTTATTGTGGGGTTTGTTCTTTCCTATGGGCTTTTCCCGTTCCTCAAAATGTAGGCGGGTCTTGCCTTTCCCGGTGGCTTCATCAAAGGCGCGCTCCTGTACAAGTTTCTTTTCTTTGGGGATAGCCGCCTTTGCAGCGTCCAGACGGTCGGCTGCTTTGTCCGATTTTCGGATATATCTTTCAAGCTCCGGCGTTGCCCGTTCCTCGTCGGTAAACTGCAAGCGGGAAGATTTTTCTTTTGCTGTGGCTTCTGCCTGTGCTTTCCTCGCCGCCTTTTTGCTCGCCTTTCTGGTACGCGCCCCGTCGATACGCTCCAAGACGCGCTCGGCTGCTGCGGTGTCCTGTTCCCGTTCTGCCCCCGGCGCATGGGGAAGCGGCGGCGCGTCGGCTGTGGGCGCGGGAGCTGTGCCGCCCGGTAGGGGCTGCGCTGCCTGTTCCGGCTGCTGCGGGGCTTCGGTCTTTACAAAGTCCGCGTCCCTTATCCGCTTGCTGATACGTTTCTTTTTCCCGGTGGCGGCGTTTACCTCGACAGCCCCCTCGCGGGTCATTTTCTGCGTGACTTTCTCACGCGCTCGATACTGTTTTATTTTTCTGTCCCTCCAATCCGCGCCCTTGCAAGGGCGCAATACTCGGCGTTTATCTCAATGCCTATATAATGCCTGTCAAGCTGCTTTGCGGCTGCCCCCGTCGTGCCGCTGCCGAAAAAGGGGTCAAGCACAACGCCGCCTTTCGGACAGCCCGCCTTGATACAGGTTTCGGCAAGTTTTGGCGGGAACGCGGCGAAATGCCCGCCCTTGTAGGGAACGGTATTGATAAGCCACACGTCCCGCCTGTTCCGCATGGTCGGCATGAGGGCTTCGTCGTAGTAGCTGCCGCTTCGCGCCCGGTTAAGCCCCTGTACGTTCCCCTGTCCGGGTACTTCGTCCGCATATTTCTGTCCCGCGCTGCGCCCGGTGCGGTACCGCGCCGCCGTTGTGGGGGCTAACGGCTCGGCTATGGCGGCTGCGTCATAGAAATATTTCTTTGACTTCGTAAGCAGAAAGATATGTTCATAGCAGCGGGTAGGGCGGTCTTTCACGCTCTCCGGCATGGGGTTTTCTTTCTGCCAGATAATGTCGCTCCTTAAATACCACCCGTCAGCGCGTAAGGCAAAAGCCAAGAGCCAAGGGATACCGATTAAGTCCTTTTGCTTGCAGCCGGAAACGCGGTTGTTTCTTGCAATCTGCTGTCCGTTCCTGCCTTTCGGGTTCTTCGGGTCTGCATGGTAGCCCTTGTTCCCTGTGCCGCAGTAGGTGTCCGCGATATTCAGCCAGAGCGTACCGTCAGAACGCAGTACCCGGCGCAGCTCGCGGAAAACCTCGGTCAGCCTGTCAATGTACTGCTCCGGCGTGTCCTCCCGCCCAATCTGCATATCAAGCCCGTAATCCCTAAGTGCATAGTAGGGTGGGCTTGTGACGCAACAGTGTACGCTTTCCTCTGGAAGCTCCCGCAAGGCATAGAGCGCGTCGCGGTTGATGATGGTGTCAGTTTTCAGCCCGTTCATGCTTCGCCCACTTCCTCCGGCTTCGTCGTCATTACCCGGTAAAGCTCGGTGTCTTTCGGGAAGCGGTCTACAAAGGGCAGCACCACGTTCCCGTAGAAGATAAGCCCCTCGCCCGCTTCGGTGTGGGTGACATACTTCATCTGCTGCGGGGAGATGTTGAACTGCTTTGCAAGGATAGCCCGGTCGCCCGCCGCCTGATTGAGCATGAGGACAAAATCAGAGTTTTCAAAGATATTCTCCACTTCGCGGGAAGCAAGCAAATCTTTGACGTTCTGCGTAATGGCTGTGGGTATGCCGCCCCATTTTCTGAAACGCTTCCAGATTTCAACGGAATAGGCGGCGGTCTGTTCCTCTTTCAAGAGAAGATGAAATTCGTCCATAAAATACCGGGTGGATTTCCTTTCTGCCCGGTTGACGGTGACGCGGTTCCATACCTGGTCCTGCACAATGAGCATACCTAATTTTTTGAGCTGCTTCCCAAGCTGTTTAATGTCAAAGCAGACAAGGCGGTTGTTCAGCTCCACGTTGGTACGGTGGTTGAATACGTTAAGGCTCCCGGAAACATAAAGCTCCAATGCCGCCGCGATACGCGCCGCTTCCGGCTCCGGCTGCTTCAAAAGCTCGTCGTAGAGGTCGCCCAAAATCGGCATTTTCTCCGGGTCGGGGTCTGCAAGGAAAGGGCGGTACACGTTCCTAACAGCGCGGTCAATGACGGTCTTATCGACGGGCTGCAAGCCCTCCTTGCCGCCTATGACAAGCTCGCAAAGGGAGAGGATAAAGTCGGATTTCAGCGCAAGGGGGCTGTCGTCCTCGCTGTAATTGAGGTTAATATCCATAGGGTTCACATACTGGGGCTTCCCGTCAATGCCCTTGCCCGTAGGGGATAACCGTATCACTTGCCCGTCAAGCCGCTGCACAAGGGAAAAATACTCTGCTTCCGGGTCGCAGATAATAATGTCGTCGTCGGTAATGAGGAAAGCGTTTGTCATTTCCCGTTTGGCTGCAAAGGATTTCCCGCTTCCCGGCGTACCCAAGATTAAGCCGTTGGGGTTCTTTAGCTGCTTGCGGTCGCAGAGTATCATATTGTTAGACAGGGCGTTTAAGCCGTAGTATAAAGCCGCGCCAGATTGAAAAAGCTCCTGTGTGATAAAGGGGATAAAGATAGCGGTGCTTGACGTGGTAAGCCCCCTTTGAATGGGGATAAGGTTCTCCCCAAGCGGTACAGAGGACATAAGCCCCGCTTCCTGTTGGTAGTCAAGGCGGGTTAAGGCGCAGTTGTTCTTCTGTGCAATGCCCGCCGCCGCGAACACGTCATTTTCCAGTTTCCTTTTTGTGTCTGCCATGTTCACCACAAGGAACGTCAAAAGGAACATTCTTTCATTCCGGCTCTGCAAGTCCTGTAAGAGATTTTTCGCTTCGCTGCCGAACGTGGCAAGGTCGGACGGGATAATATCCATATCATAGCCGCTGCGTACCGCTTTCTTTTGTTCCTCGATTTTCATTTTGTCAAGGTCGGTGATTTTCCGCTTGATTGTCTTTATGGCTTCGGTCTGGTCGATACTGTGGATATGCAGATTGACGATAACGCCCGTTTCCAAATCCAGAATATCCGATAAGATACGGTCGTTTAATTCCGGCGCAAGGATTTCAAGGAATGAAACCGCGCCGATTTTGCGCCCCATGCGGAAATAACGCCCCTCGCCAAAACGGAAAGAGGACGGGGCGATAAAGTCCTTTGTGGAAAGCCCGGACGGGGCAAGCCATGAAAAATCAAAGGCAAACTGCCCGCCCTCCGGGTGGAAGATGCCATGCAGCATTTTAAGGCGTTCATAGCCTGTCATGGGGCGGGCAGACACGCCCAAGAGCTTAAAGTTGTTGAGTACGTCCGTTTCGATACGGGCAAGGCGGGATTTCGCCGCGCCCAGACTGTCGGCTTCAATGGCAAAGGTGATATATTTTGCTTTGACAAGCCCGTTGTTTCCCTTTGCAAGCTGGTTTTTCAGCATATTCCGGTATTCTGTGCGGATAGAGTTGAAAGCGTCCTCCTGTGCCGGGATATTGACCGCCTTTTCCGCTTCGCCCCGCTGCGTCCCCTGATTGATGAAAGAGAGCTGCACCGAAACGGAAGCGTCAAAGTAGTTGAGGAAGTCGCACCAGTTCTCAAAAATGGCGGTCTTGTCGTCTGCCTGTGCAAGCTGATAGTTAATATCTTCAAAGGCGACGGTCTTTGAGTATTTCCGTCCCGTAACCTTGCAGATACCGTCCGGGTACATCTGGATATAGGGGATTGTCTGCTGTGCGGTGTGGGCTTTCCCGTCGCCCTTTTGCGTCATTGGCAAGCTGGACTTCATCGGACAGCCGCTTTCTGTCCTCGGACACTTTTGCTTTAAGCTCCGTCTGCTCGGTCTGTGTCTTTTCCAGCATGCAAGCCCCCGTAGTAGCTGTTTAAGTCAAAGCGGATGTCGTAACGGTCGGTGCGCTCGTCAAATACCAATGCTCCTGTCATTTTCTGTGCCATAATAAAATCCTCCTTTTGTGGTTGTGGGTGGTTACAGGCTTTCGCCCTCGTTGCATGAATAATAGTCCGGGTCGCCGTACTGCGGCTTTTTCGGTGACAGTGCGCCGCTTGCCATGTCATGGGCGACAAGGGAAGTGTAATAATTGCCGATAGTGGACGGGGCGTTGAAAAGGGCTGCTTTCAGATATTGCTTGATGTTGCGGATTTTCGTTGTGTTCTCCCGCATACAGTCAAGCACAAAGCGGATATGCTCGCCGTCCAGTTTCATAAACTTAGATTTCACAAGCTCTGCCGGGTAGTCGTCCCCCGCAATCCGTACCCGCTTTCTGGCGGTGCATACGGTTTCAAGCATGAGGTCTACAATCTCGTCAAGCCTGTCACTGTCAAACTTCATGTCCTGTTTGAGAATGTCGTAGTCGATATTGTCCTTGATGATTTCCCGGTATATATCAACTGCGCTCTGTGCTGTCGCTTCCGTTCCTTTCCGTTCCGGCGGCGTAGCCGCTTCTCTGCAAGGAGAGGGGTTAGGGGAAAGGATAGGAATGGAATGGGTACTTTGTTCATCAGTAATTATTTTTTCTTTTTTTGGTAAGTCAGTTCTTTGTATATCTTTATTTAATTGCGTTGGATTTTCCAACGTAGGTTTTTCCAATGTTGGTTTTTCCTGTGTTGGATTATCCAATGTTGGATTTTCCAATGTTGGTAAATCCGGCGTAGGCGGCTGCGGCTGCTCGAATATCACATAGTCCGCGCCCCGCAAGCGTCCTTTCTCGTCGCGCTCCCTTGAACGGACGATATACCCGGCGCGTTCAAGCTCCTTAATGGCTTCGCGGATAGCGTCTATCTTCTCCCGGTTGATAAGGGATAAGCCTTTCAAGGTGTAGTCCCAATCTTCGGGGAGTGACAGCATTTGCGACAACAGCCCCTTTGCCTTTAGGGATAGCTCCTTGTTGCGTAGGTGGTGGTTGCTCATAACGGTGTAGCCCTTGTTTCGTTCCACCCGGAAAACTGCCATAGTAAATCACTCCTTTTGCTGTGGATTTGTTACGCAGTAGAAGCGCGGTTTCGGGGGATAAGGTATAAATCCCTTGCCGCGCCAGATACGCGCCCGCAAAACCGCTTATAGCAAGGCTTTTTCTGCCCCTACTGCGTAACAAGGGCATGAAAAAAGCGGCGTTCCTGTTCTCCCATGTAGAGAGTGAGAAACGCCGCCTGTGCGGGTCGTTATTCTTTTTCGTCTGCGATTATGTCCTGCATGACTTCCCCAAAGTCTGCCGTAAAGGAAAAAATGAAGTATTCCAAAACGGCGGGGTCTGCGTCCATAGGCTCGGCTTCCCCGGAAAAGGGTAAGCCCATAAGCCCGTAGAGCATTTTGATGATTTTGAACAGCTTCCCCCGGTCGGCGGGAGTGTTCATGGTAACAAGAATATCTGTCAAGCGGTTTATGGTTTCCATGTCGCCGCCCGTCGTTACCCATACCATTTCTGCGAATGGCTGCGTGATTGCCCCGGCTACAAGGTTTATCTTATCCTTGCCGATTTCGCCGGACGGGAGTATAATGCCCTTGTCTAAAAGCTCGTTTTTCATGTCGTCCTCCTGTTCATGCGCCTAAATTTTTGACGCTATTTTGCCGCCCTTGCTCCCAAAGTGGGCTTGTAAAGAGATACGGCGTGATATAAGCAGAAACGGCAAGAACCTTGAAAAATCAATGGTTTTTGCCGTTTTCTATAAAGGCTTGTAAGAAGTTATAAGACGATTTCCGTCTATAAAATCAATAAAAAATCTCAGCGTGCTTTGGTGAATTTTGTTGACAACAGGCAGTTCCTGTGCTACAATAAATCAGCGACATGGAAGAAGGTCTTTTTTTTATGCCTGAAATTGCTGAAGTACGAGCAGCAAAAACAGGGCAGAAATGAAGAGACCGCCGCTGATCCGCAAGGATCACAAGCGATAACGCAAATACACAGTGGAGGTGGAAGTCGTGCGCGTAAAAATCACATTGGCATGTACTGAATGCAAACAGCGTAATTACAACATGACAAAAGAGAAAAAGAACCATCCTGAGAGAATGGAGACAAAGAAGTACTGCAGATTCTGCAAAAAGCACACAATGCACAAAGAAACCAAATAATCTTTGGTAAGAGGTGATCCAATGGCAGAAACTGAAAAAAAAGCATCCAAAAAGAGCTGGTTCAAGGGCTTGAAAGCAGAGTTCAGAAAAATCATCTGGGTTGACAACAAAACGCTGGGCAAGCAGACCGTTGCAGTCGTAGCGATCTCTGCAGTAACCTGCGGGTTAATCACCCTGGTTGACAGCGCTGTAATCGAGTTCGTCAATTTATTGATCAAATAAGGATAAAGGTGTCAGAATGTCAGAAGTAAACTGGTATGTAGTCCACACCTATTCGGGCTATGAAAACAAAGTAAAAGCCAATATTGAGAAAACAATTGAGAACCGTCATCTTGAGGATCAGATTTTGGAAGTACGTGTTCCTATGGAAGAAGTTGTTGAAGTCAAGAACGGAACCAAGAAACAGGTACTCCGGAAATTGTTTCCGGGCTACGTTCTGATCAACATGATCATGAACGACGATACCTGGTATGTTGTCCGCAATACCAGAGGTGTTACGGGCTTCGTAGGACCGGGATCCAAGCCGGTACCGCTTACGGATGAGGAAATGGTGAACCTTGGAATCACCGGTGGTGAGGAAAAGGTTGAGCTTGACCTTGAAGTCGGCGATGCAGTCGTTGTAACAGGCGGCGCATGGAAGGATACAACCGGACTGATTCAGAGTATCAATGATACAAAACAGATGGTTACCATCAATGTTGAGCTGTTCGGCCGCGAAACGCCGGTAGAAATAAGTTTCGCAGAAGTCAAGAAGATGTAAGAAATGCCCCAGGGGCGTTTCGTGGGAGGGAAATTCCCGCAATTACCACATTTATTTAGGAGGTGCCGTAAAATGGCAAAGAAAGTTACAGGATATATCAAATTACAGATTCCTGCTGGTAAAGCAACACCAGCACCACCGGTTGGACCTGCACTTGGACAGCACGGAGTAAACATCGTACAGTTTACCAAAGAGTTCAACGCAAGAACAGCAGATAAGGGAGACCTGATCATCCCTGTAGTTATCACTGTATATGCAGACAGAAGTTTCAGCTTCATAACCAAAACTCCTCCGGCAGCAGTTCTGCTTAAGAAAGCCTGCAACCTGAAATCTGGTTCCGGCGTTCCGAACAAAACGAAAGTTGCTACTATCTCTAAGGACAAAGTTCGTGAGATCGCAGAGATGAAGATGCCAGACCTGAATGCAGCAACTGTTGAGGCAGCTATGAGCATGATCGCAGGTACCGCAAGAAGTATGGGTATCGTTGTAGAGGACTAATTTAGAAGAAGAGTTTACATCTTCTCGTATTGACGTGGGAGGGAGATTCCCGCAACTACCACCAGGAGGTTATTAGACAATGAAACATGGTAAGAAATATTTAGAGGCTGCAAAAGCAGTTGATCGTAGCATTCAGTACGATCCGGCAGATGCTATTTCCACAGTTAAGAAATTAGCTACTGCTAAATTTGACGAGACAATCGAAGTTCACATCAAAACTGGTTGTGACGGACGTCACGCAGACCAGCAGATCCGTGGAGCAGTTGTTCTGCCGCACGGTACCGGAAAACAGGTTCGTGTACTTGTTTTCGCTAAAGGCGCAAAAGCTGATGAGGCTGTTGCAGCAGGTGCAGAGTTCGTTGGAGCTGAGGAGCTGATCCCGAGAATCCAGAATGATGGCTGGTTTGATTACGACGTTGTTGTTGCTACACCGGATATGATGGGTGTTGTTGGTCGTCTGGGCCGTGTACTTGGACCGAAAGGTTTAATGCCAAACCCGAAGGCTGGTACCGTAACTATGGATGTTACCAAAGCCGTTAAAGAGATCAAAGCAGGTAAGATTGAGTATCGTCTTGACAAAACAAACATTATCCACGTGCCAATCGGAAAAGCTTCTTTTACTGAGGAGCAGTTAAGCGACAACTTCCAGACGCTGATCGGTGCAATCAACAAAGCAAAACCGGCTACTCTGAAGGGACAGTACCTGAAGAGCGTTACTCTGGCTCCTACTATGGGACCTGGAGTTAAGGTTAATACTTTGAAGCTTGCATAATAAATGAAATACTGAGAACCCCCGGGGCTGTAATGGCTCCGGGGGTTCTTTGCGTTGAAAAACGGACGCAGGGGAAAGGCGAATTCCGATTCCTTAAGAAAGAGCTTTATTTCAATGGGAAATAATTGAAAAAGATCAAAATAGTGTTAGAACATGAAAATTAAGATCAAGTATTCTGCCCGAAATGTTAGTATAATACTAAGTAGAAAGCAAACGAAAACAGCAGAGCCCGCGTGCGCTTATGGGGCGGCGGGGGATGGAAAGGGAGGTTTTTATGCAGTATTTTGAAAAACAGGGAAATGCGCTGATTTTCCGGCAGGATGGGGAGACGGTCCGAATGGAGCCGTGGCAGAAGGACAGTCTTCGGGTGAGAGGTACGCTTCTTTCGGAGATAGAAGAGGGAAGCATTGCACTGCTTGATCCGGAACCGGTGGAAGCGGAAATTGAGCTGGTGGATGAACTGAAAGCGACGATCAAAAACGGTAAAATCCAGGCGGTTCTCGAGCTTCAGCCGTGGGGACAGAAGCTTCGGATTACGTTCCTGAATCAGAAGGGCGAGGTGCTGCTCTCCGAGATCGCGAACGGCGGAGCACTCTGCCTGCGCGCACACGATTACCGTGCATTGAAGGGCGGCGCTTATCAGCTGAAAGTATCCTTCGATTCCAACCCGGATGAGAAGATTTACGGTATGGGACAGTATCAGCAGGAGCGAATGAACCTGAAGGGATGCAACCTGGAACTGGCGCACCGCAATTCGCAGGCGAGCATTCCGTTTTATGTATCGAGCCTTGGCTACGGCTTCCTGTGGCACAATGCAGCAGTCGGTGAGGTTCATTTCGGAACAAACACAACGGAATGGCTGGCACGCACCACAAAGCAGCTCGACTACTGGGTAACCGCAGGCGATACCCCGGCGGAAATTGAAGAGCACTTTGCAGACGCCATTGGTAAAGTTCCGATGATGCCGGAGTACGGCCTTGGCTTCTGGCAGTGCAAGCTGCGCTACTACAACCAGGAGCAGGTACTGAATGTGGCACGCGAGTACAAAAAACGCGGCATTCCGCTGGATGTCTTTGTCATCGACTACTATCACTGGCCAAGATGCGGTGATTATCGTTTTGATGAAGAATATTTCCCGGATCCGAAAGCAATGATCGACGAGCTGCATGAGATGGGCATCGAGACGATGGTTTCCATCTGGCCGCAGATCGACTGGAGAAGCGAGAATTACGAAGAAATGAAACAGCAGGGACTCCTCGTGAAGAGCAACGCAGGTGTTGATGTACAGATGCTGTTCCATGGAAATAATGTCTTCCTGGATGCAACAAATCCGAGAACAAGAAAGTATGTATGGGAGAAAGTAAAGAAAAATTATGCAGATCTCGGCATCCGCACCTTCTGGCTCGATGAGGCTGAACCGGAGTTTTCAACCTATGAGTACGAGTGCTACCGCTACGCCGCAGGCCCGGTGGAAGAGATCGGAAATATTTATCCAAGAGAGTATTCCCGTATGTTCTACGAGGGCCAGAAAGAGAGCGGCCAGGAGGATATCGTCAACCTCGTCCGCTGCGCATGGCTCGGAAGCCAGAAATACGGAGCCCTTGTGTGGTCCGGCGATATTTTCTCAACTTACGAGGACTTCCGCAAACAGATCTGCGCAGGCCTTCATATGGGATTGTGCGGCATTCCGTGGTGGACAACCGATATCGGCGGATTCCACGGCGGTGTGACCGAAGATCCGGACTTCCAGGAGCTGCTTGTGCGTTGGTTCCAGTTTGGTACCTTCTGCCCGGTTATGCGTATTCACGGAAACCGAGGACCGAGAGAAGAAATCATCAACAAGGCTGGCGAAGTGCGTGAGGGAACCGGAGCTGACAACGAGGTATGGAGCTTCGGAGAGAAAAATTATGAAATCCTGACAAAATTCATCGGTGTCCGCGAAAAAATGCGCGATTACACGAGAAGCCTGATGGCAGAAGCACACGAAAAAGGAACACCGGTCATGAGAACGATGTTCTATGAGTTCCCGGAAGATGCAGCATGCTGGGACATCTCCGATGCTTACATGTTCGGCTCCGACATCCTTGTAGCACCGATTGTCCGGGCAAAAGCAACGAGCCGTACCGTTTATCTGCCGGCCGGTGCGTCCTGGACGCTGGCAAATACCGGTGATGTTTATGAGGGCGGAAAAGCCTACGAAATCGAGGCGCCGATCGAAACACTGCCGATCTTCCTGCGCAACGGAAAACAGGGATATCTGGTGGGAGAGATCTGATTTAACCGAATCAAGTAAGTCACCTGCTTCGAGTACGAAAAGTAATAAGCAGTGGTTGGGGACTTGCCTGTATCAGGAGGAATGCAAGCTTCTTCTGATAAACTGCGGAGCAGTTATTTGGTTATGGGCAGGCAGCCAATGCGGATTGCAGATAGCTGCATGAAAAAAGAAAAGGAAAAGGGAAAAGCATTCCAGAAGATCGATAAGATCCAAAGGAATGCTTTTCCGATGTTATAAATCAATCACGGATCCGAAAAGGGGATTTTAGCCTTGTTCCGCATATGGGCAGGCGGACAGAAAAACTTACGGAAGCGGATGGCCTGCCGCCAGATACAGCTCATACCATTCTTCCCGCGTCAGCGTAATAGCACATGCCGCGATAATCTCTTTCAGGCGGTTTTCGCTTGCCGTACCTGTGACAAGCTGCATATTTGCCGGGTGGCGCAGAATCCACGCTGCCGCAATCGTGGTATCACTGACGCTGTATTTTTCGGCCAGTGCACGGATTTTCCGGTTCAGTTCCGGGTACTCGTCGCTTCCAAGAAAACATCCTTTCCATGATGGCATCTGGAACGGAGACCATGCCTGCAGGGTAATATCGTGCAGACGGCAGTAATCGAGCAGACTGCCATCGTGGTCAACCGAACCCGGTGTTTCCATGTTCACTTCCATGCCATTTGCAACAAGGTTGGAAACCGGAATGCTGAACTGTACCTGATTGGCAACGAGTGGCTGGCGGACATATTTCTGCAGCAGTGCAATCTGCATCGGCTTGTGGTTGGAAACACCGAAATGGCGGACCTTTCCGCTCTCAAACAGAACATCAAAGGCGGCAGCTACATCTTCTGGTTCTACGAGCGCATCCGGCCGGTGGAGCAGCAAAAGATCGAGGTAATCCGTCTGCAGACGTTTTAAAATACCATCGACAGATTCCAGGATGTGGTCTTTCGACAGATCATAGAAGCCCTGGCGGATGCCGCATTTGGACTGGAGAAAAATATCCTCCCGTTTCAGGGACGGATCGCCGGAAAATGCCTCACCGAACACAGTCTCGCTCATGCCGCCGCCGTAGATATCCGCGTGATCAAAGAAATATGCGCCCTGCTCCAGAGCGGAGTGGATAAAATGATTCATCTCGTCCTTCGATTTTTCGGAAAGCCGCATGCATCCGACTGCAATGGAAGGAACTTTTCGCAGGTGATTGCCTAAAATTGTTTCTTTCATAGTAGAATTTTCTCCTTTGCAATGCTTCTGTATTCGCAGAGGTTTTCGTAAAGCAGGCGTGGAAGGACTCTGGAAGTACAGAAAGAATAGTAATTACGTTGCTTTTAATATATCATTTAAGTGCACTTGAAAGTCAATGGTTTTTGAGGGAAAGAGAATAAAAAAATCGCCGGAATCGATCAGAATTCGACCAGAACACAGAAAATCCGTATTTTGTTAACAAAATCGGAACAAAATCGACAACAAAGTTTACTTGCATTTTCAGAAAAATGATGTAAGATAGGGGTATTCGAAAAAAAGATCCGACAGGATCTGTGAAGTGGTATTGAATCAGATAATGGAGGTTTTGCGATGGATGCAAAAATAATAGCCGGAATCCTGGCCGCGGGAGGCGCAGCCTTAGCTGTCGGCGGCATATATAGCATGAATAAGAAAACAGGTTATTTTAAAAAGGGAAATTCCGTCCGATACGATGTTTCCCGTATTCCGTTTAAAAAAACAAGTCCGTTAAAAGGAAAAACAGTTGTATTTTTGGGATCCTCCGTGACGAAGGGCTTTGCTGCCCACAACAATTCGTTTGCGGAGTACATAGCGAAGAAAGACAGCTGTACCTGCATCAAAGAAGCGGTCAACGGAACCACGCTGATTGATAATGGTGAGGATTCCTACATCGAGCGTATGCGCGACAGGCTTGATCCAAAGCAACAGGTGGATCTTTTTATCTGCCAGCTGTCCACTAACGATGCAACACGCAACAGCCCGCTCGGTGAAATTTCGGAATCCCGCGATCTGGAGAGCTTCGATGTCGAAACTGTCTGCGGCGCGATTGAGTATATCATTGCATATGCAAAAGAAACGTGGCATTGTCCGGTGATGTTCTATACGAATCCGAAGTATGATTCCGAGTCGTACGCGAAGATGGTAGAGGCGCTTCTGAAAATTCAGGAAAAATGGCAGATCGGTGTAATTGATTTCTGGAATGACGAACGAATCAACCGTGTTTCCCCGGAAAAACGAAAACTGTATCTGCAGGATCCGATTCATCCGATGAAGGCCGGCTATGCCGAGTGGCTGGTGCCTGTGATGGAACAGCGGATTGGTGAGTATCTGGAACAGCAGGTATAAGCAAAAAGGAAAATAAAAATACTTTCGTGGTTTCTTTTGGAAAGATTCCGCGAAAGTATTTTTTGATTTACAGGAAACTTCGTTGAATTTTCCTGTAAATTAAAAAAGCCCTCCGGGCAGGATCGCACTGCGGCGGAGGGGAATTATGTCGCCAAAGCGACCCGCCGCAGGCGGAGAATCCTGCCGTAGCAGGATTCTTTCTTTTCTACGAGAACAGTGAGCCGGGATCCTCGCCTGCATTTTCCGCGGCTTTTCGTTTCTTACGGATCCGGAACTGTTTGAAAATGCCACAGATGGCAGTGTAAAGCTCCGGTTTTAGTTCTTCAAGCGGAACCGGCTGCTGGTACAGGATAGCGTTGTAGCTTGTACCGCTTACAAGCTCCAGAATCATATAGAACATCAGCTCCGGTGAACGATACGTATATGCTGCATGAGAGAGCAGCGATTCATAGATGGTGTAGATGGCCGGCGTGTCGGCAAACGGAGCAAAGGTAAGAGAATTTTTGAAGAACCCCCAGCTCAGATGCTTGGAAATCAGCGTCACGAGACTGTGGTTGGCGGCAAACTGGTCGAGGATATTGTCGGTGATAAAAAGCACCTGCTCTTCAAAATCACGGATATCCGGGTGGCGCAGCAGATCTGTGTAGGCGGCCTGAAATACCTGACTCGCCTTATGTGCGATCAGATGATTCCGAATATCGTACTTGTCTTTGAAATAAAGATAGAAGGTACCTTTTGCAACACCGGCGTTATTCACGATATCCGAAATGGATGTTTTACTGAAGCCGTTGTTGATAAAAAGTGAGAAAGCAGAGTCCAGAAGGGACTCACGTTTCATTTGTTTATTGTTGTCAATTTTTCCCACAGAGAGTCTCCTTTCCTGAAAGATATCAGATTGTGTGTAATTATCTTATTTATAATTATAGGTAAAACACATGGAAACTGTCAAAGGGAAAATGACTAATTTTCTCATTTTTGTGACTATGCACGAAGAAAAAAATGACCGATCGTCAATTTTGTGCAGTATTTAATGTTGACTAAGAGTCATTTTTGCGTTATAACATTAGATGATTGAAAGGCATAGGAAAAACATCCTCGATCTGAGGGAAACAGTATCCCGCAGTATCTTACTCCGAGCGGGTTTTACTTCTCTTATGATCCTGGATTTCATCATAAAAAACCATTATAAAAACCACAGAAAGGAAGTTTATCACAATGAATAGAAACAGAAAACTGAGAAAACAGATGATGTCTGGTCTTGCTGTTGGTATGGCTGCTGTTATGGGAGCTGCTCCGGTTTATGCAGCGACAGGAGAGGACGCAGCGGTTTCCAAAGAAGAAACCGTATATGTAAATGCAAATGCAGACGGATCGGAAGATCAGATTACCGTATCCAACTGGCTGAAGAACGCAGGAACGGAAAAGAACCTGCAAGATGAGAGTGAACTGAAGGACATCAAAAACGTAAAGGGCGACGAGGAGTTCACCCAGAGCGGAAACAAGCTGACCTGGCAGACAGACGGCGAGGATATCTATTATCAGGGAACAACCACAAAAGAGCCTCCGGTTTCCGTGAAGTTCACCTATTATCTGGACGGCAAGGAAATCAAACCGGATGACCTGGCTGGAAAGAGCGGAAAATTGAAAATCAAAGTTGACTATACGAACAATACCAAGACTACCGTTGACATCAACGGAAAGAAAGAGACGATGTACACCCCATTCGTTCTGATGACCGGAATGATTCTTCCACAGGACACCTTCTCCAATGTCAAGATCGACAACGGTAAAGTCATTTCTGATGGAAGCAGAAATATTGTTGTCGGCTTTGGTATGCCGGGACTGAAAGAAAGCCTGGGATTAAATTCCGATTCTCTCGAAGATCTGGTATCCGGCGACAGCGATTTCGAACTTCCGGAAAGCCTGGAGATCACTGCAGATGTGGAGAACTTCTCTCTGGATTCTACCTTCACCGTTGCACTTGATGATGTTCTCGACACCATCGATACCGACAACATCACCGGATACGATGACCTGAAGGATGCACTGAGTGATCTTGAGGATGCTGCAATGGAACTGGTTGACGGTTCCAAGGCACTCTCCGATGGTGTGGATACTTTAAAAGACAGCTACAAAGAGCTGGATGACGGTATCGGAACGTTAAAAGACGGCGCTGACGAGCTGAACAGCGGAGCCGGCACACTGGCAGGCGGAGCCGGCACACTGGCAAGCGGAGCATCGACTCTGGCAAACGGAACTTCTACTCTGAACAGCGGAGCTTCTACCTTAAACAGCGGAGCAGCTACCCTGTCCAACGGAGCATCCACCTTAAGCAGCGGAGCTTCTTCCCTGGCAAGCGGCGTAAACTCTTACACCGAGGGCGCTGATACCCTGAATAAAGCAATCCAGACGTATCTTGGAAAGAACGGTGTGCTGACTGGAAGCGTAACCGAGTATGTAAACGGTGTGAATAAAGTCGTTGCAGGCGTAAAACAGTACACCGACGGAACAACACAGCTGTCCGACGGCGTTGCTTCTTATGTAGCAGGCGAGAAACAGCTTGCAGCAGGCGCTGAGCAGCTTCAGCCTCTGGCAGACGGCCTGACCGAGGTAAACAGTGCAATCGCAACACTGAACGCAGCACTCGACGGAAAAGATGAGAATGATATTTTAGCAGGAGCAAAACAACTCTCCGAAGGACTGACCAGTTTGAACGAGCAGCTGCAGAGCACCGATGTACAGAGCCTTCTGACGATGGTAGACGGCATGACCAGCACCGGTTCTACCCTGATCTCCGAGACCGAGGCGCTCTCCGAGGTTCTGAACACCACAATCGCAGGATCTGTCAACAACATGATGTCAAACGGCAACGAGCTGATGAGCCAGATGGATACGCTGTCCAAAGGACTTGAGAGCTACTTAAGCGGTCTGGAGGCACAGATCACGAATCAGGCAACGCAGATGGGAACCCAGATGGCAGCACAGGTTCAGGCATGGGCAGACGGAGCAGCAGCACAGCTGAACCAGGAAGCAACAGCAGCAGCACAGAGCGCAGTGGATGCAGCAGCAAGCCAGGCATCCGCCGATGCAGCAAAACAGGCAAATGATCAGCTCTCTGCAGCAGCGGCTGCACTGGATGCACAGATTTCCGCAGCTAAGAGCGCTGGAAATACAGAGCTTGCTGATTCCTTAAGTAAAGCAAGAAACCAGATCGGAAGTGTCAGCGTTTCCGCTTCAGCAGGAACCGTTTCGGTTACTCCGGTTACAGCCCCGCAGATTACTCTTCCGGAACTGAACTTCGAAATCGAGCGCCCGGATCTCTCCGGTCTTGCAGCAATGCAGCAGAAGATGAGCGACATCAAGAGTCAGTACAGTGATCTGCAGAAGACGGTTGCAGCTCTGATGCCGCAGCTTGAGACCATGCAGAAACAGATGCAGACCATCACCGATAATAAAGCAGTTGTTGAGCAGAATCTTGGTGCAATGCAGAAACTGACCGCAGGTGTGGCACAGCTTGATGCAGGCGGAAGCGCTCTGTACAAGGGCATCGGTACTCTGTCCGCAGGTGTGAGCCAGCTGTACAGCAGCACAAATGAGAGTTTTGCAAAAGCAACAGCAGGCATCAATGCACTGAACGCAGGATTCACTCAGCTGAGTGCTTACAATGATACGCTGCTTTCCGGCGCAAGCCAGCTGAAAGCAAATGCACCGGCTCTGGTTGAGGGTGTTACGACTCTGCAGGGCGGCACGACACAGCTGACCGCAGGTCTTGGACAGCTGGGAAGCCAGTTAAGCGATGGATCTGCAAAACTTTCTGCAAACAGCGGAAGCTTAAGAAACGGTGCTTCTCAGGTAGCAAGCGGAGCATCCCAGCTGGCAAGCGGAGCCTCCACACTGGCAAACGGAACTTCTTCCCTGGCAAGCGGAGCTTCTGAACTGAACAGCGGAGCTTCTACGCTGGCAAGCGGAGCATCTACGCTGGCGAGCGGAGCTTCTACACTGGCAAATGGAACTTCTTCTCTGGCAAGCGGAGCTTCTGATCTGAAATCGGGAAGCAGCAAGGTTGTTGATGGTATTGACGAGCTGTCCGATGGGGCGAAAGAACTGGCTGACGGTACGAAGAAGTTTGAAGAAGAGGGTACCAGCAAGCTGAAGAGTACCTTTGAGGATGATCTGGGAGATGTACTGGATCGGATTCAGGCGCTGAATTCGGATAAATGCGCTTATACTTCTTACAGTGGTAAGGCAAATGGAATGGATGGAAGCGTGAAATTTATTATCGAGACTGCAGCAATTGAAGCTGCGGAAGAGTAATGTGATTCCACGGTAGATTGTGAGGCCGCCTGCGGTCGGGATGTTTTCCCCGACCACAGGCGGCATTTACGTTACGTGGGGTGCAAAAAGACAAAAAATAAGAACAGCCCGCGGATATGCGGGCTGCTCTTTCATAATGAGGGGGGAGATAGTTTTGAGTGGTTCATCAACTATCTAAGTTATAGTATAGGGAAGAAATGTGAGCAAAGTATGTCTATTTTCTAAAAGAAACAGTAAATTTCTAAAGAATAAGTGAATCCATCCATTGAGTAAATCACTTCCGTCCGCCAAAACGTAGATGGGTCCCCAGGCGCAGCGGAGCGTCCGCCCCCCGCGGTGCCTGGGGGTCGTATCCTCCCGTCCTATTCAAAAGAAAGTTTCCGGTTCCCATAACTCTTCCGGTACTGTCCCGGCGTCATCCCGGTGAGTTTTCGGAAAGCCGTGGAAAAATTATGCGCATCCTGAAATCCCACATTATAAGCAATCTGAGAGACCGTGTGATTTGTGTCCGTCAGCTCGGCCATAGCGCTGTCCATTTTGGATTTCAGGATGAACTGCTTCAGTGTCATCCCGGTGCCCTCGTGGAAGAGGGAGGAGAGGTATTTGTCGTTGTAGCCGAAATAACGGGCGAGTTCGGTGACTTTGAGGGACTCGCTGCTGTGGTACTGGATGTAGCTGATGATGTCCTGCAGGATCTGTGTCCGCTGCGTTTCGGAAGTGTAGGTGCGGTAGAAGGGGCTCTGGCAGTTGATTTCGCCGAGAACAGCGGCAGTCAGGCTGTTGTTGAGGAACGTGTTGTGGAAACGCAGGGAAGTGTCCTGGAGCTGCTTCATGAGGATGATGACGCGGTTCGGGGACGAAAGCGTTCCCTGGCGCGGGATGCATAACGTTTCGGGGTAGTTGGATGGAAGCTGGGCGGGAGCGAGGTCCTCAAGGCGGTAGGAGGATGGCGGTGCAGCATGAAACTCATCCAGAACCGATCCGGCGGTCGGGTCAGAAGGAGCGATGATCGGTGCGGAGGGGATACCAGGGATAAAATGGAGCCAGTAGAAAGCGCAGCTTCCTTTTTTCGAGCCGTGCTGATGGACGGTCGGAGGCAAAAGAAGATATTCGCCGGGGTGAACCTCGTAAGAGCGGCGTTCGTCCGCGATAAAAAGCGTTCCTTCCGTCGCAACCATCAGTTCAAAATTGACGAGATTCCGTGTCAGGTGCATCCACTCCGGGGACGGGGACTGGAATTTGCCGCAGAGGTCGTAGGTAAAACAGGCGGCATCTGGAAATAAAACAGAGATCATATGACTTTTTCAAACCTTTTCAAACATTCTTGTATTTTAAACGGCGGTCCGTTTTGCTAAAATAAAACTATAGAAAAACAGGAAAACAGCCGTCAAAAGAAGTGTAACGCTTCCCATATCTGAAAGCAAGGAAAATATCTTTTTCAAACCAGGAGGCGGCGGAAGACAACGAAAAAGGAGACCGAAAAAATGGATCAGAAAAACTTCAGCAAACCATTATCCCTGGCAAAAGTCCAGGTTACCGATGCATTCTGGAAAAAAGAGATGGAGCTTGTCCGCACCGAAGTAATTCCGTATCAGTGGAATGCCTTAAATGACAATGTTCCGGGAGCAGCACCGAGCTTCTGTATGCGGAACTACCGCCGCGCCGGCGAAGTTGAAAAAGAGCGGAAAGCAAAAGGAGACAAATTTGTTCAGATCAAATATCCGCTGGATACTTTTGAGACACTGCCGAAGGATGACAAAATGGACGGAAGATTTTATGGCTTCCTGTTCCAGGATACCGATTTTACCAAATGGGTGGAGGCAGTTGCGTACTCCTTGACACAGCATCCCGATCCGGAGCTGGAAAAAACGGCAGATGAAGCAATTGAAGCTGTCTGCGCAGCACAGAGAGAAGACGGATACCTCGATACCTACTATCTGATCAACGATCAGGATATGATTTTTACAAACCTTAAGGACAACCATGAGCTGTACTGCTTCGGTCATCTGACGGAAGGCGCCGTAGCCTATTATCAGGCGACCGGAAAAGACCATCTCTTAAAAGCAGCAGAGCGTTTCGCGGACTTTATTGCCAGCAAACTCGGTCACGGCGAGGGTAAAAAAGCAGGTTATCCTGGTCACGAAATTGCAGAGATGGCTCTGATGCGTCTCTATGATCTGACCGGCGAGCAGAAGTATCTTGATCTTGCGAAATACTTCATCGATGAACGCGGAACAAAACCATACTATTACGATATCGAGCGCGGTCTGACCTGCCCGGAGGGCGAGGAACGATATAGCTACAATCAGGCAAACCGCCCGGTGCGTCAGCAGGATGAGGTGCAGGGGCACTCCGTACGCGCCGTATATCTCTATTCCGGCATGGCGGATGTGGCAAGGGCAACGCAGGATGAGAGCCTGCTGAAAGCCTGTGAAACTCTCTGGAACAACATGGTGCATCAGAAAATGTACGTCACCGGCGGAATCGGTGCTACTCATATAGGAGAGGCATTCTCTTTCAACTATGACCTGCCAAACGATACCGCTTACGCAGAGACCTGCGCATCCATCGGTCTTGTGTTCTTTGCTCGCCGCATGTTGGAAATTCAGGCAAAAGCAGAGTACGCGGATGTGATGGAATTAGCCCTCTACAACGGCGTTCTGTCCGGCATGGCACTCGATGGAAAGAGCTTCTTCTACGTCAACCCGCTGGAAGTACTGCCGGAGGCATGCCACAAGGATGAGCGGAAATTCCATGTAAAACCGATCCGCCAGAAATGGTTCGGCTGTGCCTGCTGCCCTCCGAACCTGGCAAGAACGGTAAGCTCAGTTGCATCTTACGCATACACGGAAAACGACACAACCCTGTTTGTCCACTTGTACATGGGTGGAACAGTGGAAGGAGAAAAAGTAAAAGCATCCATCACTTCCGAATTCCCGTGGGACGGCCATGTTTCCGTGACCTGCGAGAGCGATACCAAAGAGCCGTACACCTTTGCATTCCGCATCCCGGGATGGTGTGCTTCTTATGAAAAAGAGATTCCAAAAGGCGCAGAAGTGGAAGAAAAAGACGGGTATCTGTATGTGACAAAAGTATGGGCGAAGGGTGAGACGATCCGCCTGAACTTCCCGATGGAAATCCAGTTTTTGGCATCCAATCCGCTTGTACGCGAGGACGCCGGCCGTGTTGCCGTAAAACGAGGACCGGTTGTTTACTGTATGGAAGAAGCAGACAACGGAAAGAATCTGCATTTGACAAAACTCTGTGTGAATGGTGAAAAAACCGCAGAAGCAGCCGATGAGCTGGGCGAGCACTTTGTGCGCGTAACGGCCGAGGGACGTCGCATGAAGCTGGGCGATGCGGAAAAACAGCCGTTGTATCATCTGTATCAGAAAGAGGAAGAGGAAAAGACGAAACTGAAACTGATTCCATATTATATGTGGAACAACCGAGGTGAGGGCGAAATGCAGGTATGGATCCGCGCATGTGAATGATTTTATTAAAGAAGAAATAAAAAACTCCGGAAAAGGGATGACTCCTGATGCAGCCTCCCCTTTTTCCGGAGTTCTTGTTATGCCAAAATATGAGAATCCTGCAAAAAAGAAAGTGAATTTTTTGCAGGATTCTTTGTGCTATTGGTACAGATTATTTTCTGCTTCTCATGGAAAGACTGCCGAAAGCAGAATGGACAGCAGGCAGAATCACAAGAACGACAGCAAGGACGATCATTCGGTCCACAAAGTCGGTCAGAGCCTGTACAACGCAGACGGACAGCGTCAGATTCATGCCGAGGCTGTGAAGCAGCTGCACCAGCACGGTGGAGCCGGAGGAAGTAATTCCACCGAAAACAACCGCAGTGATTGTGGAACTTACCACAGTACCCGGAAGCGAAATCACAAGCGCTGCCGGAAACAGCTTCCAGCCCATGGAGCGGAGGGAAAGACTCTCGCTGCGGGATCCTGCCGTATGGGACGGGCGGAGTCTGCGGAATACAAGGCCGGCAACGAGACCGATGACAAGCTGCACCGGAATATAGTAAAACGCATAGACATCACTCGTCATGCCGGAAATGAGTCCGGAGATCAGTCCCGGAACGAGGCCTGCAGCAGGTCCGAACAGAGCGGCTGCCAGAATTGTTCCGATGGAGTCCAGATAAACCGGAAGACGCAGCAGCAGAGCAATGGTACCGCCGAGAATATTGATGACACCGCAGAGCGCGAGTGTCGTGAGTTTTAACGTACGGTTAGTATTCATCATGCCTCGCCTCCCTTCTGAAACATCGTCTCATGTGGGAAGATCGGCGGTGCGGTGAGAATCTGGTCGAGAACCGGTGCGGATTCCTCCTGCGGCACGCCGAGAACGCGCTCAAAGAACATCAGGAAGAAACGGCGCACATCGACCTGCGTCAGAATGTGGCTGTTCGGTGCTTTCTGATAAAAATTCATGGCATCCACAACCGTCTGTCCGATGCAGAGGCCTCCGGTTTCTACCTGCGTATACGCATCAAAACCGCTGCAGAGCGACGGATCCACAAGATAAGCGGCCGCGAGCGGATCGTTGATCACGCATCCGATGACCTTTTCCTGTTTCCAGTGGAAATCAAAGTAGAAGCGCGTCAGCTCCTCAATGCGGGTTCCGACTCCTGGATTTACGCATTTCATATATTCCACAAGATTCGGCGTCAGGACAATTTTTCGTGTGACATCCAGCCCGATCATATGAAGCTTTTTGCCTGCAAGCTGCGGCAGCTCGGAAAACGCGCGGAATACTTCGGCTGCGGCATCCGGGTCGCACCAGTAATTGTACTCGGCAACCGGGGAGCAGTTTCCATGGCTCTTATAGCTTCCGCCCATGGAGACAAGAGCCGTCAGGTTTGTCAGGCACTCCGGTGCGCGGGAGATGACTTTTGCAAGGTTCGTCATCGGTCCGAGGGCAAGAATGGTAACATCAGGGGTTGTTTTTAAGGTTTCGATCAGGAAAGAAACAGCGTCCTTGTTTGGCGTAAGGCCTTCGGCATCCGGCCAGCCCGATTCGCCGAGACCGTCCATGCCGTGGGTGTCCATCGCGTCCACGTAGTCGCGGACCAGAGGCGTCTCCTCGCCGACATAAACCGGGACATCTGGTTTTCCAATCATAGAAAGAATTTTGAGGGCATTTTTAGCGCCCATAGAAGCGGGTACATTTCCGCTGACTGTGGTGATGCCGACAAGATCCAGCTCTTTCGAAGCCGCGGCAAGCATCAGGGCGAGAGAATCGTCGATGCCCGGATCACAGTCGATGATCAGTTTTCTTGCATTCATTTTCCAATCTCCTTTGATGAAAATTTTGAGATACTTGGTTTTTTATACTGGGAAGTTCACGAACCAGTCCGGACACCCGCAAAAAGACGGGAAAATCCGATTGCATAAATGCACGGGAAAGAGTATAGCACAGATAAAAAAAAAAATCTAGTAAAACAAACCTTGCCTGTTTTGAAAAAATCGGTTATGGTATAGAAAAGCATACAGCAAATGAGAACATGGGAGAAAAGAAAATGGCAGATGGATTTTTAGCACCAACTGGGAAATTCTATCCCAAAACAGAAAATTTTCATGCGCAGACCGCGCGGGCGATTTTAGGTTCGGACGGCCAGACGGACGAGCCGATCCAGGAGCTTTTGCGCCGCGGTTATATTTTATTTGTAGGATTCCACAAACCAGGCGAACCGGAAAATCTCCATGCCGATATGGATTACGTCCTCGGCGGACCGGGGTATCCGGCGACCGAAGGGCAGAAGGCCTGGATTGCAGAACATACAGAAGAGCTGTCGAGAAAGCAGCAGTTTGACATCAACAACGACGAGACAACCTTTGAGAACTTTTACATCAGCAATGTCCGCATGTTTCCCTGGTGCAAAGGGTGTGCCGAAGAGAAAGCGCGTGACCTCTGGGGCAATGCACAGAGCGAGGAAAAGCCGAAGCGGTGTGATGCGTGTCCGGCCTTCAGGAACCGTCCGCTTTAACGAAAAACAGAAAATGTCAGAAAATAATCTGGTGAGATTATAATAGGAAGAAAAAATACTTTTGCACAGTAATGCATCAATGGGGGAAATCCGCAGAAGCCGCGTAAATACGCGATTTTTTGCGAATTTCCCCCTTGACTTTTGAAAGGACAGACGCTATAATAAACGAGCGTGCGTAAAAGACTGTTTTTTGTGCGCGCAAAAGCTGCAAAGCAATTATGTTGAACTAAAGCAGCCGTATGAAACCCCGTGGGACACACGGAGAAATCTATCAGGAGGTGAAATGGAATGCCAACATTCAACCAGTTAGTAAGAAAAGGCCGTGAGACTTCCGTAAAGAAATCTACCGCGCCGGCACTGCAGAAAAGCTACAATTCTCTGAGAAAGAAATCCACAGATATGTCTTCTCCTCAGAAGAGAGGTGTGTGCACAGCTGTTAAAACTGCTACACCGAAAAAACCTAACTCAGCTCTTCGTAAAATCGCCAGAGTTCGTCTTTCCAACGGAATCGAAGTAACAAGTTACATCCCAGGAGAAGGTCACAACCTTCAGGAGCACAGCGTTGTTCTGATCCGTGGAGGAAGAGTTAAGGACCTGCCAGGTACCAGATACCACATCATCCGTGGTACACTTGATACTGCAGGTGTTGCTAACAGAAAACAGGCCCGTTCTAAATACGGTGCTAAGAGACCGAAAAAGAAATAATTAAGTAAAACGAGTTCGAGATATATCTAGTATCACAAAAAAAGCGAAATGTTGTGCGTTATTCCATAAATCCCCACGGCTGCGGATTTATAGAGAATTTACACGCGCGGACATACTGCAAATAAGTGTGAGTACCGATGATTTAATCGAATGATGGTTAAGGAGGGAAGTAACGTGCCACGTAAAGGACATACTCAGAAAAGAGATGTTTTAGCAGATCCGTTATACAATAACAAAGTGGTAACCAAGCTGATCAACAACATCATGCTGGATGGTAAGAGAGGCGTTGCCCAGAAAATCGTATACGGCGCATTTGCTAAAGTAGAAGAAAAAGCTGGAAAACCAGCAATCGAAGTATTTGAAGAAGCAATGAACAATATCATGCCGGTTCTTGAAGTAAAAGCAAGACGTATCGGTGGTGCTACTTATCAGGTACCGATCGAGGTAAGACCGGACAGACGTCAGGCTCTTGGCCTTCGTTGGCTGACCGCTTATTCTCGTAAGAGAGGCGAGCGTACCATGGAAGACAGACTGGCAAACGAGATTCTGGATGCATCTAACAACACAGGTGCTTCTGTGAAGAAGAAAGAAGAAGTTCATAAGATGGCAGAGGCTAACAAGGCATTTGCTCACTACAGATTCTAAGAGGAGGAAAATCCGTTGGCTGGAAGAGAATATCCATTAGAGAGAACCAGAAACATTGGTATTATGGCTCACATCGATGCAGGTAAAACAACCCTGACCGAGCGTATCCTGTACTATACCGGTGTTAACTACAAGATTGGTGATACTCACGAAGGAACTGCTACCATGGACTGGATGGAACAGGAGCAGGAGCGTGGTATCACAATTACTTCAGCTGCTACAACCTGCCACTGGACTCTGGAAGAGAACTGCAAGCCGAAACAGGGCGCTCTTGAGCACCGTATCAACATCATTGATACCCCAGGCCACGTTGACTTTACCGTAGAGGTAGAGCGTTCTCTTCGTGTACTGGACGGCGCTGTCGGCGTGTTCTGTGCAAAAGGTGGTGTGGAGCCTCAGTCTGAGAACGTATGGCGTCAGGCTGATACCTACAACGTACCGCGTATGGCATTCATCAACAAGATGGACATCCTTGGTGCTGACTTCTACAACGCTGTAGATCAGATCAAGACCAGACTTGGTAAAAATGCTATCTGCCTTCAGCTTCCAATTGGTAAGGAAGATGAATTCAAGGGAATTATCGATCTGTTCGAGATGAAAGCTTACATCTACAACGACGATAAGGGCGATGATATCTCCATCGTTGATATCCCGGAAGATATGAAAGAAGACGCTGAGCTGTATCACACCGAGCTGGTAGAGAAAATCTGCGAGCTGGATGATGAGCTGATGATGCGTTATCTGGATGATGATATCCCGTCTGTAGACGAGATGAAAGCAGTTCTGCGTAAAGCTACCTGTGAGTGTACAGCTGTACCGGTATGCTGCGGTTCTGCATACAGAAACAAAGGTGTTCAGAAACTCCTGGATGCGATCCTTGAGTACATGCCGGCTCCGACCGATATCCCGCCAATCGAGGGTACCGATCTGGACGGAAACCCGATCGTAAGACATTCTTCCGATGAGGAGCCGTTCTCCGCACTGGCATTCAAGATTATGACAGACCCATTCGTTGGTAAGCTGGCATACTTCCGTGTGTATTCAGGAACCATGAACTCCGGTTCTTACGTACTGAATGCAACAAAAGATAAAAAAGAGCGTGTTGGACGTATCCTTCAGATGCATGCAAACAAACGTATGGAGCTGGACAAAGTTTACTCCGGTGACATCGCAGCTGCAATCGGATTCAAGTTCACCACCACAGGTGATACCATCTGCGACGAGCAGCATCCGGTAATCCTTGAGTCTATGGAGTTCCCGGAGCCGGTTATCGAGCTGGCTATCGAGCCTAAGACAAAAGCAGGCCAGGGCAAACTGGGCGAGTCCCTTGCAAAACTGGCTGAGGAGGATCCGACCTTCCGTGCACACACCAATCAGGAAACTGGTCAGACCATCATCGCTGGTATGGGTGAGCTGCATCTGGAAATCATCGTTGACCGTCTGCTTCGTGAGTTCAAAGTAGAGGCTAACGTAGGTGCTCCGCAGGTTGCATACAAAGAGACCATTACCAAACCGGCAGACATCGACAGCAAATATGCAAAACAGTCTGGTGGACGTGGACAGTATGGTCACTGTAAAGTTAAATTCGAGCCTATGGATGCAAACGGCGAAGAAATTTACAAATTCGAGTCTACCGTTGTTGGTGGAGCTATTCCGAAAGAGTATATCCCGGCTGTAGGCGAAGGTATCGAAGAGGCTATGAAAGCCGGTATCCTGGGAGGCTTCCCGGTAGTCGGCGTTCATGCAAATGTATACGACGGATCTTATCATGAGGTCGACTCTTCTGAGATGGCATTCCACATTGCTGGTTCTCTGGCATTCAAGGAAGCTATGCAGAAGGGTGCTCCGGTTCTTCTTGAGCCTATCATGAAAGTCGAAGTTTCCACTCCGGAAGATTACATGGGTGATGTTATCGGTGATATCAACTCCCGTCGTGGTCGTATCGAGGGTATGGATGACATCGGCGGCGGAAAGATGATCCGTGGATTCGTACCGCTGGCTGAAATGTTCGGTTACGCAACAGACCTTCGTTCGAAAACTCAGGGACGTGGTAACTACTCCATGTTCTTTGATAAATACGAGCAGGTTCCGAAAAACGTACAGGAAAAAGTTCTGTCTGCAAAAGCAAAATAATTTGAGAAACCGTACTGGTTGTGCAGTCCTTACCGGCTGCACAGCCTGAATGTATATCTTTTTCAAAGATTTCCCTTGCAAATAGGACAGAAATGCAATATAATCAGACTTAGCAGGTTTACGATTCAGGTGGGTTCCTGCCACCAATTTAGTCTCAAAAAAGCCCACTGGGCGCAATTTTAAGGAGGACATTTTAAAATGGCTAAAGCTAAATTTGAAAGAACAAAACCGCATTGTAACATTGGTACCATCGGCCACGTTGACCATGGTAAAACAACTCTGACCGCAGCTATCACAAAAGTACTTTCTACCAGAGTAGAAGGAAACACTGCTGAGAACTTCGAAGATATCGATAAAGCTCCGGAAGAGAGAGAGCGTGGTATCACAATCTCTACTGCACACGTTGAGTATCAGACAGAGAAAAGACACTATGCACACGTTGACTGCCCAGGCCATGCTGACTATGTAAAGAACATGATCACTGGTGCTGCACAGATGGACGGAGCTATCCTTGTAGTAGCTGCTACAGACGGTGTTATGGCTCAGACAAAAGAGCACATCCTTCTGTCCCGTCAGGTAGGTGTACCTTACATCGTTGTATTCATGAACAAATGCGATATGGTAGACGACGAAGAGCTGCTTGAGCTGGTAGACATGGAGATCCGTGAGCTGCTGAACGAGTATGACTTCCCGGGAGATGACACTCCGATCATCCAGGGTTCTGCTCTGAAAGCTCTGGAAGATCCGGCTGGCCCATGGGGAGATAAAATCATGGAGCTTATGGATGCAGTAGATAGCTGGATCCCGGATCCGCAGCGTGACACTGATAAAGATTTCATCATGCCTGTAGAGGACGTATTCACCATCACTGGTCGTGGTACTGTTGCTACTGGCCGTGTTGAGGCTGGTGTTCTTCATCTGAATGAGGAAGTTGAAATCGCAGGTCTGAAAGAAGAGACCAAGAAAACTGTTGTAACTGGTATCGAGATGTTCCGTAAACTCCTCGATGAGGCTCAGGCTGGTGATAACATCGGTGCTCTGCTTCGTGGTGTTCAGAGAACAGAGATCGAAAGAGGACAGGTTCTGGCTAAACCAGGTACCGTTCACTGCCATACCAAATTTACCGCTCAGGTATACGTTCTGACAAAAGACGAGGGTGGCCGTCATACTCCATTCTTCAACAACTATCGTCCGCAGTTCTACTTCCGTACAACTGACGTAACAGGTGTTATCACTCTTCCGGAAGGAACTGAGATGTGCATGCCTGGCGATAACGTTGAGATGACCATCGAACTGATCCACCCGATCGCTATGGATCAGGGTCTTACCTTCGCTATCCGTGAGGGTGGCCGTACCGTTGGATCAGGCCGTGTTGCTACTCTGATCGACTAATTTCGGTTATCTATGAGCAGTGCAAATTCGGAGAGTAATGACCGGTGGGAGCTTGCTCACACAAGGGCATTAGTCGGAGAATTTATAGGGCGACAGCCCGACCGAGATGGAGCGAAGCGAAATCGAGGAAAGCACTGCGGGAAATAAAATATAATTGTATCGAAAGATACTTGTGCTCAAACGTAAGAGACCCCGGCGCCGTAAGGCGGCCGGGGTTTTTCTGTTTTTAACCAAAAGAAACTTATCATATATAGCAGGATATGATATAATTTTTATTAGTTGAAATAAAAGAGAATAAGAAAGGAAAAAAGGATGGACTACTTGGAGGCAATTGATGAAACCTCTTATATTTATCGGTACCGAATGCAATGGAGAGAACTGCTGCAGTGCGTGGGAGTTGTGCCGGATAACATTTCTTCCCTGGTACATGCGTTTGGAATTCGTTTGAAAAAACAGGAGATATGGCATCCTGCATAGGAAGCCTTTTGCCGATGCAGGGAACCGTATGTGCTTACCATGGAAAATCTGAAGGGTATTACAGAAGTACAGCCTGTTGGAACGTGTGTATACATTGTGGAAAACGAAATGGTATTCAGCTATCTTATGGAACAGGTGCAGGGAAAGAATGTGTCGCTGCTGTGTACGTCGGGACAGCCGCGGTATGCAGCATTAAAACTGATTTCGTTGATCGTACAGAGTGGGATTCCCATTTACTACAGTGGAGATCTTGACCCGGATGGGGTTGGAATTGCCGACAGACTCTGGCAGCGGTTCGGAAACAGAATCCAATTCTTTGGAATGTCACCAGAGGATTACCGGAACAGTCTTTCAAAAGAAGTATTTGGAGAGAATGGCAGAAAAAAGCTGGAACACATTTGGCACCCGTTACTAAGAGAAACGGCGGAACTGGTAAGGAAAACAGGAAAAGCGGGATATCAGGAAAATATTTTAAAAGAGCTTTCCGAGAAGCTTGTCGGATGTGATCAAAACCAGAATCTGTAAAATACGAATTGTGAATGATGGGAAAAGATAGAACAGAAAGGATTTTATCAGCATGATTACAAAGGCGGACATCAAACAGGAAACGAATTCCGTATCATATAACCGTGGAAAAAAGATCTATGAAGAACAGAAAGTGCATGCTTTTCAGGTACAGGAAATGAAGGATATTTTCGGATATCAACTGCATAAAATTACAGCTGTCGTAGACGGAAGCGGAAAAAATATGTATTGTGTCAGCGTTTCTGTAGATGAAGAAATGTCTGAAATTATGGAAGATGATTGTGATTGTCCGGCACATGAGCAGTACTGGGGATTGTGCAAACATTGTGTCGCTGTTTTGCTGTACTATCTTGAATGGCGGAAAAAAGAGAGAAAAAAACTGGAAGAAAAAGTGAGAAATGACGAAGAACATCAGGAACTGGAGCAGCTTCTTCGTGCTGTCGGCGTGAAAAAAGGAATGGAAGAATTCCAGGGAGAACATAAAATTGTCAGAAAAGTAGTAAAACCAACACCAAAAGCAGAGACGAGCCCCGGTTTTTCTGAACTGCTTTCACATTATGTGATGCGGGATCAGGTTGCTTTTCTGCCGAAAGCAAAAGCAGGTCAGGTTAAACTGGAAATTCATCTGGAGAGCCAGTTTGACGATTCCTTTCGGGCAGAATTTAAAATCGGAAGCAAAAGGATGTATGTATTAAAAAGTGTTTCCAAAATGACAGCAGCTGTAAAAAATATGGAAACGGTCAGCTACGGTGCGCAGCTTTCTTTTTTGCACTGTATGGATGCTTTTGAAGAAGAAAGCCGTCCGATGGTAGAATTTCTGAGCGCATATACCATGGAACGCGGCTCATGCTATCAGATAGGTACCGGCAGCTATGCGTCCTGCTTTGATGACCGTTATGTGATGATTTCTGTGCAGAATATGGATGAATTTTTTGAGGCTGTTGGCAGCCAGGAGTTCTTTTGTCGTACGAACTGGAGAGAAGAAAAACTGTGGCACTGCCAGGAGGGGATGCCGCAGTATGAAATGAAGCTTTTACGGAAAGCAGATGGCCTAAAGGTACAGATGTACGCGGATCCCATTTTTTATGGCAGAAAATATTTGTATTTTCTTTCAGAAAAAAATACAATTTACCGAATCCCAAGGGAAGAGATAGCAGAAGTCTGCGAATTCTTGGAATATATGGAGCGATGTCCGGACGGAGTCTGTGAAATTGCAAAAGAAGATATCCCGACCTTCTGCCAGGGACTTCTCCCGGTGTTGGAGGAACATTTTAAGGTAAAAAAAGAAGAAAAGCTGGAATTACAGCAGTATCTTCCGCCGCAGGTGGAATTTCAGATTTATCTGGATGCGCCGCAGCATGATATGATTATCTGCGAACTTCTGGCTGTCTATGGCGAGAAAAAATACAATGTTTTTGCAGATGCAAACGATATCCATCAGCTTTCCCATGGCCGTGATGTACGGAAAGAAGCAGCGGCAAACCAGCTCGTTCGATCCTGTTTCAGCGCCTATGATGCGCGGAAACATCAGATGCTTCTCCAGGGAGCCGATGAGATGTATGAGTTTTTAAGCAGCGGTATGGAAGATCTGCAGAAACTGGGCGAAATTTTTGTTTCTGACCGGTTAAAAGCGATCCGTGTCATCCCGTCCCCGAAAGTTTCTGTCGGTGTATCCCTCGCAGAAAATGTACTGGAACTTCATTTGAATCCGGGCAATTTTGGCATGGAGGAACTGGCAGAGATTCTTTCAAAATATGACCGGAAAAAGAAATTTTACCGCCTGAGGACCGGTGAATTTATGGATATGGACGAGGACGGTATCCGCGTTCTCTCGGAACTGCGGGAAAATCTGCAGATCTCCGAGGCAAAGCTGAAGAGCGGCGAGATCACAATTCCGAAATACCGAGCACTCTACCTCGATACCCGTTTAAAAGAGCAGGATGATCTTCAGGTTGAGAAAAACCGCGAGTTCCGTATGCTGATCCGAAATATGAAAACTGCAGAGGAGAACGATTTTGAACTTCCGGACAATCTGCAGGCACAGCTCCGTGAATATCAGAAAACAGGATTCTGGTGGCTGAAAACCTTATGCCAGAACGGCTTTGGCGGTATTCTGGCGGATGATATGGGACTTGGAAAGACGCTGCAGACCATCGCCTTTCTCTTATCTGAAATGCAGGAAGCACCCGAAGATGCAAATCGTCGTTCTTTGATCGTTGCACCGGCATCTCTCGTCTATAACTGGGAGAGCGAATGTGCCCGCTTTGCTCCGGAGCTGCAGACGAGACTCGTCGCCGGCACACAGGAACAGAGGAAAGAGATGATCCAAAATGCCGGTATGCAGGATATTTTGATTACCTCGTACGATTTGCTCCGCCGCGATATCGAACTGTATCAGGATCTCCCGTTCTTCTGCGAGATCATTGATGAGGCGCAGTTCATCAAAAATCACGCAACGCAGGGAGCAAAAGCCGTGAAAACGATCCATGCATCGTTCCGCTTGGCATTAACCGGAACACCGGTAGAAAACCAGTTAAGTGAACTATGGAGCATCTTTGATTATCTGATGCCGGGATTCCTCTATGGATATCAGAAATTCCGCGAGCAGTTTGAACTTCCGATTGTGCGGAACGGCGACGAAGAAAGATTAGAACGTCTGCAAAAGATGATCCGTCCGTTTATTCTGCGCCGTCTGAAGAAGGAAGTGCTGAAGGATCTGCCGGACAAAATTGAGAAAAATATGGCTGCCTGCATGGAACAGAAGCAGAAGGAGCTGTATCATGCACATGCCCAGCGGCTGGCGCTTATGCTGCAGAACCAGACAGAGGAAGAATTTGCCGATTCCAGGTTCCAGGTGCTCTCTGAACTGACGCGGCTGCGTCAGCTCTGCTGTGATCCTGCGCTTGTTTACGAAAATTACGAAGGCGGTTCGGCAAAACTCGATCTCTGCATCGAGCTGATTCAGAGTGCCGTGGAATCCGGCCACAAAATCCTGCTGTTCTCCCAGTTCACTTCGATGATCGAGATCCTGACCGCGCGTCTGCAGGAAGAAAGCATCAGCTGCTTTGTCCTGCAGGGAAGCACGAAAAAAGAGCAGCGTGCACAAATGGTGGAACAGTTCAACCGGGATGACACGTCTGTATTCTGTATTTCCCTGAAAGCAGGTGGAACCGGCCTGAACCTGACCGGCGCGGATATCGTCATCCATTACGATCCATGGTGGAATGTTGCTGTTGAAAATCAGGCGACAGACCGTGCACATCGTATTGGGCAGAAAAATGTTGTGACGGTATACAAATTGATTGCAAAAGGAACCATCGAGGAAAAAATCATCAAGCTTCAGCAGATGAAAAAAGAGCTGGCGGAAGAGATCCTTTCCGGTGATGAAATTAAGACAGCATCCTTTCAGAGAGAGGAACTGCTTGAGCTTTTGGAAGAGCGGTTCTGAAACCGCGAAAAGCAGAAAAAGATTTGATGTAAGGACGAAATGCAGGAAAATATAAAAGGGATACGTTTCTGTCATACCCTGAAAACGGGCGGACAGGAAACGTATCCCTTTTACAGTAATAGTCTATTCGAAACCAATCTTACAGAAGCTGAATATTCATCACATCCATCACCTCTCGTGTCTCCATCGGCCATACCGAGCACTGTACCTCTCCGATGTGCGCTTTGCGCAGGAAAAACATACAGATACGGGACTGTCCGATACCGCCGCCGATTGTCTGTGGGAGAGTGCCGTTCAGAATGGATTTCTGGAAGGGAAGCTTCGCGCGGGACTGGCATCCGCATTCCTTTAACTGGGCGCGGAGAGCATCTGCGTTGACGCGGATACCCATGGAGGAGAGCTCAAGAGCGATGTCAAGCACTGGATAATAAACGATCAGGTCGCCGTTTAAGGACCAGTCGTCGTAGTCCGGGGAACGTCCGTCCTGACGCTCTCCGGAAGCAAGCACGCCGCCGATCTGCATAATAAAGACAGCACCTTTTTCTTTGGTAATTGTATACTCTCTTTCCTTTGGAGTCAGATCCGGATAGCGATCCTCAAGTTCCTGGGAAGTGATAAAGAAAATTTCATCCGGCAGAATGGTTTCGATGTAGTCGTACTGGTCTGCCATATGTTTTTCCGTGTTTTTCAGTGCCTCATAGATATCTTTTACGGTACTCTTTAAGAAATCAAGATTGCGTTCTTCCGGGGACATGATTTTTTCCCAGTCCCACTGATCCACGTAAACGGAGTGAATGTTGTCGGTCACCTCGTCCTGGCGGATGGCGTTCATATCGGTGTAGATGCCTTCTCCCTCAGAGAAGCCGTATTTGTGAAGTGCGTACCGTTTCCATTTTGCCAGAGACTGAACAATTTCAGCGGTTTTCTTGGTACCCTGATCCTTTAACTCAAAAGAAACCGGGTGTTCTACGCCATTCAGATTGTCATTCAAGCCGGTTTCCGGCTGTACAAAAAGTGGAGCTGTTACACGGAGCAGATGCAGACGATGTGTCAGCTCATGCTGGAAATAATCCTTTACTGTTTTAATCGCCACCTGTGTATCGTGGAGGTTTAATGCAGATTTGTAACCCTGCGGAATAATAATTTCTCCCATTACTTTAAAACCCTCTTGTTTTAGATTTGCTTTTCGAATCATGCCTTCTCAAAAAGCTTCAAATTTAGTTTACCATGTTTTCCATGGAAAGCAAGGAAAAGATACGAAAAAACCAAAGATAGTAAAGAATTTTTTCGATATATTTTCCTTGCTGAATTTCTCCCCGGAAATACGAAATTTTCCGAAAATCAGAGCGCTTATGAAAGAGGCGGAATTATTCGGAAACCCACTGGCGCAGAAACGCTGCGGACTGTTCGATGAACGATAACTGATCCGGCGTATCGAAATGCTCGATGGCGAGATAACCGTCGTAATCGCACGCTTCTAAATCTGTAAGAAGCTTTGCCATCGGCAGATATCCCGTTCCGGCCGGTGTCTGGCCAAGGCCGCGGCAGAAACGTCCGTGAACGAGCGGGCTTTCGGCACGATCCTTACAGTGAACATGGACAATATAATCCTTCAGAAGCCAGGCAGCATACGAAACATCCTCATCACTGAAAGCAAAATTTCCGATATCAAGCGTATACCGCAGCCCCGGCACGTGCTCCATAAACCAGAGCAGCGGATATGTGCGTGCAAACGGCTGTAAAAAACCGTCAAAGTCCTCTAAGGTAATCGAAACGCCACGTAAAGCCGCATATTCGGCGAGTGAGGAAAGCGCATGTACCATATTTTGAATCGATTTGTTTTCGGCCATAAAAGTACTCGTTGCCTCATAGGTGCTGCTGCAGGCTGCAAGCTCTGCCGCTTCTGCAGTTTCAAGCGCGCCTGCAACAAACAGGACACGCGAAACCTGCTGCGATGCCGCAGTATCGAGCATCTGCTGTGCTCTGCCAAGATCCGTATCATGGGAAAAATCAAAGGTTTCATGCATACAGCTGATCACCAGCCCCGCATCGGAAAGCATCGGGGCAATGACCTCTCTTTCTGATGCAAACAGACTGTAGTTCATCTCAACAGCCGAAATTCCCTGCTCCCTGCAGAACGCGAGCACTTCCGGAATCGTCTTACCGGACTGCTCACACGCCTGTAGAATGTGTTCGTAAAAAACGGAAAGCTTTCTCATATAACATTTCCTCCTGATTTATGCAATGTGTACGCAGATTCCATCCGTGTATTGCAGAACATTTTTGATCGTGAAATCAGACCCCTGTTTTGAAAAAATCAAACGGGATACAGATATCGGTAAACTGCAGCTGCTATTTTTGGTGTGAAGAAAGATACACTTCCTCCGTAGATGGATTCACCCATGCATTATCCAGTGGTGCCGGTCTTCGTACTACAGGAACGCACCAGCGTACCCCATTTTTGATAATCTTCTGAATCACCGGCATATGGTAAATGGGGTATTCCTCGTGTCCCGGCTGAAAATAGAAAATTTTGCCCAGCCCACGTGTAAAGGTGCATCCGCTGCGGAACACCTCACCGCCTGCAAACCATCCCGTAAATACCACATCATCCGGTTTAGGAATATCAAAAAACTCCCCGTACATCTCTTCCTCCGGAATATCCACCCATGCCGGAATTCCCTGCGCGATCGGATGGGTCGGACACGTACAGAACAGTCTCTCACGATCCCCATGCCGCCACCGAAGCGTCATACTTGTTCCGAGAAGCTTCCGCATAATCTTGGAATAATGCCCTGAATGCAGAACTACCAGCCCCATTCCGGCCAGCACATGACGCCGAACCCGCTCGGCCACATCGTCCGAGAACTCCTCCTGCAGCATATGATTCCAGAACACCAGCACATCGGTATTTGCCAGCACTTCTTCCGTCAGCCCATGCTCCTTCTCGTCAAACACAGCCGTCCGAACCGAAAGCTCCTCCTCTTGTCCCAGAAACTTTGCAATACAGGCATGAATCCCGTCCGGATAAATCTCTTTCACTTTCTCCTGTGTTCGCTCATGCTGAAACTCATTCCAGACCGTAACTCGTATCATTCGTCCACCCTCCTTCTATAAGAAAAAAATATATCATTTTCAAAAAGTTATCGATAGCAAATTTTGAAAATAATGAAAAAAGCAGTCGTTCACACTCTGCGGTACTGAATTTTTGCGTTATTTTCTGGCTTTACTATAAATTATACTCGTGCTATACCAATATTTCAATTCACAAATTCCTTGACATCCCCTCCGAAATCCCGTATACTAAACAATGCGCAGCCGGGGAGATAGCGGTGCCCTGTACCCGCAATCCGCTACAGCGGGGGTGATGCCAATCCGAGGGCTCTTTCATTGCGAAGCTGCCTTCTATAAGTGACGTTGACGTCTGGGTCTTACGCAACAGGACTCCATGAACCGTGTCAGGGCAGGAATGCAGCAGCACTAAGTGGAATCTCCTGTGTGCCGTGAGGGTGCCTGGGCCGAGTAGGCTGTAGGAGTAACGTTTGTGGTGAGAGTTCGAAGTGCGGCGCGCATAAAAAAGAAAATCCAAGGAAGCCTGAACCACAGACTTCCTTTTTTCGTACAAAAAATAGAAACTCCCGCGCTTTCTTCCCCCGAACTATTGTGAGAACGAAAAAAATAGGGTATAATGTAAACATTCCATAATACTGCCAAGAAACAAGAAGCAGTCGTGAAAATCTAATAAAGAACAGGATGGGAAAAGTCATATGTTAAGAATTGGTCTGTTAACAAGCGGCGGAGACTGCCAGGCATTAAATGCGACCATGCGCGGAGTCGTAAAAGGCCTTGCAAACAATGTAAAAGATCTCGAAGTATACGGATTCATGAACGGCTATAAAGGCCTCATCTACAGCGATTACCGCATGCTCAGTGCAAAAGATTTTTCCGGTATATTAACACAGGGAGGAACTATTCTCGGAACCTCACGTCAGCCGTTCAAGCTGATGCGTACCCCGGATGCAAACGGTCTGGACAAAGTGGAAGCAATGAAGCATACCTACCACAAGCTCCTTCTGGACTGCCTTGTCATTCTTGGCGGAAACGGAACCCAGAAAACAGCAAACCTCTTGAGAGAGGAAGGACTGAATATTATCCATCTTCCGAAAACCATCGATAATGATATCTACGGAACGGATATGACCTTCGGTTTCTACAGTGCCGTCAATATTGCATCCGATGCGATCGACTGCATCCATACAACAGCCTCCTCTCACCAGAGAGTTTTTATCGTAGAGGTTATGGGTCATAAAGTAGGCTGGCTGACTCTGTACGCCGGAATCGCAAGCGGCGCAGACGTTATCCTGATTCCGGAAATTCCATACGATATTGAAAAAGTATGCGAGGCCATCAACAGACGAAAAGAGCGCGGAAGCGGATTCACCATTCTTGCCGTTGCCGAGGGTGCAATTGCAAAAGAAGACGCAGCACTTCCGAAGAAAGAGCTGAAAAAACGTCAGGAAGAAATCGCAAAGAAATACCCGTCCGTATCCTACAAGATCGCAGAAGAGATCGAGGCAAAGACAGGCATGGAAATCCGCGTCACCGTACCGGGCCACATGCAGCGAGGCGGCAGCCCGTGTCCGTATGACCGTGTCCTTTCCACAAGACTCGGATCCGAGGCAGCACAGCTTATTCTGGACAAACAGTACGGCTACATGGTCGGAATGGTCAACGGAAAAGTAAAGAAAATTCCGCTGGGCGAGTGCGCCGGAAAATTAAAGACCGTAGATCCGAATGCACAGGAAGTCCTGCAGGCAAAACGGATGGGAATCAGCTTCGGCGATTGATGCGTTCCCGAAAAAGGCAAGGAAAAAGAACGGAGGCCTTAAAGCAAGAAGAACAAGGTCTCCGTTCTTCTGTTGCACTGCTGTCCAAAAGAAACTGCCGGCGGCAGGCTTCCATGCCGATGCAATAAAAGGAGAAAAATTTTATGAGCTATACTGCTCTGTACCGAAAATTCCGTCCTTCCACCTTTGAGGATGTAAAAGGACAGGATCACATTGTAACAACATTAAAAAATCAGATCCGCGCGGACCGCATCGGTCATGCGTACCTGTTCTGCGGAACCCGCGGAACAGGAAAAACGACGATCGCCAAGATTCTCGCCCGCTCGGTCAACTGCGAACATCCCGTGGACGGAAGCCCGTGCAACGAATGTCCGACGTGTAAGGCGATTCTGGCGGGCGTTTCCACGAACGTCATCGAGATCGACGCGGCATCGAACAACGGTGTCGACAACATCCGTGAAATCCGTGAGGAGGTAGCCTACCGGCCGACACAGGGACGGTATAAAGTCTATATCATCGATGAGGTGCATATGCTTTCTACCGGAGCGTTCAATGCACTCTTAAAAACCCTGGAGGAGCCGCCGTCCTATGTCATCTTCATTCTGGCGACCACAGAGGCAAACAAAATCCCGGTGACGATCCTTTCCAGATGCCAGCGGTACGATTTCCGCCGCATCACGATCGACACCATCGCGGCGCGTCTTAGTGAACTGATGGAAAAAGAGGGCGTGGACGTCGAAGAAAAAGCCATCCGCTACGTCGCAAAGGCGGGCGACGGCTCCATGCGAGACGCGTTAAGCCTCCTGGACCAGTGCATCGCCTTCTACCTCGGGCAGAAGCTGACGTATGATAAAGTCCTTGAAGTTCTCGGAACTGTTGATACCGAAATCTTCAGCCAGATGCTCCGCACGATCCTTGCCGGGGATGTAACGGGAAGCATCCGCACGCTGGAAACCCTTTTAAACCGCGGAAAAGAGCTGGGACAGTTCGTTACCGACTTTACGTGGTATCTGCGGAATCTGCTGTTGGTAAAAAGCGCAGATGAAACCGAAGAACTGCTCGACGTCTCTACGGAAAACCTGAAGCTCTTAAAAGAAGAGAGCACGATGGTAGACGATGAGACGCTGATCCACTATATCCGCATTTTATCCGAGCTCTCCGGCCAGCTCCGCTATGCGGCGCAGAAGCGCGTGCTCGTTGAGGTGGCGCTCGTCAAACTCTGCAAACCGCAGATGGAGCAGAACCTCGAATCCGTGCTGGAGCGTCTTAGGATTCTCGAAGAAAAAATGGAGCGCGGAATCCCGATGATGGTGACAAATGCACCGGGAGCAGGAAACGGCAGTGCAGGAGGCTCCGGAGCGGCCGGAGACGGCTATGCAGCGGCAGAAACACCGCAGAGTGCACCGGCACCAGTGAAAGCCGCACCGGCGGATTTACAGCGCATCAGCGCGTCCTGGAAGGCAATTGTCGGCCAGACAAGCGGCATGTTCCGCCAGTTTCTGCAGAGCGCCGTTCCGAAATACAACAGCGAGACGGGCGACGCCAAACTGTTTGTTGAGTTTGCAGACCAGCTCGCATCCATCTACGTTGAGCGGCCGGAGGCAGCCGATGAGATCCGCACCATTATTGAACAGATGACTGGAAAAACCGTAGAGGTCCAGCTCATTTTAGCAGACCAGCATGCAAACGCCGCGCTCTCCACGATTTCCGTGGATGATGCACTGACGCAGGCGATTCATGGAATCCCGGTCGAGGAGGACGACGAGAGCGACTTCGACGACGGGGAAGAATAAATTAAAAACAAATTTTTCAGGAGGATATTACCATGGCAAAAAGAGGAGGATTCCCGGGAGGAATGCCGGGCAACATGAACAATCTGATGAAGCAGGCTCAGAAAATGCAGAAGCAGATGGAAGAGAACCAGAAAGCACTGGAGGAGAAAGAGTTCACTGCGACAGCAGGCGGCGGAGCCGTAGAAGTAACCATTTCCGGTAAAAAAGAAGTAACCAAAGTTAAAATCAGCGAAGATGCCGTAGATCCGGACGACGTAGAAATGCTCGAGGATCTGATCATGGCAGCAACCAACGAAGCACTGCGCAAAGTTGAGGACGAGGCAGCCAAAGCTATGGGCAAACTTGCCGGCGGACTCGGCAGCATGGGCGGAGGATTCCCGTTCTGATGGATTACTACAGCGGATACATCAATCAGTTGATCGAGCAGCTGTCCCATCTGCCTGGCATCGGTGTGAAAACCGCACAGCGACTGGCCTTTCATATTATGAATATGCCGGCCGACCAGGCAAAACGGCTGGCCGATTCGATCACAGAAGCAAAATCCCATGTCCAGTACTGTAAGTGCTGCCAGACCCTGACCGACAAAGAGCTGTGCCCGATCTGCGCAAATGTCAAGCGCGACCACAGCGTGATCATGGTGGTGGAGACGACGCAGGATCTTGCGGCATATGAAAAAACCGGAAAATACGACGGCGTTTACCACGTCCTGCACGGGGCCATCTCCCCGATGCTGGGGATTGGGCCGGACGACATCCGGTTAAAAGAGCTGATGCAGCGCCTCCAGGGCGATGTCTCGGAGGTTATCGTTGCCACGAACTCCAGCCTGGAGGGCGAGACAACGGCCATGTACATCAGCAAGCTGATCAAGCCGACCGGTATCAAGGTGACGCGGATTGCAAGCGGCGTTCCGGTGGGCGGCGATCTGGAAAATATTGACGAAGTCACCCTTCTGCGTGCGTTAGAGGGCAGAACGGAGCTGTAATTATGGGCAGAAAAAAAGTGACATCCAGTGATGTCGCAGCAGCCTCAGGCGTATCCCAGGCGACGGTCTCCATGATCCTGAACCGGCGGGAAAACGTTTCGTTCTCGCGGGAAACAGTAGAAAAAGTGGAGGCGGCGGCAAAAGAGCTGGGCTACCAGATTCCGCGGCGGAAGATGAGAAGAGAGTCGAACGGCAACAAGCTGATCGTCGTCTTCTGTCCGACGCTGACGAATCCTTACTATGTGATGCTGCTGCACGGCATCGAAGAAGTTGCAAAAGAGAAGAATTACGGGGTCTTTGTCTGCAATACGCAGAGGGATCTGAAAATCGAAGAGAATTATCTTCGGATGATGAAGAGTGTGCGCCCGCGCGGCATTATCTACACCTGCAATCCGAGCAGAAACTGCAAGGAAAAAGTGGAGGAGCTGGCCGCGGAGATTCCGCTTGTCATCATCAACAACCGAGAAGAGCTGCTGGAAATTGATGCGGTCGAGCTGAACAATGCAAAACCCGGCAGGCTGATGGCACGCCACCTGCTGGAACTGGGACACCGGCATGTGGCGTTTGTTTCACCTCCGCTGACTTCCAAACAGGGCCAGCGCCTGAAACGCGTGGAGGGCTTTGTGCGCGAGTTTGAGGAGGCAGGATACGGCGACGGCGTGATCGTCAAATCGGCGGATGAGGACCTCGACGAGGTGATCCCGAGCATGGATTCTGAGTACAAGATGGGCTATTATCTGACGAAGGAACTGCTGCGGGAGGACAAGAACCTTACGGCAATCGTCGGCATGAATGATATGATCGCGTTCGGGATCATGGACGCCGTGCTCGAGAGCAAACTGCGCATTCCGGCGGATATTTCCGTAGTGGGATGTGACAACACCGTCTATTCCAGCTTCCGCTCGATTTCCCTGACGACGATCGACCACTATGTGCCATTGAAGGGCCGCGATGCGTGCGATATCATCCTGCGGAAAATCCAGTCTCTTCGGGAAAGCCAGGACGGCAATGAACCCTTAAGCACGTATCATGTCGAGTATGAACCGAAACTGATCGTGCGGCGCAGCACTTCGTATGCAAGAACCGAAAAATTAAAAAATAAATAGGACGGCTGAAATTATTATTAATAATTTTGAATAAAACAGCTCCGGCGCAAACCGGGAAAACACAAAGAAAAGGAAAAACCGGAAAAAATGAGAAAAAATCCGCCAGAGTAATTTATAAAATAGTATTTATAAATAATAAAATTAATTAATAAAAATGAGGCCGACTTGACGGAAAAACCAAACATATCTATACTGGAGATAACAGAAAAACGGAGCCGTTCTGCGGAAAACAACAGGCCCCGAAACCTTACGAAAGTATGAATATGGGAGGAAAAACAACATGAGATTTTTCATCGACACAGCAAAAGTAGAGGACATTAAAAAAGCAAACGACATGGGCGTTATCTGCGGCGTTACCACCAACCCGTCCCTGATCGCAAAAGAAGGACGTGACTTCAAAGAGGTCATCAAAGAGATCACCGAGATCGTAGACGGACCGATCAGCGGCGAGGTAAAAGCTACCACAACAGATGCAGAAGGCATGATCAAAGAAGGCCGTGAGATCGCAGCCATCCATCCAAACATGGTTGTTAAAATCCCGATGACCGTAGAAGGACTCAAAGCTGTTAAAGTTCTGAGCGCAGAGGGCATCAAGACAAACGTAACCCTGATCTTCTCCGCAAACCAGGCACTTCTGGCTGCAAGAGCAGGTGCAACTTATGTTTCCCCATTCCTTGGAAGACTCGATGACATCAGCACCCGCGGCGTTGATCTGATCCGTGAAATCGTTGAGATCTTCGACGTAGCCGGCATCGACACCGAGATCATCGCAGCAAGCGTCCGCAACCCGATCCACGTAACCGACTGCGCACTGGCTGGTGCAGACATTGCAACTGTTCCATACAATGTAATCGTACAGATGACCAAACATCCTCTGACCGACGCCGGAATCGCAAAATTCCAGGCTGACTACAAAGCTGTATTCGGCGAATAAGACCTAAACATGATTGCATAAAAGCTGGAAATATGGTATTGTGAACAAAGTGAACAATAGCGATATTTCCAGCTTTTGATTCCGATCCAACTAAACAAGGAGAAAAGACATGAACAAGTTAGAACTTCAGAAGACGGCCAATGAGATCCGCAAAGGGAGCGTCAGCGGCGTTCATGCAGCAAAGGCCGGCCATCCGGGCGGATCTCTGTCTGCAGCCGATATTTTCACGTATCTGTATTTTGAAGAAATGAACGTGGATCCGAAAAATCCAAAAGATCCGGACCGCGATCGTTTTGTGCTTTCGAAAGGCCACACAGCGCCGGGACTGTACGCAGCACTGGCTGAAAAAGGTTATTTCCCGAAAGAAGACCTGCTGACTCTTCGCCACCTTGGCTCCTATCTGCAGGGACATCCGGATATGAAACATATCCCGGGCGTTGATATGTCAAGCGGTTCCCTCGGACAGGGAATCTCCGCAGCAGTCGGAATGGCACTCGGTGCAAAACTGCAGAACAAGGCATTTCGTGTTTATACCCTTCTGGGAGATGGTGAAATCCAGGAAGGACAGGTCTGGGAAGCAGCGATGTTTGCCGGAGCAAAACATCTGGACAACCTCGTTGTGATTGTAGACAACAACGGTCTTCAGATCGACGGAAACGTAGCAGATGTCAACAGTCCGTACCCGATCGACAAAAAATTCGAGGCATTCAACTTCCACGTAATCAACGTAGCAGACGGCAACGATTTCGATCAGCTGAAAGCTGCATTTGATGAGGCACGTACCGTAACAGGCATGCCGACCGCCATCATCACAAAGACCGTAAAAGGAAAAGGCGTTTCCTTCATGGAAAACCAGGTAGGCTGGCACGGAAAAGCTCCGAACGATGAAGAATACGCAATTGCTATGGCAGAACTGGAAAAGGCAGGTGAAGCGTTATGTCAGAAGTAAAGAAAATTGCAACAAGAGAAAGCTATGGTAATGCACTGGTTGAGCTTGGCGCAGAGCATGACAATCTGATCGTACTCGACGCTGACCTTGCAGCAGCAACCAAGACCGGTGTGTTCAAAAAAGCATATCCGGACCGCCACATCGACTGTGGTATCGCAGAATGTAATATGATGGGAATCGCTGCCGGACTTTCCACCACAGGCATCGTCCCGTTTGCAAGTACCTTTGCCATGTTTGCGGCAGGCCGTGCTTTTGAGCAGGTACGCAACTCCATCGGATATCCGCATCTGAATGTAAAAATCGGTGCAACCCATGCCGGAATCTCCGTAGGAGAAGACGGTGCAACCCATCAGTGCAACGAGGATATTGCCCTGATGAGAACAATTCCGGGCATGGTCATCCTGAACCCGGCAGATGATATCGAAGCAAAAGCATGCGTTAAAGCAGCTTATGAATACAACGGACCGGTTTACCTTCGTTTCGGACGTCTGGCAGCACCAGTCATCAACGACAGACCGGACTACAAATTTGAGCTCGGAAAAGGCGTTGTTCTCCGTGAGGGCAAGGACCTGACCATCGTTGCAACCGGACTCTGCGTAAGCTCCGCTCTGGAAGCAGCAGAAAAACTTGCCGCTGACGGCATCGATGCAAAAGTCATCAACATCCACACCATCAAACCGCTGGATGAGGAGTTGATCGTTGCAGCAGCAAAAGAGACCGGTAAAGTCGTAACCGTAGAAGAGCACTCCGTGATCGGAGGACTTGGAAGCGCAGTCTGCGACGCACTGGCAGAGAAATGCCCGGTTCCGGTGAAGAAAATCGGTGTACAGGACGTCTTCGGAGAGTCCGGCCCGGCAGTCGCTCTTCTTGCAAAATACAAACTCGACGGCGAGGGCGTTTACGAGCAGGTAAAAGAGTTCTGTAAATAAGATTTTTCGAAATAAATGACAAAAGAAAACAGGCAGAGGCCATACCAGAAAACGGTGCAGTCTCTGCCTGTTTTGTTGTCTGCAGTTTTTCTTAAAGCAGAAGTTCGCTTGTCCCGGCCGCCTCAAGTTCCCGGCAGGCGAGCAGGATTCCCTGCGAGATGGATTCCGCCATATGGAAAATCGTGGCAAGCCGGGTTGTCTGCAGAAGAAGCTGCTCAAAACTGCCCGATACATTCACAATGCCTGTGATAAAAATATCCCCGACCTCGGGCAGCGTCTTTCCTGCCCCCGCGCCCGGCCGGATCGCCCCGTTTCCGATCGTGATGTATCCCTGATGACGCCGCGAACCAAGCGAAGCATCGATCGCAACGAGCAGTGCCTCCGGGTGGCGGGAATGGATGTACGAAATCCGGTCCGGCAGATTCAGGGCGTGCACCGGGTCATCCAGAGTTCCGTAGACATGAAAAACGCGGCTGCAGTACGGCGAAAGCTGGTACCCGATCAGCGGTCCTAAGGAATCCCCGGTGATCCGGTCGCTTCCGATGCAGAGAAATACCAGTTCACGGAATATGCGTCCGTCCTTTTGAATGCAGTAAGAAAACAGCGACGCCAGCTCTTCGCTGGCGCTGCGGCTTCGCTCATTGATGTAGTAAACTTCGGCGTCTTTTTTTCGAAACATGACCGGTACCTGCCTTTCAGAAGAATCATCCACAGTTTAACCGTATATGGTATAAACTATTCCTGCAATGAAAAAAACATGACATGCCCTCCGGTGCAGAAAAACGGGAAAACAGTCGGAAAAAACCGTGACAGCCCTGCCCCAAAACGATCTTTTTCGCGGAACATCCGTGATAAAGTAGGCAAAAAGGGGTGAAAAGCATGATTGAGATTGTCTATAAAGAAAACAAGGAGCAGGCGAACGGCAACGAGGGATACTTTCATCTGCCGAAAAATATCCGCCAGGTCGGGGACACGAACGGCAGAGAGCGGATTTATCTGGAAGATTATGTCGGAACCTTTCTGAAAAAATATTTTTCCGCACCGGAGGGACGTGCCGCCATGCTGTTCGGCGAATTTAAGTGGGCGGACGGAATTTCCTACTTCTTTATCCGCAGCGCGGCCGCGATTCATACGATGGAGCCGGCGCCGGATCACCTGGTCTTCGATGATGCAGTATGGACGGAGGTCCACGATGTGATGGAAAAATATTTCAAAAACCAGCAGATCCTCGGCTGGGCACTTTCTCTTCCGGGATACGGGGAGGATCTGAATGAACAGATCATCCGAGCGCATCTGAACCACTTCGGCGGAAATGACAAGACGCTGTTCCGCGTGAACGGGCAGGAAAAAGAGGAAACCTTTTATACGTACGAGGGCGGCACCCTGCGGAGCACGGGAGGCTTTTACATTTATTATGAAAAGAATGAGCCGATGCAGTCGTATCTGATCGATCAGAATCAGAACCGGTCGATCGAAAACGGAGAGAGCGTGCCCGACCGCGCTGTCAGCGATTTTCGGAAGATGATTGAGGAGAAGAGCGGGGAGGAGCCGGAACACGATCACAGAAAGCCGATCCTCTATGCGATGACAGCATGCGCGGCTGCGGCGCTTCTTGTGACGGTGACGCAGAAATACGGAGATGCACTGCCGTTTCCAGGGAAAACTAAGGAGCAGACGGTAGCAGTGGCGGGAAACGTACAGGGAGAGAAGACACAGACGGCGGAGAGTGCAGCGGAAGCGTCAGCGGCGGAAGAGGGAAACACAGGGGAAAATACTTCGGCACCGGAAAGCACAGGAACGGAACTGGAAACGGAAAATGAGAGCGGGAGCGCGGCGGTAAGTGAGGAGCAGAATTTATCCGGAACGGATCCGGCAGGCAGCGGAGAGCAAAGCACATCCGGCGGGGAGCAGACTGGTGCAGCGGAGAACAATACCGGTACGGCGCAGACAGATCCAGCACCGGGAGCAGAGCCATCGTCCGCCCCGGGAACTGCTTCCGGCAGTGAGACGGCAGAAACCGCCGCGCAGGTCTGGCAGGAGTACACCGTACAGAAGGGGGACAGCCTCTCGAAAATCAGTGAGAGATATTACGGAACGATGAGCAGAGTGAAAGATATCTGCGAACTGAACCAGATCGCGGTGGAAGATCTCATATATGCGGGGCAGAAAATATACCTCCCAAAATAGAGAAAAATATGGTACACTAGAGCGGAATCAAACTGCGGCCGAAAGGGCAGCAGAAAATAAGTCCGAAAAGAACATAAGGGGAATGAAAATGGACGGAAAAAACAGAGAAGAACAGGAGAACGGAGCAAAAGTCCGGGATCTTGAGGAGTATAAAGCAGAAAACAGAAAAAGAAAACGCAGACGCCGGATCAACGTCGGAATCCTTGCGGGAGCCATTCTCGCAGCCGGAATCGGTACAGGGGTATGGATTCAGCTGCGTACTTTTCAGGGATACGACACGGTACAGGCAACAGAGACCGAAGACACCGATACGTATATGTTTCAGAAATCCGGAAATAAGATCGTGCGCTACGGTATCGACGGCATCGAACTGCGCGACCGGAAAAATCAGACCCTCTGGAGCGATCATTATACCATGGAAAATCCGCAGATGATATCCTGCGGCGATGCAATTGCCATTTATGATAAAAACGGAACGAAAATTGTTGTATACGATGCCGATGGAAAGGCCGGCGAAATTACCGCGTCGTATCCGATCGTGAAAGCATCCGTTGCAGGCCAGGGCGTCGTTGCGGCAATTCTGGAAAATAACGGGGAGAGCTGGATCAAATACTATAATACCGATGGAACGGAGATCGCCTCCTCCCACCCGAACATGGACAGTCCGGGCTATCCGATGGATCTCTCGCTTTCTTCGGACGGACTCTGGATGGCGGTTTCCTACGCTTACGAAGACGGCGGCAAGATGAAATCACAGGTCGCTTTCTACAATTTCGGAAGCAGGGGTGAGGATCTGGTGGACAACCTTGCAAGCTCATCGAGCTATACCGATATGCTGTGCCCGCAGATCGAAACCGCGGGAACATCCTTCTGGGTTGCCTTTTTTGATAATGGCTTCCGCATCTATGAAGGAACGAGCAAGCCGAAAGAGACAGTGAGCGTATCAGAAGATGGAGAAATTTTAAGCTGCGCGTATGCAGACGACCGCGTGGTTCTGGTTCTGCGCGGGGAGAGTGACGATCATCCGTACCGGATGAAAATCTACAATCTGAAAGGAAAACAGCTTGCGGATGAAAATCTGGATTTCTATTACCAGAATCTTCAGATAGAAGAAAAACAGATTCTGCTGACGAACCGGCAGGAGCTGTGTGTATATACCTTAAATGGAAGAAAGAAGTACAGCGGAGTGGTCAGCGAAACACAGATTCACGAGATCCTCGGCATGGGGCAGAACCGGTATCTGCTCGCGGAGGAGGACGGCGTTTCGATGATCCGGCTGAAATAGGAGAAGAAAAACATGAATTGGCTGAGATACGTATTACTTGCGGTGTGTATTCTTTCCGCGCTGGCTGGATATCGAAAGGGGCTGGTCCGGACAGTGCTGTCCATGGTGTCCCTGATTCTGGTGACAGGACTGGCGATCTGGATGAATCCGTATGTGACGGATGTGCTGAATGAGCGGACAACGCTGCCGCAGTATGTGGAGAAGAAATGTTTAGAGACATTTGAAAACAATGAATTTCTGTCGGGGGAAAACCAGGATGTGCAGAAGAAATGGCTGGAGAGCATGGGCGTGCCGGAGGAGCTGGTGAACCAGATTCTCGGAAGCGGCGCGGTGCAGGACTACCAGGAGGAACAGCTGCACAGTCTGGCATCCTACGCGGCGAAGGCGGTATCGGAAAAGATTATGAAAGGAATCGCTTTCTTTCTGACCCTGGTGCTGGCCGTTGTTTTCGTGACGATTGCGGTGAAAATTGTGGAATTGATTGCGGAGATTCCGGGGATCAGCTTTTTGAACCGCATGGGAGGAGCAGGACTTGGTGTCGTGCGTGCGGTGCTGTGGATCTGGATTTTCTTTGCGGTGGTGTACTGCTTTCAGGCGACACACTGGGGGAATGTATGCATGAAGCAGATCCAGGGCGATCCGGCACTCGCATGGCTGAGGGAAAACAATCCGGTATTGCTGTTATTGAAGAATGTATTGTAAAAGATGAGAGAAAAACGGTTCCTTGTGGGGCCGTTTTTTGGTGGGAGGGGGGACGAGGAAAAGCGGGCGTCGTGTGGGCGGCGGATGCGGTGGGAGGGGAGAAACGTGCCGGGGTGCGGGGCTGTGATTTGGGTGGGGCGGAGACCTTGGCGTGGATGGGACGGAACGGGGGAGCACCGAGACAATTCGTCAGGAAAACTGATGTTTTCCCGACTCAGTGTCTCTTGAAATCCGGCTTTGTGAGCCGGATTTCATCTCCCCCGTTCCGTCCCGTCCGCGTCAGGTTCCGCTCCCACCCAAATCAATGCCCCGCGCCCCGGCACGTTTCTCCCCTCCCACCGCATCCGCCGCCCACACGCCGACCGCTTTTTCTCTGAAGTTGAGAGCGGAAGAATCTGCTAGATAGAAGGGGATAAGAATGGAAATGAAAGAACAAATAGGATATTAGTGGAAAAAGTTGAGAGTTGTGGAAAATATGGGGGTTGAACTGATATGAAAAGAAATATCTATAAATATACGTATTTATATAAAAAAAATTACATGTTTTTGTGAAAAAAATATTTATGTGAATTTATAATGAATAAAAACTGAAAATATGTACAAAAAGCACATTGAAAAAAGAAGAAATATAGATATAATGTAAGTATGTAGACGAAAAAGAAAAGCTGAACAAGACTATTTGCATATGAAAAATAAAAAAAACGATGGAAAATATGTAATTATAGATGACGGGACAGCAGGGGGGCTGTTTCTGAGTGAGAATGAATACTATGTTGATAAGAATAAAAAAGTTGTTTTGTGCAATTCTGAAAAAAAAGATAATCTGTTTAGAAAGAGATATAAACTAACACATGGCGATAAGTGTTATAGTATCATCAAATATTTTTGCCCAGAGGTAGAATTTATCTCTATAAAAATTATGGAAACAGGGGAAAGAGGTAGCATTGATTCATTCAAAGCGGCGTTAGAATGGTGCTTAAAAGAAAAGATAAAACTTGTGCATATGAGTGTTGGAACAACAAATTATATAGATGCAAAAAAGATAGAAAATATTATAAAACAAATGGTTTCTAATAAAATGATATTATGTGCAGCGCTATCAAATACAAACTTTCCTACATGGCCGGCATGCTTTGATGGGGTTTTCGGGGTAAGAAATTATATTGCTAAATTGCAGGAAAAAGAAATTTCGGTGTCTAAATCATTTCCTTTTTCGGAAATGAATTCGATACAGTTAAATTTTGATGACGTTTTAAAGAAGATTGTTGGGAAAGAATACAAATCAAATAGTTTTGCAGCTCCGATTATTACTGTGCTTTTGATATGTTATTTAAGGAAAAATAAAAAAGGTTCATACCAAGATGCAAAAAAATTTATTATGAATCATATAAACAAATGTATCTATGAAAAAGAATTGGAATGGAATGGGATTGTGAATAATAAAGCGTGGTCGCGAGTTTTGAACAAAAAAAGATGTGTTTTTTAAAATTAATTGACAAGGAAAGGGATTTTGAGCATTTGAAAAAAATATCAGTTGTTGATATTAAAAGTGATTCTCAAATAGAAAAATTGAGCGATAGGATTATTTGGACACTTGAAAATTAAACATAAGCTTGTCGCATTTTGAAATATATAGGGGGAAGAAAGAATATGTTGAAAAGAGCAAGCAGAAAATTAAGAAGTACTCCTGCGAAAACATTGATGTATATCATACTGTTTTTAGTACTTTTCCTGGCGATATTTTCTATGCTGATGATTGGAATTGCAAGTGGAAATAAAGTGAAAAGAGCACAGGAAACATTGGCCAACTCTATTACTCTGCGCGGGCCGGCCGAGGGAGAAGCTGGAAAATCATGTACTGTATATGCGATCCCGTCCGCAATCGTAGAAAAGTTCATTGACAGCAATTATGTTCAGGGGTACACCATGGAAGCGGGAACATATTGGCTTGATCCGGTGGATACGGAAACATATATCAGCGAGGAGACACAACAGCGCCTAAAAGGTTATCTGAAAGATTCAGGCATGTATACGATGACGGCTGTTGGAACACTGGACTGCGCATACGATACCTATTTTCTGGCAAAGGGTTACAGGATTGTGGAAGGAAGCGGACTGAGCTACGGAGAACGGGGCAAATATGAAGCTGTGGTAGGAGAAAAATACGCCGAAAAAAATCATCTCCATGTGGGCGATACTGTTAAATATAAAATGGAGCAGGGAACGATCGAATACTATAAAGTAAGTGCCCCGGAAGAAATTAGTTTCAAAATTCGAGGCATTTACAGAACTCCAGAGGTTTATCAGTCCGATTCCGTTGTGAATGACTGGCACAATAATTTAATTTTTATTCCACTGGATATTTTCTGCGAGTATTCTATGAAAGCATTAAAAATTCAAAATGTGGGATTTAATACAGTTACGGTCTATTTGAAAGATACAAAATCAGTTGAACCATTCATAGAAGAAACAAAAAACAAAATAAAAATAGGAAGTGTGGATGATGTTGTACAGACCGATGAAAATGGAATACGTTCCAGCGTAAAGCCAATGGTAATATCACAGCAGGATTTGGAATCTGGAGAATGGTCCTATCAGTTGATTCGAAACAAGGAATGGTATGAGATGGTTGCGAAACCTGTTGAAAAATTGAATCGTCTGATAGGATATATGATCGTAGGATTTGTGACTGCCGGAATTTTACTGTTCGGCATTCTGACCAGCCTGTCAGTCAAAGGGCGAAAACGTGAGATTGGAATTTTACTTTCGATGGGGGAACACAGAAAAAGGATTTTAGGACAGTTCGTTTTGGAGAATTTGGTTCCGGTTTTGATTGCCCTGGTTTTTGCGGCGCTGTGTGCGACACCAACAGCAGAGTATTTCGCAGATCGGATGATTTCGAATCAGGCTGAGAAAGTGGAGCAGGAAAATGAAGATCTGTCGGGAAATATTAAAAACGCGCTCCCGACAAGCGAAATAGCTGCGTATGAATCAACGGGAGTAACTGTTGATACGGATTTGTCCATTGAGTGGAACTGGAAAATCATGACGGGGATGATTCTTGGTATTTTAGATCTTTTCCTTTTGATATTAATTCTGCAAGTCGGCAAAATAACTAGAGAAAGCCCGGCATCTATATTGCTGGACAGAAAGTAGGTGTTCATGAAGAAAAAAAGAATGATAATGATCGTAGCGATGGTTCTGGTGCTGGTATGGCGGGAAGACGTTTTTGCAGTGGAATCTGGAACGACACAGGTTTCGCTACAGGCAGACTGGCTCCAAGAGGGAGATTACCAGTATAGCGTGGAAGAAGATGAAACTGTAACTTTACGAAACTATATCGGGACGGAAAGCGTGATTGTCACACCGAAAGAAGTAGGTGGGAAAGAAGTGACGAGAATCGGAGATTCCTGCTTTTTGAGAAAAACGGATCTTCGGGCAGTGCAGATATCCGAAGGCATTGTTGAAATCGGGGAATCTGCCTTTGCGGAAGATGGTCAGTACAGTGATACAACTGCTGGGTTTATCAGCATTGTAATGCCAAAAACACTAAAAAAGGTAGGAAAAAGCGCATTTCAGGGAACTAGAATCACACAGATTTATTTTTATGATGGTTTAGAGAGCATTGGTGATAATGCCTTTATGTATTGCTCTTCTTTGTCAAAAATACGGATTCCAGATAGCGTGGAGAAAGTAGGACAATTTTTATTTTTGGGAGCTGGAAAACCCTATGAAGAAAGTCAAGATAGTGCGATGAAGATTTTTGGCGGAAAAATAGCGGAAGAACTTGCAAAAGATAATCAAAGAGCCGAATATGGTGGTGAAGAAATGCAGGAAATTTCGATCCAGTATTGGCTTGAGAAGAAGGAGAATGAAACGAAAGAAGAGGTTATAGGACAAAAATATTTTGATAAAAATGATACAGGCTTTGAAAAAGTATTTTTTAAGGCTCCTTCGAGTGGAGAAAAGCAAAGTGGGAAAATAGTCTGGATGGACATATTTCTTGGGGTGTGTATGGTTGGACTAATAGGAATCAGTGTTTGCTTAAAGGATTAAAAATATTATATTTGTGAACAATGAAGAAAATAATAGAGAATAATAAATGTTTATATTTTTTAAAAGAGTTACTCAAATATAAAAAAGAAATAGGTATTTTGAGTATAAGCACTATTGTTTCTACAGTAACTGTATTTCTGCAACCATTATTGATAAAACAGATCACAGACATCGGAATACTCGAAAAAAATATGCCCCAAATTGTTAATGGAGTAGCCGGTTTATTTGTTTGTGTGCTGGTATATTTAATGATTGAAGTTGTGCAGGCAAAAACTTTTGCAGAAATACATAATTCATTCTATAAGAACTTGTATTGCAATGTATTTCGAAAATTATTGCATTAAAAAAAACATTATTTTCAAATGAAAAATAGTATGGAAATAGTGCAAATGTTACAATGCGATGTATCTCAGGTTGCGTCTATGACAGATAGATATGTAGTGATGAGCTTTTCGTATGTTTTTCGTGTAATTAGTGGACTTGCTGGACTTATGCTGTTGAGTCCTGAACTGTTATGCATTGTAGTGATAGTAATTCCAGTGAAATACGTGTTAGTAAAATGTCTTGCTAAAAAGCGTGAGAAAAACATGAAAATGTATATTCAAGTTGAGCAACAATTTGGAGGATGGCTTGGCGATACAATTAATACTGTGGAAGAAATTAAATTGTGGAATCTATATGAATTAAGAAAATGCGAATTTTTAAAACAGATTTGTAAATCGTTAGCGGTTGAAATGAAAGGAACCATGATTGAGACATGGAATATTTTTGGGGATGCTGTTTTAGAGTGGGGTGTAACAATTCTTATTTATTTAGTTGGTGGATATTTGGTGTTCGTGGGAAAAATTTCCATAGGTTCAGTTTTTGCTTTTGTTTCTTATTCTAGTTATGTTACAAGACCGGTAAATAGTTTAATTGATCTGCGTATGCATTTTGCAAGTGTCAAACCGTCCGCTGAACGACTTTATACATTTTTGAATATGGAAGAGGAACGAAGTGGAAGTAAAAGAGTGGAAAAAGAGATTTCGCCAATATTAGAATTTAAAAATGTGAGATTTCAGTATACAAAGGATAGGGAAGTGTTAAAGAAAGTATCTTTTAAACTTGAGCCGGGAGAAAAAGTGGCTATTATTGGAAAAAATGGAAGTGGAAAATCAACAATTTTGGAATTACTATTACGATTTTATGAACCGGAAGAAGGAGAAATTTTATGTAATGGTGAAAATATAAAAGTGCTAAAATTATCAGAATACCGAAGCCTTTTTTCTGTTGTGAGTCAGAAATCAGCGTTGTTTTTGGGGGACATTGTGCAGAATATAGATTTGGAGGGGAAAGCAGACAGACAAAAACTGAATGAGGTACTAAGGAAAAGTGGCGTGAAAAAATACTTGCAACGTTTTCCAGAAAAAGAAAAAACACAAATAGGAGATGATGGAGCATTTCTTTCAGGAGGAGAAAGACAAAAGCTTGTGGTTGCACGGGCACTATTGAAAGATGCGCCGGTTATGCTTTTTGATGAAGCGTCCAGTGGATTTGATGTAGAAGCCAATGAATATCTTTATAAAATTATAACAGAAGAAATGCCGGAAAAATCTGTGATTTTTATTACACATCATTATGATAAACTGGAAAAATTTGATAAAGTATATTTGGTAAAAGATGGGTTTCTTACGGAAGTGAGAACTGGAAAAATGTAGAGGCGACTAGATTATAGTAGAAAGGAACAATATGGCAGAACTGGAATTAAAAGAGGTAAGCTATTTTTACGAGAGCGGCGGAAAGAGAATTGATATTTTGGATAAAGCCAGCTATTCATTTGAGAAGGGTACTCTTTACACGATTGTTGGTCCTTCTGGATCGGGGAAAACAACGACGCTGACTTTGGCGGGTGCGCTGGAAGAACCTAAGAGCGGCTGCGTGTGCTTTGAAGGAAAAGATATCCGGGAAATTGGCTATACAAGATATCGAAACAGCAAGATTGGAATTGTGTTTCAGGCGTATAATCTGCTGCCTTATCTGACCCCGCTGGAGAATGTGCTGGCGGCAATGGAAATTACGTCAAATCCGATTAAAAACAAAAAAGAACGGGCGCGGGAACTTCTGACACGAATGGGAATTACAGAAGATCAGATGAACCGCAATATCAATAAACTTTCAGGAGGCGAACAGCAGCGCGTAGCGATTGCGCGTGCGATTTCGACAAATGCAGAGGTGATTCTTGCGGATGAGCCGACGGGAAATCTGGACGTTGATACGGCGGCTGGCATTGTGAAAATTTTCAAAGAGCTGGCTCATGAAGATAAGAAATGTGTAATAGCAGTTACACATTCGGAAGCATTTGCCGCGGAGGCAGATGTGGTGGTACGGCTGGAAAAGAAAAAATTGCAGGATTAAACATGAGGGGGAGGGAAAGTTTTTATGAACTGGATCAAAAGAGCATTTCGCAGTATTTCTTATCATAAAAAAAATACAATTCTGATGTTTTTAAGTTTCCTGATTTTATCCATCCTGATCCTGTTTGGCTTATGTATCCGCGCGGCAAGTCGGGAACGGATATGGGAGATTCGGACGAGCATCGGAGGAAGCGTGCTTGTATCAAATGAGCGTCAGATATACAGTGAAGAGCCGCGCGGTGTGAATTCGATTTCACATCAAAAATATTTGGAACTCTGCGCTGATGAAAGAATTCGGTTTGGCAGCTGTAATACGGTGACAGCTGCTCTGGCGGATAACTTTACAGCTGAAATTATGGACGGACAGGAAGAAAATGGAACAGAAAATATTTATGTGGAGGGATCATCTGATCCTGTCGAGTATTTTAGTTCTGTTTCTTCTGTAGTTACACTGATTTCGGGACATGTACCGCAGAATGCAGAAGAAGCGGTAGTCAGTGATGGGATTGCGGAACGGAATGGACTGGGAATAGGAGATACCATAGCTGTTCTTTCACCATACACAAAGGAGCGGTATACATTTAAAATCAGTGGTATTTACAGTACGAACGAGGCAGCTTACAGTGGAAATGTGGTATATAATAACCCAGCAAATGCTATCTATACCCTGGATACACCAGTTTATGAGATGAATGAAAATGATAATGTAAAAGAAATTACATTGCAGTTGAAGGACCCGGAAGAAGGAAGAGCGTTTGCTGAAGATGCGAAAAAAATGCCGGAATATATCAAAGAAGAATATGATATGGACTATACGGTAAATGTTTCAGCTTATAAAGCGGTGGCCGACAGCCTGAAGAGCCTGGCAGGGATTTCGAATCTCATGGTGATAGTTTCCGTAATCCTTGGAACTATCACATTAAGTTTTTTGATTCTTATGAATTTGCGGGATCGCATGTTTGAGATTGGCATTCTTCTTTCTGTTGGAGAAACAAAGATGCGGATTATGCTGCAGATGTTGATGGAATCTTTTTGCCCGGTATTGCTGGCAATTACAGCGGGGGTAATTTTTTCTTATCCTTTGGCGAATGTGATAAAAATAGCTGTAGATCTTTCGAACGGTGTGCAGGCTGCAATTAAGACACAGCAGATTATAATATTGTATCTTTGTGGAATGGGGGTTGTGCTGGCTTCTTCTATGGTTATGGTATACCAGATTGTACGATATCAGCCGAAAAAGATTTTGATGATGGAGTAAAAAAAGAAATAGTCAGATAAAATACTGAATATGCAGAATTGACCGTATTTTTCTAAAAATAAGAAAATTCGAAAAAAGGTGTTGACTTTTGCTTTCGGGGGTGTTATTATAACTAAGCTGTCAGCGAGAGCTACAGTGAATGAGTTCTTTTGAA
>ERZ1673750.119-NODE-119-length-77307-cov-11.390514_pt1 | contig 77307 bp, 59 predicted proteins | sample MGYA00580203_ERZ1673750 | MGnify/ENA primary metagenome ERZ1673750 (study PRJEB41218, sample SAMN15661763) | gut metagenome | host: Homo sapiens | place: Canada: London | collected 2015-08-20/2019-03-30 | study: EMG produced TPA metagenomics assembly of... | reverse complement strand
AGATGATTGTTCGTCGTCGTCCGAATGGTAAGAACCGCAAGTAAGGGAGTGTCGAACAGATGACTCGTAGCATCAAGAAGGGCCCTTTCGTCGACGCCCACTTACAGAAGAAAGTCGACGAACAAAACGACAAGGGCACGCATAACGTCATCAAGACGTGGTCGCGTCGTTCGATGATCACTCCTGATTTCATTGGACACACCTTTGCCGTACACGATGGCCGCAAGCATGTGCCGGTATTCGTTACCGAAGCAATGGTTGGTCATAAGCTCGGTGAATTCGCCCCAACCAAGACCTTCAAGGGTCATGTGAAGGACGACAAGAAAGCACGCCGCTAAAGGAGAGTTAGGACACATGGAAGCTAAAGCAATCGCTCGTCACGTACGTGTGACGCCGCGCAAGGCTCGCCGCATGGTCGACCTCATCCGAGGCAAGCGTGCAAGCGAAGCTATTACCATTTTGAAGTTTGCTCCTCAGGACGCATCTTTACCAGTGCGTAAGGTTCTTGAAAGCGCGATCGCTAACGCTCGCGTTAAGGCTGAAAAGGCTGGAGAACCATTCCGTGAGCAAGACTTGGTCATCAAGGAAACCTATGTGGATGAGGGTGTAACGCTTAAGCGTTTCCGCGCTCGTGCACAAGGTCGCGCTGCGCGCATTAACAAGCGCACAAGCCATATCACTGTTATCGTCTCGCTTAAGGAAGGGGATCGCTAAAGATGGGTCAGAAGATCAATCCTTTCGGCTATCGCCTGGGCATTACCGAGAATCATCGCTCTAGGTGGTTCTCTGATTCTACTAAAGCCGGCGAGCGTTACCGTGACTTCGTCCTTGAGGATGACAAGATTCGCAAGGAAATGAGCCATGACCTCGAACGTGCAGGCGTGTCCCGCATCGTTATCGAGCGTACTCGTGACCGCGTTCGTGTTGATATTCACACCGCTCGTCCAGGTATTATTATCGGTCGTCGTGGCGCAGAAGCCGAGCGTGTTCGTGCAAAGCTTGAGAAGCTCACTGGTAAGCAAGTACAGCTCAACATTTTCGAAGTGAAGAATGCTGCACTTGACGCTCAATTGGTTGCTCAGGGAATTGCGGAACAGTTAACCAATCGCGTTACATTCCGTCGCGCTATGCGTAAAGCACAGCAGGATGCAATGCGCGCAGGTGCAAAGGGTATCCGTATTAAGCTCTCTGGTCGTCTTGGTGGCGCCGAAATGAGCCGTTCTGAGTTCTATCGTGAGGGTCGCGTTCCACTGCAGACCCTGCGTGCCCTTATTGATTACGGCTTCTTTGAAGCTAAGACTACCTACGGCCGTATCGGCGTAAAGGTATGGATTTATAAGGGTGATATGACCGAGCGTGAGTTCGAAGAGCAGCAGGCCCAGCAGGGTAAGCGTGAAGGTCGCCGTGGCGATCGTCGTCCACGTCGTGGCGCACGCTCTGCCAACCAGCAGAAGGCTGCCGAAGCACAGGCTGAGAAGCCAGCTGAAGCTGCAGCTGCTGAAGCTCCTGCCGCAACGGAAACGAAGGAGTGAGCAGATGCTTATCCCAAAAAGGACTAAATATCGCAAGCAGCACCGTCCTACCCGTAGCGGCATGTCTAAGGGTGGAACCGCTATCGCTTTCGGCGATTTCGGTATTCAGGCGCTGGCTCCGGCGTACATCACTAACCGTCAGATCGAGGCAGCCCGTATCGCAATGACCCGCTATATTAAGCGTGGTGGTCGCGTGTGGATTACGGTTTTCCCTGATCGTCCATTAACCAAGCACCCGCTTGGTGCACGAATGGGTTCCGGTAAAGGCGCTCCAGAATTCTGGATTGCTAACATCCATCCAGGTCGTGTAATGTTCGAGATCGGTGGTGTTTCTGAGGACGTCGCTCGCGAGGCTTTGCGCCGCGCTATCGACAAGCTCCCAATGAAATGCCGTGTTATTGCGCGTGAAGGCGGTGACATCTGATGCCAGTCGGAACTGCAGACTACACCATCAAGAATTTAAACGAGAAGACTAATGCTGAAATCGAAGGCTTCTTAAAGAAGTCTAAGGAAGAGCTTTTTAACTTGCGCTTCCAGGCAGCAACTGGTCAACTCGAAAACAGCGCTCGCCTCAAGGCGGTCAAGCACGACATAGCCAGGATGTATACTATCCTGCGTGAGCGTGAACTCGGCATCAGCCAAGAGCCTGGCGCCACTGAGGTCAAGGAGAAGTAAGCATGGCTGAGAACCAAGAGCGCAACTTCCGCAAGGTTCGTCGCGGCTACGTCGTGTCCGAGGCCATGGACAAGACAATTGCCGTGGAGCTGGAGCAGCGTTCGACACACCCACTTTACGGTAAAGTCGTCCGCTCCACACGCAAGGTCAAGGCACATGATGAACACAATGAGGCGCATATTGGCGATCTCGTGAGTATCATGGAAACTCGGCCTTTGAGCAAGACCAAGCGTTGGCGTCTCGACTCGATTATCGAGCGCGCCAAGTAAACAAGTTCAGCAAGGCTCCGCGCTTCACCTGTGCCTGTTGTTTAGTAGGTACGGGTGAGCGGGGAGAACCAGCTCGACTAAGGAGAATCAATGATTCAGCAGGAAACGCGGCTTCATGTCGCCGACAACACGGGTGCTAAGGAATTGCTTGCCATCCGCGTGCTCGGTGGATCGAAGCGACGCTATGCCGGCATCGGCGACATCATCGTCGCCTCCGTTAAGGATGCTATTCCTGGCGGGTCGGTCAAGAAAGGCGACGTAGTTAAAGCTGTCGTCGTCCGTACTGTCAAGGAACATCGTCGTGTTGATGGTTCCTATATTAAGTTCGACGAGAACGCCGCTGTTATTCTCGGCTCTGGCCGTGAACCAAAGGGCACTCGTATCTTTGGACCAGTCGGTCGTGAATTGCGTGATAAGCGCTTCATGAAGATTGTGTCCCTCGCCCCGGAGGTGATCTGAGATGGTAGCCAAGATTAAGTCCGGCGACCAGGTAAAGGTTATCCGCGGCAAGGATCGCGGTAAGGAAGGCAAAGTACTTCGTGTACTCGCCGAAGACCGTTTGATCGTCGAGGGTGTTCAGGTTGTTAAGAAGCATGTGCGTGCTACCCAGCAGGGTCAGCAGGCAGGCATCGTCTCTGTTGAGGCTCCAATTCACCGTTCTAACGTTATGGTGATTGACCCAGAGACCAAGCAACCAACCCGCGTGGGCGTGATTGTTAAGCAAGAAGCTCGCGACGGCAAAGTAAAGACCGTGCGCGTGCGTGTAGCTAAGAAGTCCGGAAAGGAGCTGGCATGACCGATACTACAGTTGAGGCGCCGGCAACTCCGCGCTTAAAGCAGCAATACAATGATCAAATCGTTCCAGCTTTGGAAAAGGAATTTGGCCACACTAATCCTATGCAGGTGGCTCGTTTGCAGAAGGTCGTCGTCTCTATGGGCGTTGGCGCTGCAGCTCGCGATTCCAAGCTTATCGAAGGTGCGATTAAGGATCTCACTTTGATCACTGGTCAGAAGCCAAAGGTTACTAAAGCTAAGAAATCTGTTGCGCAGTTCCATTTGCGCGAAGGTCAGGCTATTGGCGCTTACGTAACTCTTCGTGGTGATCGTATGTGGGAATTCTTGGATCGTTTGCTCACTCTGGCTTTGCCACGTATCCGCGATTTCCGTGGTATTAATGGCAACCAGTTCGACGGTCAGGGTAACTATAACTTTGGTCTTACGGAGCAGTCAATGTTCCACGAGATTGATCCTGATTCGATTGATCATCAGCGTGGTATGGACATCACCGTGGTGACCACCACCAAGGACGATGTGGAAGCGAAGTCGCTACTTAAGCACCTCGGTTTCCCATTCAAGGAGAACTGATATGGCAAAAACCGCTCTGAAAAACAAGGCGGCCGCTAAGCCGAAGTTCAAGGTGCGCGCTTATACGCGTTGCCAGGTTTGTGGTCGTCCTCACTCCGTGTATCGCAAGTTCGGTCTGTGCCGTGTATGCCTTCGTGAAAAGGCACATCGCGGTGAGTTGCCGGGTGTTACGAAGTCCAGTTGGTAAATATCGACGCTGAAGGTCCACTGCTTTAAGAATAACTAAAACAGGCGGTGGAAACCACGGCGAGAAAGGGCGTTAGCCCAACATGACAATGACAGATCCTATCGCAGACATGTTGACACGTCTGCGTAATGCGAGCGCGGCAAAGCACGATACCGTGGAAATGCCGTACTCCAAGTTCAAGGCGAATATCGCCGAGATTCTGAAGCGTGAAGGCTATATTAAAGACTTTGCTGCTAAGGAAGCCAAGGTTGGACAGACTTTGGAAGTCACATTAAAGTATGGCTCCAATGGTCAGCGTTCCATCCAGGGCATCAAGCGCATTTCTAAGCCAGGCTTGCGTCGTTACGCAAAGTCTGATTCTTTGCCTATGCCTCTTGGTGGTCTCGGTATCGCTATTATCTCGACCAGCTCGGGATTGTTGACTCAGAAGGAATGCCTCGACAGAGGCATTGGCGGCGAAATCGTCGCCTACGTATGGTGAGAAAGGAGAGCTGAAAATGGCATCGCATATTGGTAAGCTCCCCGTCGACATTCCTGCAGGCGTGGAAGTAAAGATTGAAGGTCAGTCCTTTAGTGCTAAGGGCGCTAAGGGTTCTGATTCCTATGTAATTCCAGAAGGTATTACCGCTGAAGTTGCTGATGGCAAGATCGTTTTAACCCCAGCTGATGATTTGCGTCCAACTCGTGCAAAGCACGGTTTGGCTCGTGCAATCGTAGCGTCCATGGTTAAGGGTGTGCATGAAGGCTACACCAAGACTTTGGACATTGTTGGAACTGGTTATCGTGCTGTGATGAAGGGTAAGGGCATTGAGTTCTCACTCGGATATTCTCACACTATTACCGTTCAGCCACCTGAGGGTATTGAGTTTGAATTGCCAAACGCAAATCAGGTAATCGTCAAGGGTACTGACAAGCAGGCCGTTGGTCAGGCTGCCGCTAACATTCGCAAGCTGCGTGCTCCAGAACCTTATAAGGGTAAGGGCATTAAGTACAGCGATGAGCGTATTTTGCGCAAGGCTGGAAAGGCTGGTAAGTGATATGAGCGTTAAGATTTTCGGTAAGGGTACCAAAGTCGCGCGTTTGCGTCGTCACGCCCGTCTTCGTAAGCGCATTTCTGGCACTCCAGAGCGCCCACGTTTGGTAGTTTCTCGTTCTAACCGTCACATGGTTGCTCAGATTGTGGATGACACTAAGGGTCTTACCCTTGTAAGCGCTTCCACCTTGACTTCTGACTTCGCTGGTTTTACTGGTACGAAGACTGAAGCTGCTACCAAGGTTGGCGAGTTAATCGCTGCCAAGGCGAAGGAAGCGGGTATTACCGCTGTAATCTTCGATCGTGGCGGTAATAAGTATCATGGTCGCGTCGCAGCAGTAGCTGAAGGCGCCCGTCAGGGAGGTCTAGCACTGTGAGCGATAACGAAAAGGAAACCCAAGTGGCTGAAGAAACTCAGAACACTCAGGCATCCGCCGAGGAGCGTACTGACGATCGCCGTTCCCGTCGCTCTAAGGGCGAAGGTAAGCGCGGAGAGCGTCGTAACCGTCGTGAAGAAAACCGCGGCGAAGAGCTTCTGGATCGCGTAGTTACTATTAACCGTGTTTCCAAGACTCACAAGGGTGGTCGTACCTTTAGCTTTGCAGCACTTGTTGTTGTTGGCGACGGTAAGGGCACTGTTGGTGTTGGCTACGGTAAGTCTCGCGAAGTTCCAGCAGCTATCGCTAAGGGTCAGCTTGATGCTAAGAAGCATATGTTCACTGTTCCACGTATTCGTGGTACCGTAACCCACCCTGTGTTGGGTCACGATGCTGCTGGCACAGTTTTGCTTCGTCCAGCTGCTCCAGGTACTGGTGTAATTGCTGGTGGCGCTGTGCGTGCTGTTATGGAGTGCGCTGGCATTACCGATATCCTCACCAAGTCCATGGGCTCTGCAACCGCTGTTAACGTGGTTCGCGCTACTGTGGATGCTTTGAAGAAGCTTGAAGAGCCAGAGGAGATTTGCGCTCGTCGTGGACTTTCCCTCGAGGAAGTTGCACCAGACGCATTGCTTCGTGAGCGCGCTGCAGGCATTGCCGAAGCTCGCAAGGCTCGTGAAGAAGCTCAGGCTGCTAAGGCTGCCCAAGCAAAGGATGGTGAGTGATGGCTAACTTGAAGATCACTCTGGTGCACGGTTTGGTTCATTCCACCGAGCGTCAGCGCGCGAACGTTCAAACTCTCGGTCTTCACAAGATTGGCCAGAGCGTTGTTCGCGAGGACAATCCAGTCAATCGTGGCTTGGTTATGGCCGTTCGCCACTTGCTGAGCGTTGAGGAGGTTGACTGATTATGGCTAATGAAGAACCAATGTTGCACATGCACACGTTGCGTCCAGCTCCAGGAGCTAAGAAGGATCGCATTCGCGTGGGTCGTGGTGAAGGCTCTAAGGGTAAGACTTCGGGTCGTGGCGATAAGGGTACGAAGAAGCGTTACCAAGTTCGTCCAGGCTTTGAAGGCGGCCAGCTTCCACTTTACATGCGTTTGCCTAAGCTTCGTGGCTTTAAGAGCCCATTCAAGAAAGAGTTCCAGGTTGTTAATGTTGCAGCCCTCGAAGAGCTCTTCCCAAATGGTGGCGAAGTTACTGTTGCTGATTTGGTAGTTAAGGGCGCTGTGCGTGATGGTTACCCAGTTAAGGTTTTGGGTGATGGCGATCTTAAGGTTGCTTTGACTCTTAAGGGAGTTAAAGCTTCTGCATCTGCTAAGGCCAAGATTGAAGCTGCTGGTGGCTCTGTTAGCGAAGAGTAATGTACTCAGCTGATAATGCTAATTAACGCAGTGATTTGACTGTTTAATAATCCCTCTAGTTTTGGCTGGAGGGATTATTTTTTATTGTCTAAACTCACGGAATGACTGTATCGGTATGCACCGTGATATAAACTATTGCCTCAGAGTTTGTTTTTTTACTGTTGCGCCTAGATCGTAGCGCAAAAAAGGGAGGAAGACCCAGGTGAAAACGTTAATCCAGGCCTTCAGGACGAAGGAGTTGAGGAATAAGATCCTCTTCGTCTTCGCAATGATTATCATCTACAGAATTGGTTCCTTTATTCCAATTCCTGGCGTTGATTACAAAGTTATACGTGCTTGCACAGCTAAGCTTGCCTCTTCTAGTGAAAACTTTATTGGTTTGGTGAACCTGTTCTCTGGTGGTTCGCTTTTGCAGCTGTCTATTTTTGCATTGGGCGTTATGCCTTATATTACGGCGTCTATTGTTATTCAGCTGCTTAGGGTTGTGATTCCTCGTTTTGAGGCTCTTCACAAGGAAGGTCAGTCTGGAGAAACAAAGCTTACTCAGTACACTCGTTATTTGACTATTGGCTTGGCAATTTTACAGTCCACAACCATTTTGGTTACTGCACGTTCTGGTGCACTATTTAATTATCAGTGTGGTCAGGTTATTCCAGATGGCTCTATGTGGAGCTTACTGGTTATGGTTTTGATTATGACTGGTGGCACTGGTTTGATCATGTGGATGGCAGAACTTATTACGGATAAGGGTATTGGTCAGGGCATGTCAGTGTTAATCTTCATGTCTATCTGCTCTGGCTTCCTTCCAAAGCTGTGGGAAATTGGTTGGGGAACCAATGGTACTAATGGCGATTGGACCAAGTTCTCTATTGTCGGTGGCGTTCTGCTTGTAATTCTTATTTTTGTTGATTTCGTGGAGCTTGCTCAGCGTAGAATTCCTGTACAGTATACGCGCCGAATGATTGGTCGTAAAATGTATGGCGGTTCTTCCACATACTTACCTCTTAAGGTCAATATGAGTGGTGTTATCCCACCAATTTTCGCATCCTCGATTCTTGCTATTCCAACTCTTCTTGCTCAGTTTGGTGATAGTAGTAAGGATTGGGTGCGTTGGATTAATGCCAATTTAGCAAACTCTACTTCTGTGTGGTACATAGCCTTGTACACAGTTATGATTGTGTTCTTCTGCTTCTTCTACACTGAGATTACTTTTAATCCAGATGAAACTGCAGATAACATGAAGGAATACGGCGGTTTTATTCCAGGTATTCGTGCTGGTAGTGCTACAAGTCGCTATCTTAGCTATGTTATGAATAGATTAAACACTGTTGGTGCTGTCTATTTGCTATTCGTAGCGTTGATTCCAACAGTTTTGATTATGTCTTTGCACCTTAATATGAAGCTTCCATTTGGTGGTACTACGATTCTTATTATCGCAGGTGTTGGTTTGGATACTTTGCGTCAAGCCAAGGCTCAGACCGAGCAGTTCCAGTATGCTGGATTCTTGTTTGATCATAACGATAGTAAGCAAGTTGCTAAATAGTATTACTAGATAGGTTTTGTTGTTAAGATTTGCGATGGAGCATAAAGAAACAAGGAGATTAATATGCGATTGCTAATTATGGGACCACAGGGCGTTGGTAAGGGCACTCAGGCTGCTTTGCTTGCAGAGCATTATGGGATTCCTGCTATTTCTACTGGCGATATTTTCCGTTACAACTTGAAGAATCAAACGGAGCTTGGTAAGAAGGTTCAGGGTTATCTTGATAAGGGTGAGCTTGTTCCAGATGAATTGACAAATAGCATTGTTAAGGATCGTCTTGCTCAGGATGATGCTAAGAATGGCTGGATTCTTGATGGATATCCACGTAATGCGTCTCAGGTTAAGGCTTTGGATCTTATGCTTGAGGAGCTTGGTACTCCTTTGGATCACGTTGTTGCTCTTGAAGCGGAGCGTGAGGTTTTGCTTGAGCGTATGAAGAAGCGCGCAATTGAGCAGGGTCGTTCAGATGATACTCCTGAGGTAATTGCTACTCGTTTGGAAACTTACGAGAAGGAAACTGCTCCTCTTCTTGATATTTATGAAAGCCGTGGTCAGCTTGTTGAGGTTGATGGTGTTGGCGATATTGCTGAAATCAACAATCGCATAGTTGAGTCTTTGGTATGAGATTTATTTAAAATTTAGATTTTCTCGTATTTATAATGCGCCTTTTGCGACACGCCGAGTGTTGTATTGGGCGCATTTACTGTATCATAGAAGATTGGCGTGTCTTCGGATACGTAAAGTAGTACGTCCAAGGAACGGAACGAGGCTCATGGCAAAAGACGGTGTGATTGAAGTCGAAGGCACGGTAGTTGAAGCACTGCCAAACGCGATGTTTCGCGTTCAGCTTGAGAACGAGCACATTGTACTGGCTACGATTTCTGGAAAGATGCGTAAGAATTATATTCGTATTCTTCCTCAAGATCGTGTTGTGCTGGAGATGAGCCCTTATGATTTGAACCGTGGTCGTATTACGTACCGCTATAAGTAAAGGTACAAGCAAAGGAAAACCATGAAGGTCAGCCCTAGCGTGAAGAGGATCTGCGAAAATTGCCGCGTGATCCGCCGTCACGGTCGCGTCATGGTGATTTGCATCAACCCACGTCATAAGCAGCGTCAGGGCTGAGTGGATCCCCACCGCGAAGATAAAGGATAAGGCGCTAAGTCGCAGCTAAAGCTGAACCCTGGGTGCGCAGGCCCAGGCCGCAGGATTGCGGGAGACTTGGTGCACGACCTGCGTAATAGTAAAGGAATTACAATGGCACGTCTTGCCGGAGTAGATATTCCCAATGAGAAGCGCATTGAGATTGCCCTCACCTACATTTTTGGTGTAGGCCGTACTCGCGCTAAGGAAACGCTTGCCGCGACCGGTGTTAATCCGGATACCCGCGTCAAGGATCTTACGGATGAACAGTTAATCACTTTGCGTGATTATCTTGAAGCTAATTATAAGATTGAAGGCGATTTGCGTCGTGAAATCGATGCAGACATTCGTCGTAAGATTCAGATCAACTGCTATCAAGGCCAGCGTCATCGCAAGGGTCTTCCTGTGCGTGGTCAGCGTACTAAGACTAATGCTCGTACTCGTAAGGGTCCGAAGCGTACTGTCGCCGGGAAGAAGAAGGCCACCAGATAGTAGTCGGTGGTCGGCTCTAGGCCACGAGTTAATTCTCATCGCCTAGACATACCAACTAATTCGTCATTAGGAAACGAGGGTCAATGGCAGCTGCAAAGCAAGCCTCGCGCAAGCCGCGTCGCCGGGACCGCAAGTCGGTACCGGTTGGGCAGGCGCATATTAAATCAACATTCAATAACACGATTATTTCCATCACCGATCCATCGGGTGCAGTCCTTTCTTGGGCTTCCGGTGGCGATGTCGGCTTTAAGGGTTCCCGCAAGTCGACTCCTTACGCTGCAGGTATGGCTGCTGAGTCTGCTGCTCGTAAGGCAATGGAACATGGCCTGAAGAAGGTCGACGTGTTTGTTAAGGGTCCAGGTTCCGGTCGTGAAACCGCTATCCGTTCCCTTCAGTCCGCGGGTCTTGAAGTCGGTTCTATTACCGACGTCACCCCACAAGCGCATAACGGCGTTCGCCCACCAAAGCGTCGCCGCGTCTGAGCACTCTTACGAATCCATCCATCCAACCCGCTTATGGGCGGCGAGTGCACCACCGACCAGAAGCTGAAAGGATACAAAAGTGCTTATCGCACAGCGTCCAACACTTACCGAGGAATCACTGAATCCCCAGCGTTCTCGCTTTACAATTGAGCCGTTGGAACCAGGTTTCGGATACACGCTCGGCAATTCGCTGCGTCGTACCCTGTTGAGCTCCATTCCAGGTGCTGCCGTAACTTCGGTACGCATTTCTGGTGCTCTCCATGAGTTCACGACTCTGCCAGGTGTTGAAGAGGATGTCACTGAAATCCTGCTGAACATTAAGGGTATCGTACTTACAAGTGAGTATGACGAGCCAGTAGTGATGTATCTTCGCAAGAGCGGCAAGGGTGAAGCAACAGCTGGAGATATTACTCCTCCTGCTGGCGTCACTATTGCCAATCCAGAGATGCATATCGCTACACTTGCTGAAGATGGTGAGCTTGAAATTGAGTTCACCGTGGAGCGCGGTCGTGGCTATGTACCTGCTCAGATGAACAAGCAGGAAAACAGCGAAATCGGTCGCATTCCAGTGGATTCGATCTACTCACCAGTTTTGAAGGTGAGCTATAAGGTCGAAGCTACCCGCGTGGAACAGCGCACGGACTTCGATAAGCTCATCCTGGATGTGGAAACTAAGCCAGCTATTACACCACGAGATGCAGTTGCATCTGCTGGTTCGACTTTGGTTGAGCTTTTCGGTCTTTGCCGTGAGCTTAACGTCGATGCAGAAGGTGTTGAAGTTGGTCCAGCTCCAGTCATGGGAGAAGTTGATTCTCAGATGGCTACTCCGATTGAGGATTTGAATCTTACGCAGCGCAGCTACAACTGCTTGAAGCGTGAGGGAATCCACACTGTTGGTGAGCTGGTAGTACACACTGAGCAGGATTTGCTCGATATTCGTAATTTCGGCATGAAATCCATCGATGAGGTTAAAGAGAAGTTGCAGTCTATGGGATTGTCTCTTAAGGCCTCGCCGCTTGGCTTTGACGCCAATAATCTCGAAGGTGGCACGTTCTTCTCGCCAGAAGACGAGTAAACAATCCACCGCCAATCGTCGTGGTTTTTGGATGTTCGGGTTTTTGCCCACCTGAATTCTGCGACAATAAGGAGTAATAATGCCTACACCGAAACAAGGGCCTCGTCTGGCTTCTAGCCCAGCGCATGAGCGCCTGATGCTGGCCAACATGGCTACTAGCCTCTTCCAGCACGGTCGTATTGTGACTACTTTGCCAAAGGCAAAGCGTCTTCGTCCACTTGCTGAGCGTTTGATAACATTCGCTAAGCGTGGCGACTTGCATTCGCGCCGCCGTGTGTTGCGCGTGATCCGCAATAAGTCCGTTGTTCACATGCTTTTCACTCAAATTGCTGAGCAGATGAAGCAGCGTGAAGGTGGCTATACCCGCATCGTTAAGATGGCTCCTCGTCGTGGTGATACTGCTCCACAAGCTATTATTGAGCTTGTTGTTGAGCCAGTAAGCCCAAAGAAGGCTGTCGTTAAGGAAGCTGAGTCTGCTGCTAAAGTTGCTGCTAAAGAAGAAGCAGCCGAGTAGCTTAGATTAGCATCTTGATGCATCGGTAAGTAAATCTTTCGACGAGTAGTCGTCGTGTTTTAGATTTATTGAACGGGTTGGAGTTTTATCTCCAGCCCGTTTTTCTATATCTGATATATCTTTTCTATATCTGGTATCAATTATTATTGAAATATGACAAATATTCTCGATTTAGTGAATAACGATTTTACTAACTTTAAAGATAGAAAATTCAACGCCGTAGATTCGCTTATTTTATGCGAGTTGGCGTATGTTTGCATGCCTGAATCGATTCCAAAGTATAATGACGATTCTAACGCACTAGCAACCGTTCCTTTAAGCGAATTGCTTCGCGGTGAGGATTTTTCTTCAATGTTTAGCTCTGGTTCAGCTAAAGTTGATGATTTTCGAAAGAGTCTTCTTCTCGCTGTTGCAGCTAGTCCGCGATATAGGGGAATGCGAGTCGGCGAGGTTCTTGAGCGTTTTGATGAGTCGAAGGTTGATGATTCGTGTGAACAGCAGTTTGCTGCAGTTACTTTTGATTTGACTGATTGTGTTGGCTATAGATGTTTTGTTGTTGCTTTCAGGGGGACTGATAACACTCTTGTTGGGTGGAAGGAAGATTTTAATATGGCTTTTCGCTGCCCAGTTCCAGCTCAAGAGTCTGCTGCAGAATATTTGCTCTCTATATCTAGGCGCGCGTGTAAAGATTCTTGCAAAAGTGGCGGTATTCGTGGGATTTGTAGCAGTGTTGCCGATTATTTCGCGAATTTGTTTAATAAGAAGAATGATTTTAAGAATATCGATCTGGATAAGGTCGATCTAGAAAATAGCGATAATAAGAATAGCAATCTAGAAAATAGCAATGATTGCGATTTAAGTGATAATCCTAAAATATTTGTTGTGGGTCATTCAAAAGGCGGGAATATGGCTGCATATGCGGCAATGCGTTTGGATGCAGAAAATCAACAACTTGGTGATCTTGTCAGTAAAATTTATTCTATGGACGGTCCTAGTTTTGGCTCGGATGTTGTTGATCCAAAGGTTTTTTCTCGTGTTGTTTCCAGAATCGAAAAAGTCGTTCCACAATCTGCTTTTATTGGATTGATTATGGATACTGGCGTACCGTATAAGGTTACGCTTGCTGATTCTATTGGATTGATGCAACATTTTGGCATGTATTGGCAGGTTAAAGACGGAGATTTTGACTATTGTGATCATGTAACTCCGCGTGCGCTTGCTGTTTCTAAAGCTGCTAATGATTGGATGTTGAATTTGCCTTTCGAAGAGCGAAAACGCAGAATCGATAGTGTTTACAACGCTTTAACTAGCTTAGGATATCCGACTTTTGACGAGATTTCTGCGCATTGGTCTGAGCTTTTGCCGAAAATATTGAGCATAGCAACGCATATGGATTCAAAGACTTATGAGTTAATTCGTAATATTATGAGTGCGTTTACTGGTGTTGGTGGATCAGAACATAAGAATTGAAAAGATTATTGTTGCAGTCTGGAGACTAGGGCGACTAGGGCGACTAATATTCGGTTTTTATAATAATTGTTTTGGAAGGTTTTTTTGATGCGTCTTCGTTTGGATTTAGCGTATGATGGCGGCGATTTTTACGGTTGGGCTAGGCAGCCGAATTTAAGAACAGTGCAAGGCACTTTGGAAGACGCTTTATATAAAGTTTTGCGTGTACATGATGGCGATTCCTGTTTTCCGCTTAGACTAACAGTTGCTGGTCGCACGGATACTGGTGTTCATGCTTCTTATCAGGTTTGTCATTTAGATGTAGAAAATGATATTTTACAAAATTGTGTTGGACACACAAATTTGACGCCTGTAAAAGCTTTAGAATATAGGCTTCGTGGGGTTTTGCCTAAAGATATTTCGATTCACAGTGTAAGCATTGCGCCAAGCGGTTTTGATGCTCGTTTTTCTGCGCTTGATCGCACATACGTGTATAGGATTAGTGATGCGGCAAATCGCGAGAATTTGGATCCGCGTATGCGTGGTTTTGTGTTGCAAATTGATTACGATTTAGATGTCAATTCTATGAATCAGGCAGCACAGATGATTGTTGGTTTGCATGATTTTGGGTCTTTTGCTCGTCCAAATCCTGGTGGAACTACGATTCGCTGTGTTAAAAAAGCGGTTTGGAATCGCGTTTGTTTGGATGGTTGCGCGTCTGTTGGTTCGGATATTGTTTCTAGATCAACTGGCAATATTCCGCCTATTGAGCATGGTTTGATTGAGTTTACTATTGTTGCTGATGCGTTTGCACATAATATGGTTCGTTCTCTTGTTCAGGCTTGTGTACAAGTTGGTTGCGGTAAGCGTTCCGTTGACTGGTTTAAGGATAAGATTGAAAATCCGATTCGAGAAGGATCTACTGGTCCTATTGCGGCTAATGGTTTGACTTTGGAATATGTTGAATATCCTCCGAAAGATCAACTTGAAGTTAGGGCTAATGCGATTCGCGCTCGTCGAACTCTTGAAGAACTTGATTGATTGTTTGCAAAATTCTCAACACAAATTTGTGTATATTCTAGGGTTGGTTTACAATTGAAAAGTTGCGTTTCTTTCTGCATTTTGCAGTTTGCGCAAAATGGATGAATGTCCGAGCGGTCTAAGGAGCACGCCTCGAAAGCGTGTGAGGGTTACACCCTCCGCGAGTTCAAATCTCGCTTCATCCGCAAGCAGGGTTTCTAGCGATTGGCTAGAAGCCCTTTTTGTTTGCGTTTGTGTATTTTTGCCTGCGTTTGTTTCTTTTCGCCCGATATTGTTTCCAAAATCGCCAAATACGTAAACAATCTCGGGAAAATCGCTCGCGCTACGCTTTAAGCGCGAAGGCAGGTCTAGCGCCCGTGTTTGTAGTCAGATTTGCTTAAAAGAGAACAAATGCGGGAAAGATAGGCTTAGGTAATCGTGATTACCTTGTAGTGTATTTGTTCACAAAATAATGTGTGTTGTGGAGTAATTACACTGAGTCTCTTATTACTAATTTCATTTGAAGAATGGATGTTATTGGCTCTTGACCTTCAATCATTTTCATAGCAAGCTCAGCAGCTAATTGTCCTTCTTCATAGAGCGGCTGATGTATCGTAGTAAGCGATGGTGTTGTAGTTTGTGCAAGGTTATGATCATCGAAACCAATAACTGATACATCGTCAGGAACTTGTAGGTTGTATTGTTTTAATGCCTCAAGAACTCCTACTGCTATGCGATCAGATCCAGCTAATACTGCATCAACTGGCTTCTTTTGGCTCAGGATTTGCATCATTGCGGCAAATCCAGCAGCTGCATCCCATTGTGTGTAGATTATAGAATCTGGACTTAACTTAGTTCCAAAGACGGAAGTGTATCCTTTAATTCTGTATTGTGAAGCCGGATTATCGCGAGGTCCTACTATTGCTACAGGATGCTTTCTTCCGCGATCTACAATTGTCTGAGCAGCTAATTTAGCTCCTTTTGTATCGTCAGAATATACTACAGAAAACATACCTTGATAGCGTTCATTTGTGATTTGTCCTAACAATACTCCAGGGGTATGAAGTTTATTCATTATATCTAACAAGTAAGAATCAGTGTATGGAGATATATCAATGACTGCGTCAAAAGACCTACATTCCAAATGTCGTTTTACTCTTTGGCGTTCATCATCGCTGCTTGCTTGCAGTAACATCGGTAGATAAGAAGTCTGAGCTAATTTTGCAGTGATCCCTCCGATAAATGCTCCATAAGTTGGATCAGTAAATAATTCATTAAGTGGTTCAGTGACTAGTATTGCGATTGCTTCTGCTCTACCAGAAGCAAGTGCTCGTCCTTGAGCGTTTGGAACAAATCCCATCGTAGTTGCAAGAGCTTCTATGCGCTCAGTTGTACCTTTACTTATACGCGGAGAATGATTTAGTGCGCGTGATGCAGTTGAGCGAGACACTCCTGCAGCTGCAGCAACATCTGCAAGAGTTACTGCTTTTTTACGGGATGTGTTCATATGTCCTCAATGCGTGCAACAAATAAAAATCTATTATTATCATTATAATCTGCCAGAAGTATGATGCCGACACGCCGTAGGACAACCGATTGCACAAATGTATTTTTTTCGCTAGAATGACATTAAGCAATGATGCTAATCGGCGAATATACGTCGAATCCTTGCTGATAAATCACTGTGTTTAGCAAAGGAGTTTCTATGAAAAAGTCATCAATTTTATTTGCATGTGCATTGATTGCGTCAACATCAATGCTTTTGTCTGGATGCGGTTCTTCAACTGCTGATAATAGTAAAGTTCAACTTCGATTTGCTACATGGGATGTAGCGGAAGATGTTGATCGTCAACAGCAGTTAGTTGATAAGTTTAATTCTGAAAATAAGGATGTTCATGTAACGCTAGAAGCGTATGGTAAGGACTTTGACGCAAAAATTAGTGCTGGAATGGGTTCTCATGATGCGCCAGATGTAATGTATATGTGGAATTATCCTGGGTACGCAAATGGTCTCGAACCTCTTGATTCATACATTAAGAAAGAAGGTAAGTCTTACAAAGATGCTTTCTACCCAACTCTTTGGAATTATAACTCTTATGATGGCAAAACTTTAGGTCTTCCTGTTGGATTCACCACTCACGCATTGTATTACAATAAGGATATCTTTAAGAAAGCAGGAGTTGAAGAACCTACAAATAATTGGACTTGGGATGATGTTCGTTCTGCTTCGAAGAAGATTCTGAAAAAGACTGGCGTTAAGGGTTTTGCATATCAAATGAAACCTGATCCTTATGATTTTGAAATGTATTTGTGGAGTAATGGTGCAAAATATACTGATAAAAACGGTAATTTGAAAGGTAATGTAAATTCTGATAAAGCTTTAGAAGCATTCAAGCTCTTCCAAGATATGGGCAAAGAAGGCATTGCAGTTGCCACCGAATCTAATGGTACTGATGAATTTAGATCTGGCAATGTAGCTATGTTCGTTTATGGAGCTTGGGCTTTGAATACTTTTGATAAAGATGGGCTTAATTATGGGATTGTAAATATACCGTCATTTGACCATGCGAAGAAAAAGCCTGTTTCTATTTTAAGCTCTTCGGGTGTTGCTATGTCAAAGAATAGCAAACATAAGGATTTGGCATGGAAGTTTATGAAGTTCTGGACAAATGATGAGGCAAATAAGTCTCGTATCGGAACCGAATTACCTGTAAGAATAAGTGTTGTGAAATCAGAAGGTATGAATAAAAAGCCGCATTACCGCCCATTCTATGATATGTTGCAATTGTCTGATGGATTTACTCCAGCTAGTTTCATTGTTAAAGATTGGAGCAAAAAATCTGATCAGCTTTCTCTAGCTTTTGAAAAAATGTATAATCCAAGCTCTAGTGTATCTCCTAAAGATGCTCTGTCAGAAGTGTTGAAATAGAGCATATTATGAGTGTTATATCTAATAGGACACAGAGGCTGACTGCGTCAGTGTCTCGGCGCATTTGGCCCTATCTTTTTATTGCTCCTTGGATTATTGGATTTTTGGTCTTTACATTAGGACCGCTGCTTTTATCATTTGCTATTAGTTTCTTTGATTGGGGAATAACTGGATCTCCAGTTTTTCGTGGGCTAGGAAACTATAGTGAGATGTTGTTCAATGATGTACAATTCTGGAATGCGTTGTGCATTACGCTTAAATATGCGGCGATTTTTGTTCCATTAAATCTAATAATCGCTCTGTTTCTTGCTGTACTTATTGCTATGCCCGTGAAGGGAGTAAGATTCTTTAGAACATTGTTTTATATTCCATGTGTTATCTCAGGAGTTGCAGTTTCTATAATTTTTGGGTGGATACTAAATGGAAATTATGGTGTTCTTAACTATCTTCTATCTTTCTTAGGAATTAAAGGTCCACAATGGCTTGTTGATCCAAAGTGGGCATTGTTAGCAGTAATTATTGCTAGTGCCTTTGGTGTTGGTAGTATGATGCTTATTTTTTATACAGATATAAAAAATATTCCAATAGATCTATATGAGGCGGCTGCTATTGATGGCGCAGGTATGACTAGGCAATTCTTCAATGTTACATTGCCTATGATTACACCTACTCTATTGTTTAATTTGGTTACATCTATTATTACCTCTTTCCAACAGGTAACTTTAGTGATGCTTTTAACCAATGGCGGACCTCTAAAATCAACCTATTTTTACGGTTTGATGACATACGAAAATGCCTTTAAATTCCATAGATTAGGTTATGCGAGCGCGAATGCTTGGGTGATGTTTATTATCGTACTGTTATTAACTGCGTTAGTTTTTCGTTCGTCCAGCGCTTGGGTGTTCTATGAGACTGAGGGTCGAAATGCAGCAAAAAATATAAAGAAATTTGGGCGTAAGAAGGTTGTGCTATGAAAATGTCTATCCAGTCTAAGGTGGTTGTGTATGCCTTATTGGTAATGGTTGCAATTTATTTCTTTGCACCATTTGGGTATATGTTGTTTTCAACATTAAAAACATCTTCTGAAGCTATTGCATACCCACCTACACTTTTCCCAAAAGAATGGCACTGGGATAATTACGTCACAGCTTGGAATTCTCAACCTTTTGGAACATTTTTTATGAATTCTATGATAGTGACGGTATTTACTACAATTGGTCAGATTCTTTCTTGTTCACTTGTTGCATATGGATTTGCTCGTTACAATTTCCGAGGGAAGAATGTTCTTTTTATAATTTTGCTAAGTACGATGATGATTCCTTGGGATGTAACAATGATTCCACAGTATATGGAATTTAAGGCATTTGGTTGGATAAATACATTGCTCCCGTTGATTGTACCAGCGTTCTTTGGATCAGCGTATTACATCTTCTTATTGCGGCAATTCCTTCTTGGAGTACCAAAAGAATACGAAGAAGCTGCACGCATTGATGGCTGTAATGACTTGCAGATTTGGTGGAAAGTATATATGCCAATCATGCGGCCGTGCCTCATTCTAATTGGTTTGTTGAACATTATTACCGTGTGGAACGATTATTTAGGACCTTTGATCTTCTTGCAAGATCGTAGTAAGTACACGCTTGCGTTAGGATTGGCATCATTCAAAGGTGTGCATCAAACGCAAATTATTCCAATGCTTTGTATTACTGTTGTGATGATTGTCCCTCCAGTTATTGCTTTCTTAGCTGGTCAGAAGTACATAGTTGAGGGAACTAGTGGTTCAATAAAGTAAAAGTAGTTTTTCTATTTCTTCAGTGTCTGTCATTGTATATTTTCGCAAAAGGGGGATTGTTCTATGTTCATGAGTTCTGATATTTTCAGCGTGTTTGATAGCGATTGGTGTATAACAGAAGATTCATATTGCTCTGAAAAAAATTTACAATATGAGAGTTTGTTTGCATTATCAAATGGTTATTTAGGAATTCGTGGTGCTCATGAAGAAGGAACTAGTGTTTCTCTTCCTTATGTGTATATAAACGGCATATTTGATAAATCCGAAACTTTTATGAAAGAGCTAGCAACATTACCTAATTGGTTAGGAGTTCGCTTATATCTTGAGAAGCAGTGTATAGGTATTGAAGATTGTGAAATTATACAATATCGTAGATGGCTCGATATGAAACGTGCTTGTCTACGACAATATACTGTGTTGCGTGATAAAAAAGGGCGTGATACGCAGATTGATACATTGCGATTTGTGAGTCGCGCTCATCGTAATCGTATGGCAGTTGTGGTTCGAGTAATTCCATTAAATTACAATGGTTTGTTGGAAATAGAACACACTATTGATGGTTCTATTATCAATTTTTGCGATGCTCCACGATTTAAAGTAAAGCATACAGAGCTAATACGTAATAATAGTTTAAGTTCTGATGGTACGTATTTAGAAGTGGCTACACGTGATGACAATATTCATGTTGCAGTTGGTGCAAGATTGTTGGGATATGAATACGACAATAATTTTGAGTCTACTGTAAACATATTACAGAATCGTTGTTTTCATGCTTTTGGAGAACGAGGTGTTGAATTTTGTGACGTTTCTGTTCAATGCAAAAAACCTATTATTCTCGTGAAATATGTTGCAGTAAAAGATAGTAGAGATACACCTGTTGATCATTTGTTTGAAGATGTAGAGTCAGAAATAAATGCAATGATTCTTGATGGTGTAGAAAAAGAACTGCAAAATCATATCGCGGTGTATGAGAAGATGTGGGATCACGCGGATATTGAAATTGTAGGAGATAATGAATTAAATCGTGCAATACGATTCAATATTTTTCATCTTATGAGTTCTGCGAATGAAGAAGATAATAGAGTTAATATTGGTGCTAAGTTATTAAGTGGAGAGGAATATGGAGGGCACGCTTTCTGGGATAGCGAGTTGTTCATGTTGCCATTCTTTGCTTTTGTGTTTCCAAATACTGCGCGTAAGTTAGAAGAGTATAGATATAATCTTTTACCAGTAGCTAAGAGGAATGCGAAAAAGAATGGACTACTAGGGGCTCAGTACCCATGGGAGTCAGCTGATGACGGATCTGAACAATGCCCAGATTGGACGATTGAGCCAGATGGTACTTGTTATCGTTGCTATGTTGCGCAATATGAGCAGCATGTGACTGCTGCAATTGCTTTTGGTGTTGCTAAGTATTTGCAAATTACTCATGATCACGAATTTTTATATTCAAAAGGAATAAATATTTTATTAGAGACTGCTCGTTTTTGGGTAAGTCGTTGTGAGTGGGTAGAAAAATATTCTCGTTATGAGATTAATCAAGTTACAGGTCCTGATGAATGGCATGAGCCCGTCGATAATAATACATATACAAATTATCTAGCGCGTTGGAATATACGTTATTCTTTGCAACTATTATCACAAATAAAAGTGGCAAAACCTGAAAAGTATAGTGAAATTATTCATAATTCTGACCTTACTCAAGAGGAGATTGCTCATTGGAAGTTTGTAGCAGATCACATATATCTTCCGAAAGATTGTAATGGAATTATTGAGCAATTTGAGGGATACTTTAATTTGAAAGATGTGGTTATTAGTCAATATGATGAGAATGATTGGCCAATTCGTCCAGCTGCATTGAAAGAGTATCCAGTAGAGAAAACTCAGATTATTAAACAGCCTGATGTTGTGATGTTAATGCATCTTTTGAGGAATGAGTTTTCTAAAGAAGTGGTAAAAAACAATTATCATTTTTATGAAGCTAGGACACTACATGGTTCTTCTCTTAGTCCTAGTATCCATGCCATTATGGGTCTTGTAGTTGGAGATGACTCTAAAGCATATCGTTATATAAAGAGGTCTGCTACACTCGATTTACTTAATTTACAGGGTAACACACGCGAAGGGATACATGCTGCTAATGCTGGTGGAGTGTGGCAAACTGTTATTTTTGGATTTGCTGGCATAAATATTAATGCTGAAAATGTATTGACTATAGATCCTAAACTTCCATCTCGATGGAAGTCTATAGTTTTCAGATTGCATTATGCTGGTAGATGGTTGGAAATAAATATATCAGCAGATAAAGTTGAAGTTCACATGTTGCAAGGTAGCAGCATGAAAATTCTAATACATGGTGCACCAGTAGTTATAAATGGGTGTGCTGAGGATGGTATTTAGTATGCGTCGTAAATTGGCAATAATTGGTTTAACTGTTGTTACTGCTATATGGGGTGGTGGATTTGTAGCAAGTGATATAGCACTGGGCTCATTTGCACCAATGCAAATAATGACAATACGATTTGCTATTGCTGCATTGGTTATGCTTGTAATCTCTGCTAAGCAATTTACTGTCATTAATTATAAGGAGATTTTAGCTGGCGTAGGTATGGGTGTAGCTTTGTTTGCAGGTTTCTCCTTACAAACATTTGGGCTTCAGTATACAACGCCATCAAAAAATGCTTTTATTACTTCTCTGAATGTCGTAATTGTTCCTTTTTTGAGTATGTTTTTATTTAAAAAACGTGTAGGCTTGAAGGAGATTGTAGGAGCTATTTTATCCGTTTTAGGTGTCGCAATACTTTCTTTAAGTAATAATTTTACGATTTCCTTTGGTGATTTGCTGACATTGCTTTGTGCTTTAGGTTTTGCTAGTCAGATTGTCCTAACTGGAATATTTGTAAAAGTTTATAGACCTAATGTACTCAATTGTATACAAATGTGTACTGCGTTTTTATTGTCATTTGTTGTAATGCAATTTACTGGAGAATGCCATTGGATTGCCTCGCCAAACGGTTGGATTAGTGTAATTTATCTTGGTTTTATAAGTACGACTGTGTGCTATCTTCTGCAAACAGCATGTCAAAAATACGTTAATGAAACGCAATCAGCTATTGTGTTATCTTTAGAGGCGGTCTTTGGCACTTTATTCTCAATTATACTGCTTAATGAAATAGTAACCATTCGTATGATTATTGGCAGTGCAATTATTTTATGTGCGGTGCTCATTTCTAGTCTTCCTTCATCATTTATACGTCGTTCAACAAAGGAGTGATATAACAATGTATAAGTACGAGGCTGTTATTTTTGATTTAGATGGAGTTATTTGTAAAACTGACAAGTATCATTATCTTGCTTGGAAACATATAGCAGACGAACTAAATATTGAATTTAATCAAGAGATAAACAAACGCTTACTTGGCGTTAGCAGAATGGAAAGTTTTGATATTATTCTTGAGAAGTACCAAGGTCAAATGACTGACAAAGAAAAAATAAAGTGGACGGATCAAAAAAACGAATATTATCGTAGTATGCTTTCTCAGATGAGCCCAGATGACATATTGCCAGGAGTAAAAGAAGTTATGGAGTCGCTTCGTTGTGATGGAATAAAATTGGGGCTTGGATCATCTAGTAAAAATGCTAAGTATATTCTTCATCAGATTCAACTTGATGATTATTTTGATGGAGTGTGTGATGGTAATGATATTACACACTCAAAGCCAAATCCAGAGGTTTTTGTTAAAACTGCGCAATTATTGCAGTGTGAGGCATCTAGGTGTCTTGTTGTAGAAGATGCCATAGCTGGAATTGAAGCGGCCCATGCTGGATGTATGGATTGTGCTGCTTTTGGTAGTATTGCAATTTCATCACTAAAAGCTGAGTATAATATCCATGCATTTAGCGATTTGCTAGCAGTATTTCGTAAGTAAATGGGGTTTAACAATGGTAGAAAGTGTTAATGATTGGGAGAACCCTTCGTTGACTGGTAAAAATAGATTACCGGCTCGAGCATATTTCTTAAGTTATGAGTGTTCTAGTTTAGCAAAAACTTATAAGCGTGAATTTGCGCATGGATATGTATGTTTAAATGGAAAATGGAAATTTGCATTATTGAAAAGTCCCAATTCTGTCCGAAAGTATATGAAAACAGAATTACAATCCAATTGGGATGAAGTAAATGTTCCTCATATGTGGCAGTTTGATGGTTATGGTCAACTGCAATATACTGACGAAGCATTTCCTTTTCCTGTTGATCCTCCTAGAGTTCCAACTTTGACTCCAACGGCTGTTTATCAGAAGGAAATAATAATTTCATCTATTGACGATGATGAAGAGATTATTTTGCGTTGCGACGGTATTGAAAGTTATGGTGAAGTCTATCTAAATGGCAGATATGTTGGAATGACAAAAGGATCGCGTCTTTCTGCTGAATTTGATATTACTGAAGCCGTAGTTGAAGGCACGAATTTATTCTCTATCGTTGTAATGCAATATTGCGATGGAACGTATCTTGAAGATCAAGATATGTGGTGGGCTAGTGGAATTTTTCGTGATATATATGTATATCGTAGACCAAAGGTACATTTGAAAGATTTCTTCGCTCGCACTCATTTATTAGATGATGGTAGAGCCTGTTTATCTTTTGATGCTACAATAAGCGGAACTTCTTCTTTTTCATGCAGTATTGAGGATAACGGTATTGTGGTTTCGCGTATTGAGCAAAAGGTTCCAAATGGAGAAGTACATACAAAAATGTATATTGACAATCCGCATCTTTGGAATCCTGAAGACCCATATTTATATGACATGGTAATTACTGTTACAAGTGATACTGGATCTAACGAAGTTGTGTCGCATCGTCTTGGGCTCGTTGAAATAAGCATTAAAGATGGTCTCATGTATCTTAATGGTAAATATTTTGTTATGCATGGAGTTAATCGTCATGATTTTGATCAGAATAAAGGTCGTGCTATTGACATTGCTGATGTGAAACATGAGCTTATAATGATGAAACAGCATAATATAAATGCAATACGCACTTCTCATTATCCTAATGATCCTAGGTTTTATCAATTATGTGATGAGCTTGGTTTTATGGTTGTTGCTGAAACTGATCTCGAATGTCATGGGTTTGAACATGTTGGTAATATCTCCATGATTAGTGATGATTCTGATTGGCAAATAGCTTACGTGTCACGCATTGAACGTGAAGTGTTTCAAGAGCGTAATCATGCGTGTATTGTTATGTGGTCTCTTGGTAATGAATCTGGGTTTGGATGTAATTTCCGGGCTATGTATCATAGATGCAAAGAGCTTGATCCAACGCGACCCGTACATTATGAGGAAGATAGATTTGGCGAAGTTGTTGATGTTCTTTCAACTATGTATTCGAGAGTTTCTCAAATGAATGATTTTGGTGAGCATCCAACAAAAAAGCCAAGAATATTGTGTGAATATGCACATTCTATGGGCAATGGTCCTGGTGGGTTACAGGAATATCAGGAGGTTATTGATTGTTATCCTAGTATTCAAGGGCATTTTGTTTGGGAATGGTGTGATCATGGAATTGCTCAAGTTGATTCGCAGGGTCGTTCATATAATGCGTATGGCGGAGATTTCCATGATTACCCAAATGATGGCAACTTTAGCATCGATGGTCTTGTTTTTCCATGGAAAGCGGCAAGCCCTGGTCTATTAGAGTATAAACAGGTTTTATGTCCAGTTCATGTAGATTTAGATGGTGAATATATAGTTATAACCAATAAGCGTTATTTTACTGACCTTGATGATATTCGTATTGATCTCTCATTGAGTGAGAATGGTCATGCCATCTATAATACGACTATCTCTCCAGGAGAATTACATCCTTCTAATACGATACGTGTGAAATTAAATATTCCTAAACTAGGTTCAAATGTTGGAGAGTTATTAATAACTGCTTATGTTTATAGTTTGCATCGTTATTGGTGGAATGATGAGCATTCTCCGCTTGGTGTATATCAGTATTGTTATAGGGCTGGTAATATAGAACTACCATGTTCGCAAGAAAAATGTTCTGTATTTCGACCAGATATTAAAGTTGATGAAGACTATATTACTATCACATCGAAATCGCAGAAATATGTGTTTGACAGAATTTCTGGTGATCTCATACATTGGTACAATGCTTCCCATGATATGATTAAAACTCCGATTCATTTTGATATTTGGCGACCTCTTATTGATAATTATCGACAAGAGTACAATGAATTATGGAAGCCTAATTTCTTAGATATTATGCAATTAGATACTCGTTCCGTTAATTGGAAGAGTTGTGATGATATTGCTGAAGTCACTGTAGAACAGAGATTTGCTCCTCCTGTGTTATCGTTCGGAATGAAATTAAATAGTAGGTATGTTGTAAATTCGTCTGGAGTGCTTAATCTTGAAATATGCGCTGAAGCTTATGGTAGTTATAAAGATATTATTCCGCGTGTGGGATTAACTTTTGCTATGCCTCGAGAGTATGACAATATTACTTGGTATGGTCGTGGTCCGGGTGAAACATATCCAGATTCTTGTAGTTCTCAAGTTGTTGGACTCTGGGAAGCCAGTGTCGACGATATGATAACTCCATACGTTCGTCCGCAAGATTATGGAAACCATCAAAATACGCGGTGGGTATCTGTGCGTAATAGTAGTGGGGTAGGTATTTTAGTAACGCGTTTGTCTAGTAGTTCTATGACTGATGGATTCTCTTATTCTGCTTGGCCGTTTACTTCCAATACTATTGAACAGGCGAAGCATAGAAATGAATTACATGAAGATGATCTTGTTACAATAAATCTCAATGATCAAATATTGGGTTTGGGATCTAACTCATGGGGCAGTGAGGTTTTAGATTCTCATAGAATTCGTTTTGAGAATTGTAATTTCGCTTTTTCCTTTATGCCTATTTGCGATAATGCAACAATGGATTGATATGAAAAGAAAGATATTATGCGTATTTATAACAATGTTTCAGAATTTGAAGTATGTATAAATGGAAGTCGAAAATGGAAGCGTTTTATTGAGGCTATTGGTAAGGTCAAGTGTTTATCTAATGATGAGGCTTACTCTATAGGGGATTCTATTACATTTTGGACTCATGATTTGCGATGCGTTGTTGAAAAACGGTTTATAGGTTCGAGACGATATCAAACTGCGTTGTATTCTGTAAGCGGTACTGCTTATATTGATATTGCTGATAAAGGAAATTTGCTACCAGTTGAGCGTTACAGTGATTTAAACGATCGTGAATATTTCGTAGGTTCTGGAGAGACCGTTCAGTTACATGAAGGCGGCATTCTTCTTATTGATATGTCCGAGGCGTTTAAAATACTTCAGCAATCTTATGGCGTATTGATGCAGGCTCAGGTGACAGTTGAAGGTTTTAGCTTCCCCAATAAGTGAATACAATGTGTACTGCGTAGTCTATATATTCACTTCGCATAAAATTTTTGTATGTCATATACAAATGTGTTATGCAAATAATGTAATAGAAACTTTTATGTCAGAAAGTATGAAAATATCGTTCGATGGCGATAGCTTGTGTATAAGTAATCTTCATGATTTTGAAGCGGCTGTTATTGTTTTTGACTAAAATGAGAAAATTTTGCAGGGGTTAATGTAGCGTTTAAAAATTGATATGTTTTTAATAATTCGGAATTAAGGGTTTATATATGTGACTTATTGATTCATTGTCATCGCGGCTACGAGTGATTTATGGTGGACAGTATAAGTGGCAAACCAAAATTCTCGTAGCTTTCTCCTATAGGGCGGCATGAAGTTTGTGTTTTACATGAGCTTCATGCCGCTTTGCTTGTGTTTATGTGTATTTTTGCCCGTGTTTGTAGTCAGATTTGCCCAAAAGGAAACAAACGCGTGCTTAATCCTTATGTTCTCATGTTTTTACCTTTTTGTCATATTATTGTGTATTTGCTATCGTCTAATTCATTGATTTTGTATGCAATTTACATGTATGAGTTATATCTATTTATGTATTTATTATTTCTAGTTCTATTTATGTCTTTTATTTATCTATCTACGATTTATTGGCATGTGTTGCTTACTGATCTAAGTAAGTTATTTTTTAGTCGTGTGTAAATTTATAAGAAACGCCGAAATAGTAAAATCATTTGACAAACTTAGGTTAATCATTTTACTATATTGGTATCGGCATGAAGTCGTGCTGGTTTGAGCAAAGGAGCAATATGAGTTTATGGAATATTGATAAGATCGAATACGTAGGTAGTGCGCAAGGTCCAAAAGAGGGTCTAGCTTTTCACTACTACGATGCGGATAGAGTTGTAGCTGGAAAAAAGATGAAAGATTGGTTGCGCTTTGCTGTTGCATGGTGGCATACTTTCGACCAAACTCTTGTTGATCCATTTGGAACTGGTACAGCTTATAGACCGTATTATGGCAAATATAGTGATCCTATGGATGAGGCTTTAGCTAAAGTCGATTATGCATTTGAGCTTTTCCAGAAATTGTCTGTGGGATATTTCTGCTTCCATGACCGCGACATAGCTCCAGAAGGCGATACTCTTCGTGAAACAAATCGCAATCTCGATCGTGTAGTTGATAAAATTGAAGAGAACATGAAGTCAACAGGTATTAAATTGCTATGGAATACCTCATCTCTGTTTACAAATCCTAGATTTGTGTCTGGCGCTTCAACATCTCCATTTGCAGATATTTATGCATACTCTGCAGGTCAGCTAAAGCATAGTTTAGAGATTGGCAAGCGCTTAGGTGCTGAAAATTATGTATTCTGGGGTGGTCGTGAAGGATACGAAAACTTGTGGAATACACAGATGAAGCGCGAACAAGAACATATGGCAAAATTCTTCCACATGTGCCATGATTATGCGCAGGAAATTGGTTTTGATGCGCAATTCTTGATTGAGCCAAAGGCTAAAGAGCCAACGATGCATCAGTATGATTTTGATGCTTCGACTGCAATTGCATTCTTGAGAACATATGATTTGATGGATGTATTTAAGCTGAATCTCGAAGGTAATCATGCTAATTTAGCTGGTCATACTTATCAACATGAGATTCGTACTGCTAGAGAAGCAGGTGTTCTTGGATCTTTGGATGCAAACCAAGGCGACAAGCTTATTGGGTGGGATATGGATGAATTCCCAACTGATCTTTATGAAACTTCAACTGTGATGTGGGAAGTTTTGCAAGAAGGGTCGATTGGTCCTCATGGTGGTCTTAATTTTGACGCTAAGCCACGTCGCACGTCTTTTGATGCTGAGGATTTGTTCCGTTCTCATATTGCTGGTATGGATTCATTTGCAGCAGGCTTGTTGGTCGCTGCAAAAATGCATGAAGATAAATTCATTGAGAATTTACAGGCAGATCGGTACTCTTCATATGATTCTGGTATTGGATTAACTGTAGAAAATGGCACAGCCAGCTTGTCATCTCTTGAAGAATATGCTTTGGATATTCCTCAAGAAAAGTTGATCGCTGCAACTAAATCTGATCATCTTGAATCAGTGAAGGCAACGATTAACAATTACATTATTGATGCTCTAAGAGAAGGGTGATTCAAACTGTATCTAGTATAACTGAGTAAAAGTGTGAATATTTAATAACAAAATATTTGTTAGAGTTATTGCGTCATTCTCTTCCTTCCTCCTAACTTGGCGTGTCGCTCTGATTTTTCGGGGTGACACGCTTGGTTGTATGTAAGTATTTGAAAAAGATATTTTACAATTTGCGTTATTTACTAAATAATATTCCGTTCAAAGCCGAAAGGGATAATGATGAAAAAGTGGAAAAAGATCATTGGTATCGCTGGTGCATTGGCTATGTTGTTGCCATTTGCTGCTTGTGGAGCTCCTTCTACGCGTGGTGGTGCTAGTGGGGCTGCTAATAAGAGTGGAAAGATTAGTGTTGGAATTTCTATGCCAGAACAGCAACTGGAACGCTGGCAGATTGACGGCGAGAATCTTAAGAAAGAACTTGAGCATTTTGGCTATAAGGTCACCCTGCAATATGCTGATGGTAAAACTGATTTACAGTCTTCTCAAATTCAGAATATGGCAAATCAAGGTGCAAATTATGTAGTTATTGCATCAATCGATGGAACTGCTACTGGTGCTGCTGCTGAGCTTGCTGAGTCTAATGGTGCAAAAGTTATTGCCTATGATCGCTTGATTATGAACACCGATGCTGTTGACTATTATGCTACATTCTCTTTGACAGATGTCGGTCGCATGCAGGGAGAGTACATTGTAGACAAGCTTGGTCTTAAAGAAGGTAAAAAGGGACCATTTAATGTCGAATTGATGTCTGGATCTCCAACAGATAATAATGCTAGATATTATTATGAAGGTGCTTGGAAAGTGCTAGAGCCTTATTTTAAATCTGGTGTCTTGAAATCTAAGTCCGGCAAAGTTCCAAAGAGTCTTGATGATTGGAAGTCAATAGGTATTGACAATTGGGACAGGCAAAAGGGACAGGCTGAAATGGAAAACCGCATTAATTCCTTCTATAACGATGGTACGAAGTTAGATGCAGTTCTTGCTCCAAATGATGCTATTGCGTTGGGTACTGTTAACGCTGTTGAGTCTGCTGGATGGAATTATTTCCCAATTATTACTGGTCAAGATGCTGAAAAGGCTAATGTTGCTGCAATTGTTCAAGGCAAACAGACTATGACAGTGTATAAAGATACGCGTAAGCTCGCTAAGGCTACAGCAAAAATGATTAAAGATCTTGTTGATGGTAAGAAGCCAAATACAAAGGATGTCTTTAATAACGGTAATAAGGATGTTACTTCTATGCTTCTGTCACCAGTATCTGTAGATAAAACGAATGCCAAGAAAGAGCTTGTTGATTCTGGCTATATTTCGGCAGCTGATGCTGGTTTGTGATACTAGTCGAGCACTCGGCTGCTAATCAATTATGTAGCTGAGTGCATTTGATACTGGTTCAGTTACGACAATATCGTATTTCATTAAGAAAGGAAAAATCAGTGACTGACAAACAAGATGTCATCCTTGAAATGCGTCATATCGTGAAACGTTTTGGTTCGGTTACAGCGCTTGAAGACGTAACATTGAAAGTTCGACGTGGACAAATATTTTCAATATGTGGAGAGAATGGCGCTGGTAAATCGACGTTGATGAATGTTCTTTCTGGTGTATATCCTCATGGAACGTATGAGGGAGACATTATTTATGAAGGTAATGTTTGTAAATTTAAAACGATTCGTGATTCTGAGGCAAAAGGAATTGTTATCATTCATCAAGAGTTAGCTTTAGTGCCGTATATGAGTATTGCTGATAATATTTTCCTCAGCAATAGGATTAAAAAGGGAATTGCTATAGATGATACTGAACAATATCGTATTGCTCGCGAAGTTATGAAAACTGTTGGATTGGATGAAGATCCAAGTAATCTTATTGCTAACATTGGTGTCGGTAAACAACAGCTTGTTGAGATTGCAAAAGCTTTGACTAAAGATGTAAAACTTTTAATTCTTGATGAACCTACTGCAGCCTTAAATGATGAGGATTCTGCAAATTTGCTTCATCTGATTGATCGTTTGCGTCGTGAGCGTGGTATTACAGCTATTATTATTTCCCATAAACTTAATGAAATAGCTTATATTGCTGATGCTGTACAAGTGATACGTGATGGTAAGACAATTACTCATATTGATGTTGATGATCAGCATCCATTGGATCAAGATGAGTTGATTCGCCATATGGTAGGTCGTCCTCTTACTAATAGGTATCCTGAACATGTTGCAAAAATTGGTAATGAGGCTTTTCGAATAGAACATTGGAAAGTGCATCATCCGTTGGACGAAAAACGATTAGTTGCTAATGATGTTAGTTTCAATGTGCGTAAGGGTGAGATTGTTGGCTTAGCTGGATTGATTGGTGCAGGACGAACTGAAACTGCGATGAGTGTTTTTGGTCGGCAATATGGCACTAATGCATCTGGTAAATTGTACTTAAATGGCAAAGAGGTTAAATTCAATTCTGTTCGTTCTGCAATTGATCATGCTGTGGCATACGCTACAGAAAATCGTAAAGTTTACGGATTGAATTTATTAGCTTCTATTCGAGAAAATACGTCGTTAGCTAATTTAAAGTCAGTTAGTAATCTGGGTGTTATTGATAGACATAAGGAAGCGAAAGTTGCTGAAGAATATCGTCACGATTTTCGTATGAAGTGTAACACTATTGAAATGCCTGTTGGCAATCTTTCAGGTGGTAATCAGCAGAAGGTTGTATTGGCAAAATGGGTGGCAACTCAGCCTAAGCTTCTTATCCTTGATGAGCCTACGCGTGGCATTGATGTAGGCGCTAAGTATGACATTTATGAGATTATCGACAAGTTAGCGGATTCTGGTAGTGCAATAATTGTTATTTCTTCGGAATTGCCAGAATTGCTTGGTATATGTGATCGTATATACACGATGAGTCAAGGCAAAATTACAGCTTGTTTGAATGCTCATGAGACAAATCAAGAAGAATTAATGAAGTATATGACTTGTGATGTTCCATTGGAATATGAGAAGTCATTTACCGTTGAATAGTTCAATCTATCAGATTTTATTAGTAATTAAACTTCGCATCGTTGCGTAGCAAAGAAAGAGGATATTATGTTTGGATCAATATCTGCTTATTCAAAGAAGAAAAATACAGCTATTGGTGCTCCTGGATTAAAAGAGCTATTGCTGGGGAATGCTCGTTCTTACGGTATTTATCTTGCTCTCGTTGCTGTTATCATTATTTTCCAAGTGTTGACTGGAAATAGGTTGTTGTATCCAAATAATGTTGTTGCATTATTCCAACAAAATGCATATGTTATGATTACGGCAATCGGGATGCTTATGATTGTTGTTGCTACACATATTGATTTATCTGTTGGATCTGCTGTTGCATTCATTGGCGGCTTAGGTGCCTTTGCTATGAAGCATTGGGGAATGAATTGGATGCTTGCAATCGCTTTCATGCTTTTTATAGGTTTACTAATAGGTGCTTGGCATGGATTCTGGGTAGCGTATGTTGAAGTTCCTGCATTCGTAACCACTTTAGGTGGCATGTTGATTTTTAGAGGTTTGGCAACTGTTGTTGCAGGTGAGTCTATTCCATTACGCTCTCGCGAATTCAGAGCTATTGCAAAAGATTATCTTCCTAATATTTTTGGATTCTGGGGCGGATATGATGGATTAACTATCGTTGTAGGTGCTCTTGCCATTGTAGGCGTAATTGTTGTGCAACTGCGTAAGAGAGCGAAGTCGTTGAAGACTGGATTATTGATTGAGCCACTTTCGTTTACTATTACGAAAATTGTTGTATCTGTTGCAGCTATTGGTTTTATCACTTATTTATTGGCATCTTCTGGAAATTCTCAGCAAGGCGGTATTCCAATAGTATTGGTTATTATTGCGGTTCTCGTTGGAATTTTTTGGTTCGTGTTGAATCGCATGATTTTTGGTCGTGATATTTATGCTGTTGGTGGAAATAGAAAAGCAGCTATTCTTTCTGGCATAAATACTAAATTGGTTGATTTCAAGATTTTCTTAACGATGGGTGTTCTTACAGCAATAGCGTCTGTTGTAACATTGTCTCGACTTGCATCTGCTACCGCTGCAACTGGGCAAGAATTTGAGATGGATGCTATTGCTGCATGCTTCATTGGTGGTGCTGCTGTTTCTGGTGGAACTGGTACGATTCCTGGCGCTATGGTTGGTGCATTAATTATGGGTGTTCTCAATCAGGGCTTGTCTATTATGGGTGCGGATGCCGCTATTGTCAAAACTATTAAAGGTTTGGTGGTTGTGGCTGCTGTTGCTTATGATTTGATTAGCAAGAAGCGCAAAAAGTAATTGTATTAATTAATGTACTTAAGTAGTTTTAGTAATTGTTGTAATCAAATTATTGTAATCAAAATCGTGCATGTACCGTAAGGTGCATGCACTTTTTATATTTTTAAATACACATGCATATATTAAAATGCCCTGTTATGTTACATTGAACAATGTGTTATAACAGAGCATTTTCAAATAAATGTCATATTGGAATATTTATTTTATTTATTTTTCTAAGTTGCGGTAATGTAAATACTTTTTATATATTTCTTCGTTAGGTTCTCCAGACAAAGTTGTTTCTATTTCATTCTGCCAAATAGGTGGATACTCTTTACCTGAAAGAGTCCAAGCTGCTTGTCTTGCAGCACCGATAGCAACATATTCGTCGGTTTTTGGTAAAGTGACATCACTTCCTAATATAGATGGTGCTAATGCTCGTATTGCTGATGATTTTGCGCCACCTCCAATTAGTAGAATCTTTTTTACTGTGACTCCTAGTGATTTTATTAATTCCAAACAATCGCGCTGAGAGCATAACAATCCTTCTGTAAAAGCGCGCGCTATGTTAGAAGGTTTTGTGTTTGCTAATGTTAGCCCATATATACTAGCTGTAGAATTTGGTCTATCTGGAGTGCGTTCTCCGTCAAAATATGGTATAAGTGTAATTCCTTGTGCTCCTGGTATGCTTTGTGCTGATAGATTTGCGAATTGTTCGTAGTCGACGCTTAGCGCTTTGCATCCAGCGTCTATTATTCTCGAACCATTAATTGTGCATGCTAATGGAAGCCAGTGCCCAGTGCAGTCGGCAAAACCTGCAACTGCAGTAGTCATATCGTATATTGGTGTTTGACAAACGGCTGCGGCTACTCCTGATGTTCCTAGTGATATAGATACATCTCCAATTCCCATGTTTAAACCCAAAGCAGCCATAGCGTTATCTGCACCTCCGGGAGCTATTAAGCATCCTCCAGCTACATTTTTACCTGCTATTTCTGGATCTGCATATGCTCCTATTTCGTTATGGTTTAAAACTTTAGGTAAAATTACATCGTCTCTACCGAATGCAAGTTTTATCAAATCTCGTCTGTAGTTATTAGTGGTTGGATCAAAGTATCCTGTTCCAGAAGCGTCTGAGCGATCCGTGAAAAGTTTATCAAGTCCAATAGTATCCCTATTAGAAGGATTAGAAGAGCTAGATGGACCATATCCTGCAATTCTCCAGCTTAGCCAATCGTGAGGTAAGCAAATAGCCGCTACTTTATTTGCTAGTTCAGGTTCATGATTGGCTACCCAAGCAATTTTTGTTACAGTGAATGACGCTACAGGGGATAATCCAACTGCACGAACCCAGTTACGCTTTCCTTCAAGGGTTTGGATTTGTTTATCAGTGTTTTTTTCTGATTTACCTTGTAGACTCTCGATTAACTGTGTAGCCTCTGGTGCTGAGCGAGTATCATTCCATAGTAGTGCATCTCTAACAATGTTTCCTTGCTTGTCTAGAAGTACCATACCATGTTGTTGACCTCCGACTGACAGTGCGCTGACGTCATCTAGTCCTCCGGCTTGTTCTTTTGCTTTTAGGAACGCTTCCCACCATCTATCTGGGTGTATGCTAGTTCCTTCTGGATGTTTTGCTTGTCCGAAACGTACTAATTTTCCTGTTTCGGCATCTGTAATTCGTATTTTTGTTGATTGAGTTGATGTGTCAATTCCAGCAACAAGTATTTGTTTCATAGTTACTCCTGTGTAGACTGTTATTCTTTTTGACATTTTTATTTTTTCTATTCATCTGAAGGCAATTGCGCAAACATTGCACTCGCTGATTTGCAATTAGTTAGATGAATGAACTAAGCTAAAGCTTAGCACGGTTTAGGAGAATTTTCTATTAGTATTGTGACCTATAGGTTGGTTACTTGTCCGTTAGATTTATGTGTTGTATTAGAATTTGTCAAGTAGCGAAAGAGGTAGTATGTCAGATTTACGAAGTATAAATCAGGATGATTTGCGCAATCATAATTTGTCTGTTGTTTTAGACACTATTTTGCGTTCTGTAGAGCCTATGACTCGTGCAGAATTGGCTCGCGCAACTGGTTTAACCAAGGCTACAATATCTTTGCTTGTGCAAATACTTATATCTAGTAAGGTTCTTCATGAGGCAGATAGTGTTTCTGTGCATTATGGTCGTCCTGGTACGTCACTCGCTGTTAGCGTTGGAAGTTTTTGTGCTTTTGGATTACAAATAAATACTGATGGTTATGGTTTTGCTGCTGTTGATATAAATGGTGATGTTATTGACGAGCAATGGGTTGATTGCGATATGGAGCAGCTCACTGCTAATGAAGTTTTTGATAATCTAAATAATATTGTGCTTGATAGTGAAACAAAAGCTAGAGAATTAGGGTACATTATACTCGGCGGTGCATTAGCTTTGCCTGGTGTTGTGATTGATGGATCTATCTTGTTGGCGTCGCCGAATTTAGGATGGAAAAACCTTAATCTTGGACAATATGAGCTTGTTAAGAGACTTAATGTGTTTGCTGCAAATGAAGCTAATCTTGCGGCTATAGCGCAGATTCCTGGTTTTGCTACGCAGCGTAAAAACGATAGCATTATGAAGCCTTCAGATTCTTTTATATACATATCAACAGATATTGGTATTGGTGGTGCTGTTGTTAGAGATGGACATGTTGTTTATGGTGAAAATGGTTTTGCTGGAGAAATAGGTCATGTGTCTGTGTCTTTAGATGGTCCTGTTTGCAGGTGTGGAAGGCGTGGATGCTTAGAGGCGTTTGCTGGTAGGAGAGCATTGGTTGAAACTGCTCACATTGCTAGTGGGTGTGATGCAACAAAAATTGAAGCTGTAAATGTTTTACTTGAACGTTGGAAATCTGGTGATGAGATAGTTGTTAGCGCTGTCGATAAAGCAGTAGAAGCTTTAGTATCTGTAATTGGGTCTGCTGTGAATCTACTGGATATTAATACGGTTATTTTAGGCGGTATTTGGCAGCGATTTGGTGTTGGTCTTACGCAAAGAATTAGTAAAGAACTTACTTCTGAAGTATTATGCAGCGAAGCTGTAAATGTTAGAGTCTTAATGTCAGAAGTTGGTGGAAGGTCTGCATTGCTTGGAGCAGCACAAGTCGCGCTTCGAAGGTTTATTGATAAACCATTAGATTATATTGAGAAATCAAGCATTGACGAATGAAGTGAGAGTTTATAATTTTAACTTTTGTAATAATTATCTTGTTTTTATAGTAGTTTTCTTGTTTTTATCGTAATTTTGTTTGATTGTAGTTGTGTAGATGAGTCTGAATAGATATTGTTGTGTAGTTTTTAATAGCAATAACTATTGCTGTGTGGCATAGACGACACGCCAATTAAATGCAAACCTTAAAAAAACCTGAAAGAACCTTAAAAAAACCTGAAAGAATCTTAAAAAAATTCTATATACGGCGTGTCTTGGATATTTTTCTGTTTTTAAATATGATTAGTCGTAATTTTTACGTTTTATTGTGTATATTATTGTGAATTTTCAGAAAAACTTCAAAACAAACCTGAATGTAAGCTGAATGTTTTGGTTGATTTTTGTTAAAGCATGTTGTATCTTTTGAATCAGCAACCAGTGAATCCCTAGTTCAACTGGTGCTACGCGGGAAACCGCATAAGGCAAATTCTTTTTCGTGTTCCTAGCACGGAGGAGAAGAAGAAAGGAAATTAAAATGATGAATAAGAAGGCTGTCGCCGCTTTCGCTGCTGGCGCTACTTTGCTTGCCGGCTTCGCAATGGCAACCCCAGCAATGGCTGATGCTGATACTGATGCTAAGATTGCAGATCTTAAGACGTCTATTGCTCTTCTTGAAGCAAAGATGAAGAATAACAATCTTAAGCCATCTGAGGATGTTCTGAACGCTTATAATCAAGCTAAGGCTGAATTTGATAAGGCTGATAAGGCTTTCGATGCTGCTTATGCTGCTTATAACGCTGGATATACTGAGTATAAAGCAAAGCAAGGCAATGATAAAAAGACGACTGATGACTTCGACAGCGAAGATACTGATAAGACTTACGGAGCTGAAAAGAATCAGAGCGGTAAGGGCTTGAATGCTGCACTTACTACCGCGCAAGATGCTTATAACAAGGCTAAGGGAGAATTAGATAAAGCTAAGGAAGCGTTAGCGGCATATAATTCTGGTTATACTCAGGATGTTGCTAATCTTAAGGCTTTGAAGGAAGAGCTTGCTAAACTTGTTGGTGGTAAGACTACAACTTCACAGCCAACTAAGCCAGGTGAAACAAAGCATGTTCATGTGAAGGCTGCTGATAAGGCTAAGGCTGTTGAGGCTGTGAAGACTGCCAAGTTGCATCTTGATGATGCTTTTGCTGCTTATACTAAGGATTATGCTGAGTATGAGAAGGCTAAGGCTACTTTGGCTGGTAAGGTAGCTGCTCAGGAAGCTGCTGAGAAGGCTTTGAAGGCTGCTCAGGATGCTTTGGAAGCTTATAATGTTTCTGCTAAGAATGATTCTGCTTTGGCTCAGCGTCTTGCTGATGCTGTAGCTCGTGCTCAGGCTAAGGTTGATTTTGCTGTTGCTGAGACTGCTAAGGCTACTAAGGATTATGATGAGGCTAAGGCTAAGGCTGTTGCTTCTACTGCTAAGTATAATGCTGCTTTGACTAAGTACAAGGCTGCTTATAATGATGCAGTTCGTTTGGGAGTGAACCCTGCTGTTCTTCCTGCTGTTGTGACTTCTGATCCTTTGGCTCCTAATTTTGAGGATGTTCCAGGTGCTACTAAGGCTATGAAGGATGCTGCTAGTGGCAAGCTTGGTAAGGCTGCTCAGCAGGAGGCTGGTAAGGCTGCTGCTGGTAAGGCTGCTGCTAAGGGTGAGCTTGCTGCTAAGGGTGGTCATGGTAAGTCTGGCGAGAAGCTTGGTAATGCTGGTGTTGGTGTTGCTTTGACTGCTTTGGCTGCTTCTATGCTTGCTGGTATGGGTGCTGCTGTTCGCAAGATGCGTCACTAAGCACTACCTACTTGGCTTTACTAAACTAAGAGCGTATGCTCCTGTAGTAGAGCTGAGTAAGTTGCAACTTCCAGTGGTTTGGTTTTACTAAGCCACTCGGGGGCTGGGTTCTCTCAGCCCCCATTTTCATATCTAAATAAATTACTCATTGAATCGAGGCGACGTTGCCTATGTCTAATAAAATCCCTGTGTGTGAGGATTGTTCTAATTTGCAGATTAAAGCTTATAAAGAATGTATGTGTAAAAAAATTCTAGACCTTATTGGTGCTTATATAGGATTCTTTTATATTATTCTAGTTGCTATACCATTATCAGCGATGTTTATTTTTAATACGCAAAATAAACAATTTTCTTCTTTTTTATTTTGTTTTTGCTTTTTTCTCGGTGGTTTTAATATTTATGCGATTCATGATTATTCTTATTTCTCTATTGTTTATGTAAATTATTTTATTTTGATTTTTTATGTTGTAATTATTTTATTTTTCTTTATTTACTCCCACTACAAAATAAAAAAAGTTTGCTGTAAAGAAATTTATGATTATTTATATGATGATTTAAGAGATAATCGCATGTATATGTATGCTTCTACGACAATTATGTTTATGTCTATTACTGTTCATGATTTTATTTGTTATAGAAATTCTCTTATTCCTAATAATTCTATTGTTGTTAAAAATCTCGTTGTTAATGATGATTTTGTTATTTCCAACGATTTTGCTATTAATAAGTCAGTTGTAGATTCTAGGCAAATAGTGGCTGTAGCTATTCTTCTAATTTCTTGTTTTATTGGAGTTCGTATGAATATTTATAAAAATAAATCTTATTCAACAAAAATTGATTTGGATGATATGACTGTAACTGATAAATATTTAAAATCTGATGATAAAGATAAAGAAAGTGAACTTTTTATTAAAAAATCTATGCTAAAGTACTATAAAACAATGGAAACAAATTATCAGTTGTTATTATTGTTCTTTACATTTTTAACATCTGTATTTAGCTTAAAATCTTTTAACATTTTTTAATACGTAGCTAATTGTTTCGCATTAACAATGAATTGAATTAATCCTTTTTGGGACTCTAATGAAAGAATTATCTTACGCAAGTAAGTGGTTGTAGTGTGTGTCGTTATGTTGGCGTGTGCTCTTATATTTGTTTATTTTGCCCGCGTTTGTTATCATATTTGGCGATTTTGGGAACAAACGCGGGGAAGTGTTCTTGGTTTTGTAGTCGAATAAGCCGTTGTATATGAGCTTATTTCCAATATTTTCGTGGGTATCAATATGAATTACTGTTTTTACGAGAGCTTGTAACAAACGTATATTTCAGATGATCTAACTTTTTATTCTGCAAGTAGAATTTCTAATAGTTAACGTTAATGGTAATTGAATATGTTTTGTTTCTCCATTAAAACTTATTAATTCTAAAGTAGATTTAGCAATAGCTTCAAATGGTTGCTGCAATGTTGTTAAGCTAGGATGCGCCCATTTGCCAATATGAATTCCATCGCAGCCTATTACAGATAAATCATCTGGTATCTTTAATCCATATCTTTCAGCTGCTCCAAGTAACCCTAGTGCTGAAATATCTGAGCTACAGAATATTGCGGTTGGTGGATCTGGGTTACTTACTATGTATGGGAATATACTTTCTCCAAATTCCTCAGTATATGGACCAGAAAATATTAAAGAATCATCGTATAATATTTTGCTATTTGATAAAGCGGATAAATAGCCATGTTTTCTGTCTGAGGTTGTGCTTAATCCATCTGGTCCTGACACGTAGGCTATTCTCTTATGTCCCAGGGAAAGTAGATAACAGACAGCTTGGTATGCTCCAGAGTAATTGTCAACAGTTACTGTTGATATATTAGATAATTTTTCATCATTCATTTGCTCATCTATTAGAACGGCATTCATTCCAGAAGGTATTACTTTACGCAAAGCTATATTATTGTTATTTAATCCAGCGTATATAAGTCCAATATACTTTTGCTCTTTAATTATGGATTCAACAATATTTCTTTCTTTTATTGGATTTCCTTGCGATATTTTAATATTTAATGTATATCCTAAACCATCTGCTGCCATGGATAGTTGTTGACATAGTTCACTATAAAATGGGTTATTTAATCCAGGAATAACAAGCGCCAGTGCTTTGTAAGTTGTCTTTGAGTTTATTTTAGTTGTGTATTTATAGAAATGTGCAGCCTCGTCAATTCTTTGTGCTGTAGAGTCTTCTACGTTTAACGTACCATGCAAATATCTCGATACGGTAGATGTAGATACATTTGCTCTTCTAGCCACTTGAACAATTGACATATAGACTCCATAAGTTTTATTGAAAAAGCAATAGTTTAATAAGTAATTTAATACTGTTAATGCTACTATTGCGCAAAAACTTTTACAATAGAAAAATTTGCGCAAAAATATTATAGTATTCTAGCAATGAAGCCCTTTTAGCCCATATTTTTAGCGTTTTTTGTGTTTGTTTTATTTGCGCAAAAGATTTATTATTTTTTATAAGAACATCCTTAATGTGTGAGATTTACAAAGTAGAGATGTTTTTATTTATTCAAAGCAAAGGAGCTGTTTATATGACAAAAGTTTTACTAGCTGGAGAATCTTGGATTTCATCTACTACAGAATATAAAGGTTTTGATGAATTCACATCCACTAAATTAGAAATTGGTTGCGTGGAATTTCTTGATGCTCTTAGAAAGTTTGGTCACGATGTTACACATCTAAAAGCTCATGATGTTCCAGAAAACTTTCCATGGACAATGGATGAATTAAACAAATACGATGTTGTGATACTTTCAGATATAGGAAGTAATTCATTTTTACTACCTAATAGGGTATTTGGTGAAGGAAAAAGATGCGTAAATCGTTTAGATTTATTAGCTAAATGGGTTCGTGAAGGTCATGGACTGATGATGGCAGGTGGATATCTTTCCTTTGCTGGATTTGAAGGTAAAGCTCATTATCATGGTACATCTATTGAAGATGTGCTTCCTGTTGAAATAAGTCCATTTGATGATAGAGCTGAAAAACCTCAAGGTGTAATTCCTAAAATAGTATCCAATCATCCAATTGTGAATGATTTGAGTCCTATTCCAATTCTTCTTGGATATCAAAAGCTTTTAGCTAAAGAAAGTTCTAATATTCTCATGAAAGTTGATGATAATCCTTTGCTCATTGTTAATGAGGTATATAAAGGCAGAAGTATTGCTTTTGCATCAGATATAGCTCCTCATTGGGCTCCGGAAGCGTTTATGCAATGGAGTGGATATGGTCAACTATTTTCTAATTGTGTCAAGTGGCTTTCTAAAGAAATTTAATAATTGCAAATTAAAATTATTATTCACTATAAGAGTGAAGAATTATATGAAAGGAGATAATCATTATGAATAGTAAACAACGTTATATGGTTCCTTTATTGTTCATTGGAACGGTATTGGCTGGTATGCTTTCTCCAATGCAATCTGCTGTGAATGGACAATTGGGAAAAGAATTAGCTGATGGCAATGCTTGCGCAGTAGTATCATTCGGTTCGGGACTTGTTGTTATGTTTATCATAATTCTCTCTCGAGCGTCTACAAGACAACAATTTGCTTCAATTCCTTCGAAAATTCGCTCTAATAATATACCTTGGTGGAGTTGGCTAGCTGGATTATGTGGAGCTATGGTTGTTTTTTCTGAAGGAGCATCTGCGTCCGTACTTGGTGTTGCAACATTCCAGACAACTTTAATCTGCGGAATGGTTTTGTCTGGATTATTATGCGATAGATTTGGAATAGGTGTAGATACAAAGCAACCGTTTAATTTACCTCGTATATCTGGTGCAATTCTTGCAATTGTTGCAACTATTATGGTTGTTTCACCAAGCTGGCATGCTCCGTCAGTTGTATTTCTAGCTGTTCTACCATTTGCTGCTGGTCTTTTAGCGGGATGGCAACCTGCTGGTAATTCGGCAGTGGCTAATGAAACTGGTTCTATGTTAGTTTCTATAACTTGGAACTTTATAGTAGGTTTTTCCGTACTAGCAATTGCTCTTATTGTTAGAATCGCTACAGGTCAGACTTCTTTCCATCTTCCATTGACTTGGTGGATGTACTTAGGTGGTCCGCTTGGATTATTGTCTATAGCCTTAATGGCTTTATTGGTGAGAGGATTAGGTCTACTTCTTCTAGGACTAGCTTCGACGGCTGGACAATTACTTGGGTCTGTGTTGATCGACTGGCTTGTTCCAGCGTTAGGTGCAAAAGTATACGTTATTACACTTATTGGAACAGTTGTAGCACTAGTAGGTGCTGTTATAGCTGCAATACCTTCTGCTCGTAATGATCAGGATGAATTAGTCTCACAAGTCAATTGATAAAAAGTTTTTATTTTCAGTTAGTTATTATAAAGGAGTAATAACAATGTGTACTGGAATTGGAATAAGAAGCAAACAAGGAAATTCATATTGGGGAAGAACCCAAGATTTTGAACAAGAGTTTGAATATGCTGGTATGAAGATACCGTCTGGTACATCTATAGAATCAACCTATACACCATTTATTACTAAATGTGCAGTAATGGGTGTTGCTTGGGCTAAAGATGTGCATAAGAACCCTGTTATTTTAGATGGAATAAATGAATACGGAATATGCGGTGGGTCTTTCTATTTCGATCACTTCTTCCGATATGTGAGTAAGAAAGAAATTGATGATTCTAATAAAATTGCGCTTCGTGGAGAAGAATTAGTTACATGGATATTAACTCAGTATCGTTCTCTCGATGAGATCATTAATTCACTCAATTCGGATTTAGGAATAGTTAATGAACCTGGTCCAATGATGGGGATGTCTGTTCCGCAACATGCTGTTTTTTCCGACGAAACAGGGAGATCTATAGTTGTAGAACCTTCTATTTCTAATGGTTTTAAAATATTTGAAAATACAGTTGGTGTATTTACAAATGCTCCGACCTTTGACTGGCATCTTAATAATTTGAAGGCTCATCTTGAACGTTCTACCAATCGCAAATATCTTTATGACAACAATGAAGCTGTGAATAATGTAGGATTGGATGAGAACATAAGTGGATTACTCGATATACCTAGCGACTATAAACCAGAAAGTCGATTTTTGAGAGCGGCTTATGCAAAATTAATGTCTATGCCAGTTGATGACGAGAATGCGATTAATGAAGTATTTCAATTGTTGTCAATGGAGAACACCCCTAAGGGAGTTCTACGAATATCGGTAGATGATGAGATGTTGGTTCCATGGACTCAATATACGTCTGCATACGATATAAGTAATAAAGATTTATACGCATTTTCGTATGATAATCACAATTTGAAAGTATTACATTTTGGTAATCCTGACGAATGGGATCATGTAAGATATTTTGATTTTATTTTGAAACAGACATATGAACCATTTGAAGAAGAATTGTAATTAGAAATAAGTTGGGTGTGCATGCTTTTGCGTAACAAATATGCATAACATGTGCACCCTTGTATTGTTGTATTAATTTAAGTTTTTAATATAATTGTGTTTTTTGTTGATTACGCTAGCCCGCGTTTGTTTATTTTTGCCCGCGTTTGTTGTCATATTTGGCGATTTTGGGAACAAACGCGGGGAAGTGTTCTTGGTTTTGTAGTCTAATTGTAGTTCTTTAATACGCGACAATTTTATATGCCCATTTTTCTTTAATTAAGTAATGTATAAACAAATTAATACGTTATATTTTATTTATTGTAAATTTAGATTATCCTGTAAATCTTAGGTATGATTTACACTTACTTCTAAAACCATTCAGAACTTTAATTTCATATTATATAAAACGATTATTTAAGGAAATATATTATGTCTGCTGAATCACGCAGATCAACTTTACGCGACGTTGCCAAACTTGCTAATGTGTCTATGGCCACAGTGTCTAATTATCTTAATGACTATCCGTTTATGAAGTCTACAACGAAACAAAAGATTCAGAATGCAATTGAAGAGTTGGACTATTCTGCTAATCAGCAAGCTCGTAATTTACGTCGTGGTCATACAGGATTGATTTCATTATCAATACCAGATCTTACGCAGATATATTTTGCTGAATTGGCCGAGGAAATAATTAAAGCTGCTCGAGAGTATGGTTATCGAATAATAGTCGAATCTACTGGAAATGATCGTGAGCATGAAATTAGCTCAATCAAGGCTATGTCGCGTAATATGACAGATGGATTAATACTGAGCCCAACATGCATGACATCGATTGATGTTGATGAGCTTAAAGGCAACTATCCTTTGGTGATATTGGGTGAGCGTATTTTTAATGCCCCAGCCCCGCATGTGGTAATAGCCAATGATTCTGGTGCCATGGAGGCTACTAATCACCTTATAAATTCAGGATGTCGTACTATAGCAGTAGTGGGTGGAACGCTAGATGAAATTATACCATCTTCGCGTTCGATGCGTACTAAGGGATATATGATGGCCTTGGCTGATCATGGAATAGCATTTGATCCGTTAATGATTCGTGAATGTGGTGATTGGACTAGTGAAGAAGGTGCAAAAGCTGTACGTGATATGTATTCACAAGGAATAAGGCCAGATGGTATTTTTGCTTTGAATGATTTATTAGCACTGGGCGTAGTGAGTCAGTTGCGTGAGATGCGAGTGAGTATTCCTGAAAGTGTTCGCGTAGTTGGTTTTGATGATATAGATGAGGCAAAGTACACAATTCCGTCTTTGACAAGTGTAAACCCATGTCGTAAACAGATTGCTAAATTGTCAGTTAAATCCATTGTAGATCAAGTTGTATCAGGTGGACGTTTTCCTCGACAGCGTATTGATGTTGATTGTTGTCTTGTGTGCCGTAAATCTTCTCCAAGTATTTAACGCGTGTATCTGTAGTAGAGAGTTATATTATATATTTCAATAATTCATTTTCAATATTATTTATTATGTATTGACAAAATTTTGAATTATTCTATACTTAAAATAAGTAAATAAAAACTGAATCGTTTCAGAGATAAGATATGAAAACATCGATATGGGTAAGATATTTGAAGTAGTAAGTTTGTTGCTGTAGATATTTTGCTCTTGTTGATTGCTTTTTCATTAATTATTGCGAGTTTTTGTTCAATAAATCTGAAACGATACAGAAATTTACTGAACACCAACGGAGGTTTCTCATGATGTCAGCAATGGAAAACTGCACGACTAAAGGCTCTATAGATGATACTGCTGTTCATCGTAACGACTTGTCTAAAATGATGATGAAAAATAGTGGGAATAATATTGGCTCTTGGAAAACTAAGATTCGTCCATACTTATTCATAGCTCCATTGGTTATCCTTTCAGGTTTCTTTATCTATTATTGCATAGGTTTTACAATTGCAACTTCATTCACTGACTGGGATGGTATTTCAAAGGAGATGGACTTTATTGGTTTAAAAAACTATATTAAGTTGCTTGTTCCAAATTCTATTTTCTGGATAGCGTTAAAAAACAATATAATATTTATGGTAGTTACTGTGTTCATCCAGGCTGCACTGGGTCTGCTTCTTGCTGTTATCCTCAAGGAACGTTTACGAGGATCTAGTTTATTTAAAGCAGTTTTCTTTATGCCGATTGCGATGGCTCCTGTTATTATTGCTGCTATTTTTCGAATAATTATGGATACTAATGTAGGTGCTATTAATGAAGCATTGCGTTTTCTACATCTTGGTTTCTTGTCGCAAAGTTGGTTGGGTAATCCACGTATAGCACTTTATTCTATATGCGCTATCAATATATTTGAGTGGATGGGCTTTTCGATGATTATTTATTACGCAGGTCTTATGTCAATTCCTGATGATATTTACGAGGCAGCTAAAATCGATGGATGTGGTTTTTGGAATACTCTTTTTAGAATAACTATTCCAAATCTTTCTGGTACTACTAACACTTTGATTCTTTTAGGCATTGTAGGTTCTCTTAAAACTTTTGATATTGTTATTCAAACCACTGGTGGAGGTCCTAGCCGTTCTACTGAATTCCTAAACACTTACCTATATAAGACAGGTGTTCAACAGTTTAATGGGGGTCTCTCTGCATCTATTGGAGTAATGATTCTGATTATTTCTGTTGTTCTATCAATAATTCAAGTTGTTATTAATGATCGATCTAACAGATGATTAAGGAAAGGATATTACAATGAAACGTAAAGTAAGCACGACCGCTATTATGTATGTTGTACTTGTATTCTTTCTTTTGATTTGGCTTTTTCCAATAGCTACTGCAATATCTAAATCTCTTAACTTCAACGGTTTTAAAAGTTATGAGTCAGTAATAACTAATGAAAATGTACATTATTTCAAAGTAGTATTTAATTCATTCCTCATATCTATATCTACTGTCGTAATAGTTGTATTTATAACATCGCTTGCGGGTTTTGCTTTTTCAAAAATGAAATTTACCGGAAGAAAAGTTATTTATATATTAATGCTCGCTTGCATGGCTGTTCCAATTGCTTCGGTGACAATGCCATTATTCTTCACAATAAAAACTTTTGGACTGATCAATACGTATATCGGTATGATTATTCCACTTGTTGCATTTAATGCTTTGCAAATGCTTTTGCTATGGAAAAATTATTTTGATTGTATACCTAACGAAATCATTGAAGCCGCGAGAGTAGATGGTTGTTCTACTTGGAGTATTTATTCACGCATACTTATACCAATTTCCACGCCTATGGTCGCTACTACTGGAGTTCTAACATTTGTATATAGCTGGAATGAGTATTTAATTCCTCTGTTACTTATACGAGATGAAAGTAAGTACACTGTCACTCTGGCATCAACATATTTTATGGAAACAAGAAGTCAAACTCCAGAGATGATTTCACAAGAATATGCTGCATTGATTCTTATGACAATACCGTCAGTAATTGTTTACATGATTAGTCAAAAATGGCTTCAGTCTGGTATTACTGCTGGAGCAGTAAAGAACTAAGCAAATGTATAGGAGTAATACTATGGGTTCATTAAACGTAGGATGCGTTGATGTTAGCAATAATGTGAATTCAAGTGCATTACATAATGAGTGCAATTCCGATTTTTGTTTAAACATGTTGTTGACTGAAAAACACTATAGTAATCCAGTTCAGTATTCTGATGGTGAAAAACATACTGCTCCTGATCCATTTGTGATTCGATATCGTAATTTGTACTATTGCTATGCTACTGACAAAAATGGTGTTTTAGTTTCAACATCTACAGACATGGTTCGTTGGGTATCACATGGTTATTGTTACACAGAAAATAATAGAAAGAATTTTTGGGCACCTTCTGTAATTTTGATTAATGGTATTTTTTATATGTATTTTTCAAATATGCCACAGTGTGAAAATGATACTCATACAGAAATTATGCGTGTTGCTGTAAGTAAAAATCCTCTTGGTCCATTTGAAAAGAAAGCTGAACTATTTGATACATTCGCTATTGATTCACAGGTTGTTGTTGGAGATGATAATCAGTTATACATGCTGTATGCGGATAATCAGGCATGTGGTTTATCTAATTTACGACCTGGTACTTCTGTGATGATTGACAGAATGGTAAGCCCATACAAGCGAGAAGGATCTCCGAAGCCATTAATTTTACCTACAATGGATGAAGAAATTTTTGCTCGTAATCGTTTTGGAGATGGGAGAGATTGGCATACTGTAGAAGGTGCTACATACTTTACTTTCCGAGACAAAGGTTTTATCACCTATTCTGCCAATGCTTATGAACATGAAGATTATTTTGTTGGGTATTCAGTTGCTACATTACCTAAGGTTCCTTCTGATAGGCATATAGACAAGCTTTCATGGGTAAAGCAATGTAATAATGGTCATTTTGATCCACTTATTATACGCTCTGATAAGGTTGAAGGTACTGGTCATAACTCTATAGTAAAAGCACCAAATGGGGTTGATGATTGGGTGGTTTATCATGGTCGTGATGCTTCAGATGAATTGCATGATGGTACTGAGAAACGTGTTATGCGTATAGATCCTCTATACTATTCAGAGGGATTGCTCGATACTACTGGACCTTCAAATTGCGTATGTGATGCTCCTTTATCTGCTGATGTATGCACTGATTTCACTGATGGAATTCCATCGGATTGGAATATAATATCTGGTTCTGCACATGTTTTGGAAATTGATGGACAACCTTCTATATCTTCTTATGATAGTTATGGTTTTTCGGCAATTTCTCCTCTTATTTCTTCAACGTTAACTATTAGTTTGTGGGTGAAGGGTGGTAATGGTCCGTTAGGATCTAGATTTGGCTTAATCCCTCGTTATTTTGATAACAATAATTACACTTACGTTCTGGTTGATGTTGGATTGCATTGTTTGCAAGTGATAGATAGTGTATCTGGAATAGTTAGACAGATAAATACTATGTTGCCTTCTGACATAAATTTATCTTATTGGCATGAGCTAGTTGTATCACGTGAATACGGAATTTTGGCAGCTCGCTTTGATGGTCGTTATGTAGCGACGATAAGTGATATTAGCTCAGAACAAGGATTTTGTGGTGTAATTGTAAAAGATAATGATTCTGCAATTTCGTCTTTCTCTGCTGTAAATCATGTTAATTTATGGGGAAAGTCTTTATGCAATATTGTGAACGAGATTAATGTTGTCGATCGTTTTCGTCTTACAAGCAATGAGGTGGAACCGTTTAATGTTACTTCATCGCGAATGAGATTACGCAATTTGCTTAATGGTAACCGTTGTGTAATAGACTTTGCGCTTACTAATGATCGCTCGGAGTCAGTAATTAATATAGGCGAATACAGCTTAGTGGTATGTATGAATTGTATTGATTTATTGCGTGATGGAAAATCTATTATAGCTTGTGAAGAACCGTCGAGATTGAACTTGCAAGATGATGCAAGAAGAGATATTAGAGGACGAGTATTGAGGACTGTGCGCCTTGCTGCTTCTGATAGGATGCTTTTTGTTCATGTGCGTAATCATAGTTGGCGCTTGCCATTTATTGGAAACAAAGTAGTAGATATTACCCTTAGTGAAGCTTCCATCACTGGATATACTCGTACCTCATTAGGTATTTCAGTTGATAGATCCGTAGAACGCGTGGAGAAAGGAGTGTGAAAAACTGAATAAATTGCACTATAATCTTGGCAATTTGTCAGGGTTAAGTAGATATCACAAAGAAGTGAAAACTATTGCGTTGATGAAAGACGCTAATAAAACAAGGAGAATACTATGTTTAAAAAGAATAAGATTATTGCAGCTTTAGGAGCAGTTGCCATGTCAATTGGACTCTTTGCTGGATGCGGTTCAAGTTCTGCTAGTAAATCTGATGAGGGGTTAGGAACAACTGATAAGCCTATCACTTTGACATTTTGGACATGGCAGCCTACTGATGCTCAATGGAAGAGAATTTATTCTGTTTTTAATAAGAAATATCCGAATATTAAAATCAAGTGGTGGCGTACCTCTGAAATGTCTGATTATCAGAAAAAACTACAAACAGCTATGGCAGGAGGCGATGGCCCAGATATATTCGGAGTACAGGCTGGGTCTACTGTTGAACAATATGGTCGTTTTGCTGCGGATATGAAAAAGCTCGCTAACAAGTACATGCCAGAATGGGATTCTAAAGTTTCTAAAGGAGCTGTTGAACAAACAACCAATATGAGCGGAAAAATGGTTGCAATGCCTACAATCACGTCTGGATCTGAGTATATTTTATACAATAAAACTCTTCTTGACGAGAATGGTGTTAAGGTTCCTCATTCATACAATGAACTTTTGGAAACAAATAAAATTCTTACATCCAAAGGATTAATGCCTCTTGCTCTTGGTGCTAAAGATGGGTGGCATCTTGATGACATTTTTGTATGGCTGTCAAATCAGTATGGAGAGGGTGACATATATTCTGCAGCAGCTGGAAAGAAATCTTTCACTGACAAAACTTTTGTTAAAACCATGAAGGCTTGGAAAAAGATGGTATCTGATGGATTGTTCCAAGATGGTGCTGTAGGAACATCCACATATCCAGATGCTCGTGATAATTACTTCTATGCTCGTAAAACCGCATTTTTCCCTACAGGTTCTTGGCATGTTTCTGCTGTTTTACCAAATGAAGAGACTAAGGGAACTGCAATTGAGAAAGATGAATTAGGTATGATTGAATTTCCTGCAATAGGAAATAAAAATTCTGGTTCCACTACTGGCGTTGACTTCGGTTTGTGTGTTAACAAAGACTCCAAAAAGAAGGAAGCTGCAATGAAATTCATTGAGTTTATGACTATTGGCGATGGGCAACAGGAGTGGATTAACACTTTGCAAGGCGCTCCAGTAGATAAAGACATGAAGGTCAAAATTCCAGATGATGCGACACAATCAGCTAAGATTTCTATTGATCTTGTCACTGAAGGTCAGGCTCGCTCAAAACTTGCGCGAAAGTTAGCTTATCAGGAGATTAATGATGAAATTGCAGTGCAAATGCAGAAAATCTATACAGGAGACGCTACTGTAGAATCTGCGTTGAAAGCAATTCAGACAGTAAGTGAGAGTGTTAGTCGGTAAATTCTGATTTCATTTTATATATATTTTCAAATTGTAAGGCGCTTTCATTCATATGCAATGTGGCGCTTTACATGTTTTGAAATAAATATGAAGTAGTTGGCAATATGCATATTGAAAGATATGTTGTTTATTGCATAATCTACATTTCGACATTTGTGCGTATAGCCGTACCTGAGATAAAATAGTTCAAGAAAGCATGATGGGTAATATTATCTAGTTTCTACAAAATCGATGAATTTTCCTATAGCATATGAATAGTTAGGATATGCGTCGTATAGTTGTTCATTGTTTTTTGCATACACAAGAACCCTATTGATATCCCTGACTTTTGTATTTACTGTAATACTGTTAGTGATTGATGAATCTTTTTGATTCTTATCTTTTTTCTGTGAAGCATCATTATTAACGCCATATTTTTTCTTATATCTAATATTATTTTCACTATTGTTGTAGTCTTCTATTGCTTCATCTGTTAAATCAATTGTGTATGAGTATACGTTCAGTTCCTGTGTTTCGCGAGAAAATTCTAGCAAATATAATCTCTTTTCATTTATGTCAAAGCTTCCATGGATTTTAATAGAAATACTTTCTTGTACTAATGTAAGATCTTCAATGATTTCCCTAAAATCAGGTTTTTCTAATTCTGCATTTATTGATTCAATAGTCTTATTTGATTTGCTGTTTTTATATTCTCGTGCAATAACTAATTCAGATATTAATTTGAAGAATTTTAAGCAGGATTTTATACGATGCGTATTGTCACATGCGGACAAAGTAGGATTCTTATATTCTACGCCATCAATTTCTCCCATTGCCTCTACGGCAGTAGACCAATAATGTTGTAGCCTAGTTCGTATTTGTAGTTCAATCCTATACGTTCTGCTTTCTTCTTCATAAGAGCAGAGTTGATTTATTATAACGTGCAAGGATCTATAGCCAGATGATTCAGGCTCTTTTATATAGTCCTTTATGGTTTTAATACCTATGTATCCTGATTGTTTAAGATCAATAATTTCGTTGTAGATCTTATATACTTCATCTACAGAATCAACTATTACTCTGCACCCTACTATATCGTCTATTTCTCCTAATTTAAAATGATTATTATTGCGATTTAATTTATTAAGTATTGATTCTTTGCGTTTAAGACGATAAGTTGCAATTGAGTTTGGATATTTATTTGTAATCTCAAGAAGTTTTTTGAAAAAGATTTTAGCAGGATTTTCATGCTGTTTACGCCATGCGTCAAGAATCGATATTGCATCATAATACTCATCTGAAATTTTGCCAGTCTTGAGTATTTTTCCTGCTCTGTTTGCTTGGCTTCTGCTAATTGTCATCGTAATAGTATACTATAAAATATTCGCTGTTTAAAGAGGAGGTGCGTATGACAACAATTTTTAATGTGGCTGCGTATATCCTTGAGCTTACTGGAACTGTTACTACTATGAAGTTGCAGAAGTTGGCTTATTATTCGCAGGCTTATTGTTTAGCCACTACTGGAAATCCGTTGTTTTGTGAGAATTTTCAGGCTTGGAGAAATGGTCCTGTGGCCCCGACTCTGTTTAGTCGCCATCGCGGTAAGTTTTTGATTCGTAAAGGCGAGATTAATCTTTCGGATATTGAGCAGTCTGATTCCAATATTTTAACTGACGATCAAAAGCGTATTATTGAGAAAGTATGCGATAAATTTGGTGCGTATACTGGCAGCCAGTTGAGTGAAAGAACGCACAAAGAAGCTCCATGGAGTGATTTGCGTGAAGGTGTTGATGACTCGGCTGTTTGCTCTAAAGTGATTACCAAAGATTCTTTGAAAGAGTACTATACTCGTAATCCTTTGTTTTAAATTTACGTTGTTGATTACGCTAGTACGCGTTCGTTTATTTTTGCCCGCGTTTGTTGTCGAATTTGCTTAAAAAGGGAACAAACGCGGGAGGAGGGATTGCGCGATTAGTGTTTAGAACGAAAAAGACCGCAGCGACGAGACTGCGGTCTTAGATAGTTAGCGCGTTACGCTTGCGATTAATTGCGCATTGCGCATTACGCATTACGCGATTTATCGCGATTAATCACGCATTGTGATTGCGTTTAAACGCGCCATACAATCCTGCGCAAGCGGCGCTAGCGATTGCAGCCTTAATAATATCGCCAACAATAAAGCCAGTAGAAGCAACGGCGATTGCCAAAACAGGCAAGTGCATCATAAGCGATTGGCCTACAAATCCAAATGCGTAAATCACAAGAGAACCAACAACAGATGCGGCAAAATACGCGCCAAATCGTGCAAATTTCTTAGCAACAGAATCCTCTGGCATAGCGGCATTAACAACGCTTTCGAGCGCAGACTTTACGAGCGCAATCGCAGCTACGCCGAACACGAATCCAACAAGGAATCCAACGCTAGGGCCTGCAAAAGCCACAACGCCACTCTTTCCGCCTGCAAACACTGGCATTCCAGCAGCACCAATCGCAAGGTACATAAGCACAGAGCTAACAGCCTGACGCCAAGTCAAAGTAAGACCTGCCAAAGCCAAAACCAAAGTTTGCAAAGTTACAGGAACAGGAGTTCCAGGAATCGGCAATGCGCCAGCCATAGTTGCAGCGCTAATAAGAACAGTAAACAAAAACGCCTTAGCAAATGGAACAGCCAAACGATTAACGTCAAAAGCCTTAGATGCAACTGTGCTAGAGCTTGCGCCAGAGTTTGCACCAGAGTTAGATTCAAAATTAGCCACGATATCCTTCTTTCGTATTGTTTTTCGTTGCTGAATCAAAGATTAGACAAATATCACCAGCTGCGCGTTGGAGAAGTTTACAAAAAATCGCATAATGTTTTGTTCAAATTCACGGATACTATAAGCCAAATTTCCTATAACTTGTAACGTATGGTTACGAATATCAAAAAAATACTTGTGGCAAATCGCGGCGAAATCGCGCTTAGAGTGATTCGCACTGCTCAAGAAATGGGAATACAAACTGTAGCTATTTATGCGGCATCCGACCGTCAAGCACAGTATGTTGAGATGGCAAGCGAAGCGTACGCGCTTTCTGGAGACACGTACAGAGACACTTATTTAAACGAAGACGCGATTATAGACATTTTGCATAAAAGCGGAGCGGATGCTGTGCACCCAGGCTACGGATTTTTATCGGAAGTAGCGAGTTTTGCGCAAAAGGTGATTGATGCTGGCGCTGTGTGGATTGGTCCGAAGCCAGAAGCGCTTATTGATTTAGGGGATAAAATAACCGCTCGCCGCGTGGCAACTCGCGCTAAAGTGCCGCCCGTACCAGGCATATCGGAGCCTGTAAAAGACATTCGAGAATTGTTGACTTTTGCGCAAACACACGGCTACCCGGTTATGATGAAGCGCACGGATGGCGGCGGCGGTCGCGGAATAACCGTTGTGCACAACGATGACGAGCTTCGCGGATTCTACATGAACCACGACGCTTTGCAAGGCGGCGACCTTGACGAGTACTTTATTGAGCGTTTTATAGACAAGGCGCGCCATGTGGAAACACAAGTTGGCCGCGATTCGCATGGAAACTTCACCATATATTCCACGCGCGACTGCTCGGTGCAACGCCGAAACCAAAAGTTGGTTGAGGAAGCACCAGCGCCATTCCTTACCGATGACGAGAACGCGCAGCTTCACCGATATTCTCGTAACCTATTTGAAGCTGTTGACTACGTTGGTTTGGGCACGTGTGAATATATGGTGACATCTCAACACAAGGTTTACTTCTTGGAAGTGAACCCACGATTGCAAGTTGAGCACACAGTTAGTGAGGAAGTTAGCGGACTAGATCTTGTGCGCGAACAGCTTACGATTGCCGACGGCGGTGAGCTTACGCAAAATCACCCTTCGCGCGGGCATAGTTTTGAGCTTAGAATCACTTCGGAAGACCCAGCAACGAATCTTACGCCTAGCGCAGGCACACTAACAAAAATCGAGTGGCCATCTGGACCTGGAATCCGTGTGGATTCTGGAGTAGAAGTTGGAGATAGCGTGTCTCCAAAATTCGACTCCATGATGGGCAAGCTTATTGTTACGGCTCAAAATCGCGATGCGGCGATTGCTCGCGTAAGACGCGCGCTTAAGGAGCTTTGCATCGAGGGAGTGCCTACTCCTGCTAAGCTTTTTGAGCAAATTTTTAACGATCCTGATTTTACAGCGCAAGATCACGATTTTGATATTTCTACAAAATGGCTTGAACGCAAGTATTTGAACCGCACTGCTGCAGCGGCAAATGGCGGACAGCCTGCTTCTTTGGATTCCAATAAGTCTGGTGAAGACGCGCAAAATAAGCCAACTAAAATGGAGTCTTTTGTAATAGAAGTAGACAATAAGCGCGTAAAACTTACGATTCCGCAAGATATTGTAGACAATCTTACTGGCTCTGCGCGAGTTAGAAGCACAGTTCGCGCATCGCAGCCGCTTAGAGGACGAGGATTAAGAGGAGATACTCACAAGTCGGAAACGCCAAAGGATGCTCCTGGCGTGATTTCTGCTCCAATGCAAGCTGTGATTACACGCGTAAACGTTGCGGAAGGTCAGAACGTAGCTAAAGGCGATTTACTTGCTGTTCTTGAATCTATGAAAATGGAAAACTACGTTTATGCACCTGCAGCTGGCGTAGTTACTGGCATTTTTGTGGGGCCTGGAGATGGTGTAGAAGCAGGCGAAAAGCTTGTAACAATTGACGTGACTAAAGGCGGTAGTGCAAAATGAGTGCGCTTACTAAAGATGCTACACAAGTTGCAAAAGATGTTAATAAAGATGCTGCGCAAGTTAGTAAAGACGCACAAACTATGCAAAATGCGCAGCCTACGCAGCCTCAGCGTGGAAAATCAGCCGTAGAACACGCGGCTCGCCTTGCTAGAGACGCCGAGCAGAATGCTTTAGAGCGCCAGCATGCAAAGGGAAAATCCACAGCAAGAGAGCGTTTGGATTTGCTTTTTGATACGGGAACGTTTGAAGAGATCGGCCGCTTTAACGGTGGAGACATAAATAACGATATTGCAGGATGCGCTGTAATCACGGGCTTTGGCGAAGTATACGGCAAAAAAGTGGCAGTTTATGCGCAGGATTTTTCCGTTCGTGGCGGCACGCTTGGACGCGCTGAAGGTCAGAAAATTTGTCATCTTCTAGACATGGCGTTGCAGCTTGCAGTTCCAGTTGTTGCGCTAATCGACTCGGGCGGCGCTCGCATTCAAGAAGGCGTTAACGCACTTACGCAATATGGCAGAATCTTCAAAAAAACTTGTGAAGCAAGCGGTTTAATTCCGCAAATCTCACTAATTCTTGGACCTTGCGCTGGTGGTGCAGTTTATTGCCCTGCTCTTACGGATTTTATAATCATGACTCGCGAACATTCCAACATGTTTGTAACTGGTCCAGATGTTGTTAAGGCTGCCACAGGCGAGTCAATTAGCATGGACGATTTAGGCGGTGGATATGTGCATAACTCCACTTCGGGCGTTGCTCACTACTTGGGCGAAGACGAGGCGGACGCCATTGACTATGCGCGCACAATCTTGGCTTATTTGCCGCAAAATTGCAATCAAAATCCGCCAACATTCGCATACGCTGCCACGCGCGCAGACAGAGAAACCGCTAAGCAGCTTGCGACTATTGTTCCAAGCAATGATCGCCAGCCGTACGACGTTTTAGACGTTATTCGCGCAATCGTAGATTATGGCGAATTTGTGCAAGTTCAAGAGCTTTACGCAGCATCCGCAGTAGTCGGTTTTGCTTGCATAGAAGGTCATCCTGTTGGAATAGTGGCAAATCAGCCTAAAGTCAATGCTGGAATTCTAGACGTTAATTCTTCCGAAAAAGTAGCGCGATTTGTGCGATTGTGCGACGCGTTTAATCTTCCTGTTGTAACTCTTGTAGACACTCCTGGATACAAGCCGGGATCAGATCAGGAACATGCTGGAATTATTCGCAGAGGTGCAAAAGTGATTTACGCGTATGCAAACGCGCAAGTTCCGCTTGTTACCGTGATTTTACGCAAGGCTTTTGGTGGAGCGTACATTGTAATGGGCTCAAAGTCTATGGGCGCAGACTTTAACTACGCTTGGCCTACCAGCCAGATAGCAGTTTTGGGTGCTCAAGGAGCTGTGAACATTATTCATCGCAAGGATTTGCAAAAAGCAAAAGAGCGCGGTCAAGATGTTGACGCTTTAAGAAAAAAGCTTGTTGAGAATTACGAAAATACCACTGTAAACGCGAATCTTTCGCTGGAAACTGGTCAGATTGACGCAATGATAGATCCAGAGCAAACAAGAGATGTTATTGCTAATTCTTTGAAGATTTTAAGAAGTAAAAAACGTGTTTCGAGAACGGGGAAGCATCATGGAAACCAGCCAATGTGATTTGGGAATAATTCGGGAATAATTCGGGAATGATTTGGAAAGCACTCAAAAGTCGCCAGCAACCGCGCATAAAGCGACCAGAGATAAATAAATCCAAAAACACAAATAAATTTTAAAAATAAAACTTAAACCCACGAACAAAGGAAAATAAAATGACAACATACTTATTTGACCAGCTCGCACAAACACCACACATTCTTACCTTCGCAGGACAATCCACACCATGGGTGCAAGCCTTAAAAGAAACACAAAACGATGCAGAATTAAATAAAGAATTACGCGAATATAACAAATTAGCAAAAACTTTACTATCAAACATATATCCACAGTTATTAGCAAATGCTGGAAGTGACATAAACGTATTCGATGCTTTAGAAAATCCTAAAATCAACACAGCCAGCGCACAATTAAGCGTACCAGGAATCACAATTGCTCAGCTTGCAAGCGTAAAAGACCTAACAAACTTAGGCTACAACTTTGAAGTAAACAAGCCAATTGCAAGCCTTGGACACTCTCAAGGCATAATAGCCGCAAAAATAGTAGAAGCTCGTATAAAAACAGGGTCATGGCAAAACGCGCAAAACCAAATAGCTGAACTTATAGCAATCGCATACATAATCGGAGCAGCAGCAGACCGCGAAGCGCGAATGTTAGAAATCAGTGGAAATGGCGAAAAAACACCAATGCTATCGCTAAAAGGCGTTACGTTTGAACAGGCAAAAGCCTTGATTAAGCGAGTAGAAAGAACCAGAGGCGTTATATCAATCGCAGTTAAAAACTCGCGAAATCACATTGTGCTATCAGGATATCCAGAAGACATGGAAGCCGTGCAAAATCAGGCACAGAAAGAGTCGCAGCGTTCCAAAAAAATGCGCGAAATGAAGGAACGAGGCGGATCGGTTTTTGCGCCAATTGCAGAGTATTTAGATGTTACAGTGCCATTCCATTCTCCAATCATGAAACCTGCTGTAGAGCAAGTTGAAGCCTGGGCAAAGGACGCAGGATTAGATGCTGAACTTGCACTAAAGCTTGCAAACGCTGTGCTAGTAGAGCCAGTAGATTGGGCGAAGCAAATAGCAAAAGTTTTAAATAACGTGAATGCGCGAGAGTTATACGTACTAGACATGGGTCCAGGAGAAGTGCTTGGCAAGCTAACAAACGTGCTACTACAAGGAAGCGGAGCTGGCGTAGTAGAAGTCGGGACAATGAACGCGCGCACAAAAGCAAGCACAACTAGCGCTGCAGAAGCTGAATTATTGCGTACTGGCTGCTGGGAGGATTTTGCGCCGCGAGTAATCGATACTCCAGCTGGAAAGAAAGTTGTAACAAAATTCAGCAAGCTAACAGGCAAAGCTCCTGTGCTTCTTGCCGGCATGACTCCAACCACAGTAGACCCAGAAATTGTAGCCGCCGCAGCCAACGCAGGATATTGGGCAGAACTTGCAGGCGGTGGACAAGTAACAGAAGAAGTATTCGACAGGCACATGGACTCTTTGAGCAAGCAATTGCAAGAAGGAGCAACCGTAGAATTCAACGCCATGTTTATGGACCGCTATTTGTGGAATTTGCAATTTGGCAGCAAACGTATAGTTCCAAAAAAGCGTGCTTCTGGAGCGCCAATCGACGGCGTAGTAATTTCTGCAGGAATCCCAGAGTTAGATGAAGCGAAGGAACTTGTTGAAACTCTTCAAGCCGACGGATTCCCGTATGTTGCTTTTAAGCCAGGAACAGTAGAGCAGATTCGCCAAGTAGTTCGCATTGCAAAAGCTGTTAAGCCAGCAACAATTATTGCGCAAGTAGAAGGCGGATCTGCAGGCGGCCACCATTCATGGGAGTCGCTAGATGATTTGCTGATTAGCACTTATGCTCAAGTGCGCGAATGCAATAATTTGGTGCTTGTAGCAGGTGGCGGAATCGGCACTCCTTCGCGAGCTGCCGATTACATTAGTGGCGAATGGTCCAATAAGTACGGTTTGCCAAATATGCCAGTAGATGCTGTGATGATCGGCACGGCAGCAATGACAGCAAAGGAAGCGCACACAAGCGCGCAAGTTAAGCGCATGTTGGTGGAGACGCCAGGAATTACAGAAGCAAATGATGCGTGTGTGGAAGGTCTTGGCGCAAGTGAAGATCCGTTTGCTCCGATTGGAGAGCGCTGGGTGCCTTCTGGAAAGGTTGTTGGCGGAGTAACAAGCGGATTAAGCCATTTGCACGCGGATATTTACGAGATTGAGAATGCGTCCGCGCGCTGTGGTCGTCTTCTTGTTCATATGATGAAGCATCCAGAAGAGCTTTCTAGCCGCAGAGATGAAGTGATTCGCGCGCTTAACTCTACTGCAAAACCATATTTTGGCGATGTTGAAAATATGACATATACCCAGTTTGCGCAGCGATTCCTTGATTTAAGCTATCCTTGGGCAGATCCTACTTACGCGGATCGCTACCTGCATTTGTTACAGCGTATTGAAGCGCGTTTAATAAGCCAAGATTCTGGCGAATTTACTTCGATTTTGCCAGATATTAAGCAGGTTGCTGAAAATCCTCAGTCTGCTCTCGATTCTCTTGTGCAAGTTTTTCCTAATGCGAGCACGATGAACGTTGTTCCAATGGATGCTGCGTGGTTCCCAACCTTGGTGCGTGAATATCCTAAGCCGATGCCATTTGTGCCAGTAATTGACAATGATCTTCTTCGCTGGTGGGGTCAGGATCAGCTTTGGCAGTCGGAAGATTCGCGATATTCTGCGGATGCTGTGCGAGTAATTCCAGGACCTATTTCTGTTGCAGGCATAATCACAATGGATGAGCCAATCGCGGATATTTTAGGAAGATTTGAGGCTGCGGTTATAAATCGTTCGGTTGCTTGCGACTTGCCTCTGGGCTTTAATCAAAACGCGTTTAGCCAAATAGACTGTGCGCAAAATGTTGAAGAATATGTGCGCTCATGTCCGAATATTTCTTGGATTGGTCACGTAACCAATAATCCTGCTTATAAGACGCAAAATAATAGTGAAAACTATGTTATAACCGTAATAAGTGAAGAAAATAGCGTAATTAAGCTTGATCTAGACATTAAACTAGACACGTTCTGGGATGAGCACGAAGCCGACAATGAAAATAGTGGTAAAAATAGCGTAAAGAACAGCGGCAAAAATCATGCTGTTAGAGATATCGTAATTCCGCTTATTGTAGATGCAAAGCGTGCTGGAAGCATACCAGTAGTCGACCGCGAGCGACTACCAAAACACGTTTATAACATGTTGGCAGCAACCGCAGGCATTGGAAATACTGCGATTACTGGAGATGTTTTAAGTGAAATGCCAAAAGTAGACGCAAGCCAAGAAGCGTGCGAGCAAGTTAAAAAAGAAATAGCTTGTGGAAAAGCTAACAAATCAGCCTGTGAAACAACATGTGAAACAGCCTGCGAAATACCATTTGGCGTGATTAAATCAGCATACACGCTTTCTAGAAACCTAGGAATCGACCACGAATCTGCTACAGCTGGACGCCTGCCAGAAGGTTTGCAAGCATCAAGAATCGTGCCAGACGCGCTAGTAGGTCCAGCATGGCCAACAATATACTCAGCACTAGGATCCGTAATGGTAGACGGATACCCAGTAATTGAAGGACTACTCAACGCAGTACATTTAGACCACCTAATAGAACTAGATTTATCTACAGACGACCTGCAAAAATATGTTGGAACACGCATAAACCTCACTGGTTGGGCAGAAGATTACGCCGAATCAGCTTCTGGGCGAGTAGTGACAATACACATAATTCACAATGCGCAAGACGGAACAAAAATCGCGCACGAAACAGAACGATTCGCGATTCGTGGACGAAGCTACAGTGCAGCACTACCAAAGCCTGCTCCAGAATACGGAGATGCGGCAGAATTACACGGATTTAGCGTAGACAACACGCCTAGACGAGCGCTTAGACGCGTCGTAATTCGCGCACCTAAAGACATGACAGCTTTTGCGCGCACATCAGGTGACTTTAACCCAATACACACATCCAAAAGAGGAGCCGCAATCTCTGGACTTTCCGCACCTCTAGTACACGGAATGTGGCTTTCAGCAGCAGCTCAGCATGTTGCTCAAGCATTGGATGAAAAAGGCGCACACTATGATCTTGTTGGCTGGACGTACAACATGTACGGCATGGTGCAGCTTAACGACGAGGTAGAAATTACCGTAGAACGAGTAGGGAAAGTACGCCGCGGAGGGCTAGCGCTAGAAATCACATGCCGAGTAAACGGGCAAATAGTTTCTAAAGCGAGCGCACTTACACGCGCGCCGCGCGCAGCATTCGTATACCCAGGACAAGGTATTCAAAAACAAGGAATGTCATTGGATGAGCGCGCAAAATCGCCAGCTGTGCGCGAAACTTGGGAGCGCGCAGACAAACTCACTCGCGAAAAACTAGGATTCTCAATTCTTGCTGTAGTGCGAGATAATCCTAAGGAATTAACAGCAAATGGCGTAACATATCGTCATCCAGAAGGCTTGCTCAACTTAACGCAATTTACTCAAGTTGCGCTCGCTACTGTTGCTTTTGCGCAAACCGCGCGTTTAAGAGAAGCAGGATGCGATATTTGGCCTGCGTATTTTGCTGGTCACTCGCTTGGCGAATACAATGCGCTAAGCTCCTTCGCTCAAATTATTCCGCTAGAAACCGTGTTGGAACTCGTGTTCCACCGCGGATCTACAATGCATCACTTGATTGAGCGAGATGCGCAAGGACGATCCAACTATCGAATGGGCGCTTTGCGTCCAAACCAGTTCGGTGTGGACGATGATGGTGTAAACGCGTACGTTGAAGGAATCTCTAAGCAAACTGGCGAATTCTTGCAAATCGTAAACTACAATTTGGCAGGTCAACAATACGCAATAGCAGGCACAATAAAAGGTTTGAAAGCTTTGGCTCAAGATTCTGCCAAGAGGGCTAAAGAGTATGGCGGCAAGCCTCCATTCATGTTTGTTCCAGGAATTGACGTGCCGTTCCACTCTCGAATTCTTCGAAAGGGTGTGCCAGAATTCCGCGACAAGCTCGATTCGCTGCTGCCGAAGCATATTGATTACTCTGTGCTTGTAGGCCGTTACATTCCAAACCTCGTGGCTTGCCCGTTTGAGCTTACGCGAGAATTTGCGCAAAAGATTTTGGATGTTGTGCCATCTGAGCGCATTGAAGCAGCTTTGGAAGATGAAACTACGTGGAAATCTTATGCAGAGGATGAGCAGAAGCTCGGTAGATTGCTTCTTACGGAGCTTCTTTCATGGCAGTTCGCTTCTCCAGTTCGTTGGATTGAAACGCAGGCTCTTATGTTTGCCGATCGCGCTCGCGGTGGTCTTGGCGTTGAAGAGTACGTTGAAGTTGGTTTAGGAAACGCGCCAACTTTGGCAAATCTTGGTGCTAAAACTCTTGCTTTGCCGGAGTTTAGTGGCGAAAAAGTGACTGTTTACAACGTTGGTCGTGACGAAGGTCGCGTTTATATGACTGACACTGATTCGCTTGTGCCTGAAGTGTTTACTGAGGAAGATAGTCAAGAAGCAAGTAGCACTGCTGATGCGACTACTGCTCCTGCAGCTCCTGCAGCAAATGTTGTCTCTGCTGCTCCTGCAGCTAATGCAGCCGCAAGCGGACCTGTAGCAGACTTGCCATTCAAAGCATCCGACGCAATCTCAATGCTTATTGCGTATAGTGCAAAAATCCGTCTTGACCAAATCGGCGACACTGATACAACTGATACGCTTACAAATGGCATATCTTCGCGCAGAAACCAGCTTCTTATGGATATTAGTTCCGAGCTTGGCGTGGCAAGCGTGGACGGTGCTGCAGAAGCTCCAATGAGTGCGCTTAAAAAGTTAGTTGATTCGGTTGCTCCTCGCTATAAAGCTTTTGGTGCCGTGCTTTCCGATATTGTGCGCGAACGTTTGCGTGCGCTTTTCGGTGCAGCCGGTGTGAAACCAACGCAAATTGACAAGCGAATCTCTGAAGTCTGGAAACTTGGAGAAGGCTGGCGTGCGCACGTTCTTGCGGCTTTGGTTTTGCAAACGCGTGAAGGTGCTAGCGTGCGCGGTGAAAATCTTGCGCAACTTTCAACTGATCCTGCAAAGAATACTGCTGCAGCTGACGCTTTAATCGACGCAGCAATTGCACAAGTTGCTCAAGCTCACGGCGTTAGCGTTTCTCAGCCTGGTGCTGCTGGCGCAGCCGGCGGTGCTGTTGTTGATTCTGCAGCTCTTGACGCTTTCGCTCAGCAGGTTGTTGGCGCAGATGGCATACTTGCTGCAACTGCTAAGTTTGTGCTAGCAAAGCTTGGTGTTGAGGCTCCTAAAGCAGAAACTGAAAGTGACGAAAATGCTGCTGTTGTGTCTGCTGTTGAAGCTGAGCTTGGTGCAGATTGGCCAAAGCAGGTGGCTCCTCGATTTGATGAGCGAAAGGCAATTCTTTTCGACGACCGCTGGGCTTCGGCTCGCGAAGACGTTGCTCGCTTGTACTACAAGTATGCTGGAAAGAATGTTGATATTCAGGTAAATGAAGTTTCTGAAATCTTAAATGATTTTGGTAGTTTCCTTGGTGCAGGGGAAGCAGTAGCTTCGGAAGCTGAGTGGTTTGCAAGTCTTTCTAAATCTCGCGAATTAAACAATCTTGCAACAGTATTTAATGGTATTGCTCGCGATTCTCGCACTAAACTTGCGCAAAACAACGTCGATACTGCTCAAGCAACTCGTTTTGCAGGAGAAGTTGCAGTAGTTACAGGCGTTGCTCCTAACTCGATTGCTGCTCGCGTAGTAATGGGCTTGCTTAAGGGTGGAGCTACGGTTATTGCAACTTCGCACAGTTTCAAGCCGAGCGTTAAGTCTTGGGCAAAGAAAGCGTATCGCGAAAACGCTCAAATGGGCGCAAAGTTGTGGCTTGTGCCAGCAAACTTGTCTAGTTATCGCGATGTCGATGCGCTTGTAAAGTGGGTTGGCACAGTTTCGAAGAAAGTTAGCGGCGCAACTACTACTATTTTGAAGCCTGCTTACGAGCCGAGCATGTTCTTCCCGTTTGCAGCTCCACCAGTTCACGGTACTTTGGCTGATTCTGGTTCGCTTTTTGAATCGCAATCGCGCTTGATGCTGTGGGGTGTGGAGCGTGCAATCGCCGGATTTGCACAAATTGGAGCAGATACGGATGTGCAACATCGTATGCACGTTGTGTTGCCTGGCTCTCCAAACCGCGGTATGTTCGGCGGCGATGGTGCCTACGGCGAAGTCAAGAGCGCTTTTGACGCTATTGTGAACCGTGCGCATGCGGAAAGCGTGTGGTCGGATCGCGTGACTTTCGCGCATCCTAAGATTGGATGGGTGCGTGGAACCGGCTTAATGGGCGGAAATGATCCGCTTGTGGCTGTAGTTGAGCGTCACGGATTAACTACCTACTCTACGCAAGAAATGGCAGATCGTTTGCTCGATTTGTGCACGAAGGAAGCGCGAGAGCAGGCAGCAATTGCGCCTTTGGATGTTGATTTTACGGGCGGATTAGGCAAGGAGCCTCTTGATTTGAATGCTCTTCGTGCAGAAGCACTGGAAGATCAGAAGCGTGCTGAAGCTGCGGAAGCTGCAGAAGAAGCTGCAGAAGAAGCTGCAGAATCTTCTGTTAAATCAACTGCTAAATCAACCAACAAAGCACTTCCAACTCCTTACGTGCCAACTCAGCCGCGAGTCAACTTGGCTGATTGGAAGAACGTAACAGCGCGTCCAGAAGACGAAATTGTGATCGTCTCCGTTGGCGAGCTTGGACCATGGGGTTCCGGACGTACTCGTTTCGAAGCAGAACTTGGAATTCGCGAAGACGGTTCCGTGGAGCTTTCTGCAGGAGCAGTACTGGAATTGGCTTGGAATATGGGCTTGCTTACTTGGCAGGATTCGCCAAAGCCAGGCTGGTATGATGCGGACGGCACGCTTGTTCCAGAAGAAGATATTGCAGAGAAATATCGCGATGAAGTAGTAGCACGTTCCGGTATTCGACCATTCGAAACCGGCATGGGCGGCGACTACAAGGATGGAGCGAACGAAGAAGAAGCAGAAATCTTCCTCGATCACGACGTGAGTTTCAGCGTTCCAACAGAAACAATTGCGCGCGAATACGTGGCGCTTGACGAATCGCACACTGAGATTGCTCGCGATGCAGAATCTGGCGAATGGACTGTTACGCGCAAGGCAGGTTCTATGATTCGCGTGCCGCGTAGGGCTGCAATGACCAGAACCGTCGGTGGACAATTCCCTAAGGGCTTCGATCCGCTGAAGTGGGGTATTCCAGCTTCAATGGTTGGAAGTGTTGACACGATTGCGCTGTGGAATATTGTCACAACTGTAGACGCTTATATTTCTGCTGGTTTCACGCCTTCGGAGATTTTGCAATCTGTGCATCCGTCGATGGTTGCTTCCACGCAAGGAACCGGTTTCGGCGGCATGAGTTCAATGCGCAAACTGTACTTGGATCGCTTCCTTAACCACGAAATTCCTACGGACGTATTGCAAGAGGCGCTTCCAAACGTTGTTGCAGCTCACGTAATGCAAACCTATATCGGCGGCTACGGAAATATGGTTCAGCCGGTGTCTGCATGCGCAACTGCAGCGGTTTCGCTCGAAGAAGGCGTCGACAAGATTGCTCTCGGCAAAGCTGACTTCGTAGTAACTGGCGCAATTGACGATATCGGTGTGGAATCCGTAGTTGGCTTCGGCAATATGAACGCAACTGCCAATAGCGAAGAAATGTATGCGAAGGGCATCGATCCACGATTCTTCTCTCGCGCAAACGATCGCAGACGCGGCGGCTTCCTTGAAGCACAAGGCGGCGGTACGATTTTGGTTACGCGCGGCGATATTGCTTTGAAGCTTGGTTTACCTGTTGCTGGCGTAGTCGGATTCATTCATTCGTATGCTGACGGCATTCACACTTCTATTCCTGCTCCGGGCTTGGGTGCTTTGGCTGCGGGCATGGGTGGAGCTAAGTCTAAGCTCGTGCGTGATTTGGCAGCTCTCGGCGTTACTCCGGACGATATTGCTGTGGTTTCTAAGCACGATACTTCTACGAATGCAAACGATCCGAACGAATCCGAGCTGCACAATACTCTTGCGCACGCAATCGGACGCACGGACGGAAATCCACTGTTCGTAATCAGCCAAAAGACGCTGACCGGACATGCAAAGGGTGGTGCGTGCATCTTCCAAATCAACGGTTTGACACAACTGTTTAGAAGTGGCGTAATCCCTGGAAACGCATCACTTGACTGCGTGGATCCTAAGCTTGCGCGCGACGACCACATGGTTTGGTTGCGTGAGCCGATGCGCATTGGCGATTGTGCAGGTTCTTGTGCAGTGAAGGTTGCTCTCGCAACTTCGCTCGGCTTCGGTCACGTTAGCGGATTTGTGGCATTAGTTCACCCTGGTGCGTTTGAGGCTGCTGTGGCAGCTAGCGCTGGTGCGGATGCGCTTAAGAATTGGCGTACCAAGGCGAATGCGCGTTTGGCTGCGGGCCAGAGGCGATTTGAGGAAGGCATGATGGGTCGATCTGCTTTGTTCGAGCCTGTTGAGAATCGTCACTTGCTGAAGGATGGCACGCGCCTTCCGGATGGCACTCGCTACGATGGTCACGAAGCAGAAAAAGCTATGCTGCTAAACCCAGACGCTCGCCTAGATGCAAGCGGCTACTATTGCTAGCGTAGACATGAGTGTGGCTAATCTGCAATAGCGATTTTCCCGAGAATGTTGCTCAAAACGGCAAAATCAACAACAAAATGCGGAAATGTTGCTCGCGCGGATTAGCCGCGCTGTTCCTAACGGCTATTAGTAGCCGTTAGGCTGATTTGGCATGTAAAGTCCACTGGACTTTACATGCCAAATCACGCTTTGAAGGAGCTTGAAATGCGTTATGCAATTTCAAGATCAGTCAAAGCGCCCATGCAAGTCGATTCGCACACAAGCTTGTGCGGGTTCGCACTACATGTGCAACTAATATCGCAGTTGTATTTTTGACTTTTGTAAAAATTGCAAAAGTGTTACAATAGCTCCTTACGTGCAAAATTGCGAAAAATTCAATGTGCTTATGGCGATTTGCGTTCAAAATAAGCAATCTTATGTGTAAACCAAAGTTGGTTGTAATAAGAAGTGAAACATAGTTGTGTCACCTATAGTTTTCATGTTTTGCATGGAATAAAACAATATAGAAGCATGTTTGTGCCAACGGAGGAAAGGATATGCAGATGGTCGCTCATCGCCACCTTGCGTCGAAAATAGTTTCTATGATTGCAGCGAGTGCAATGTTAATAACAGGTTTTGCTGTTGTTGGCAATGCAAGCGCTAGTAGTGAGTCTAGTAGTGAATCTAGTAATCCTCAATCTAGCAATCTAACTCTTAACCGTAAGGGCGTTATTGTTACTGCATTCCAGCAGAATTGGAAGAGTATTGCTCAAGAATGCAAAACAACTTATGGTCCTGAGGGTGTTAAGTATGTGCAGGTGTCTCCTCCAAATGAGCATGTAAAGGGTACTCAGTGGTGGACTTCTTACCAGCCTGTGAGCTATAAATTAAAGTCAAAACTCGGTACTGAAAATGAGTTTAAGAGCATGATTGACACTTGCAAAGTTGCAGGCGTTGAAATCATTGCGGATGCTGTTATTAATCACATGACTGGTGCTGGTGACACTCATACAGAGGGTGTTGGTGGAAGCCAATATAGCGCTGCTAAAGAAGATTTCCCAGATGCTGGATATAAAAAGGATGATTTCCATCAAGATGCTAGGAATATTGAGCACTATAACAATGCTGAGGAAGTGTGGAATCGCAGGCTTGTTGGCTTGCTTGATTTGGATACGTCAAAGCAGCATGTGCGAGAGACTTTAGGTAAGTACTTTGCTCATTTGCTCAAGCTTGGTGTTGCTGGCTTCCGTATCGACGCAGTAAAACATATTTCTCCAACAGATATGGCTGCGATTAAGAAAGCTGCTGCTGATGCTGCGCACACTACGCCTGACAAGATTTGGTGGATGCAGGAGACGATTGGCAATCCTTCTGAAGCTAAAGAAATACAGCCAGATAAGCATTTAAACGAAGGCGAAGTCAACGAATTCCAATATTCTTACCGATTAAAGAACGATTTTTATGGCTCAATATCGAATCTAAAGAATATTACTAATGGACTTGTTCCAAGCGATAAAGCTTCAATTTTTGTTACTAATTGGGATACTCCTCGAGAAAATTATGTGCGCACGCTTACCTATAAGGATGGTCCTCGCTACGAGCTTGCAAATGCGTTTATGCTTGGCTACCCTTACGGAAACCCAAACATTTACTCGGGGTATAGGTTTGAGAATGGTCATAAGGATGATGGTGCGCCTGGAGCGACTGAAGATAAAGTTGAAGATGTAGATTGTTCTCCAATAACTGGTTGGCAGTGCACTCAGCGTTGGACTTCGATTCGTGGAATGGTTGGCTTCTTTAATGCTGTAAATGGTGCTCAAGTCACTAATTGGCAGGAGAGTGACAATAATAACATTGCATTTAGCCGCGCAGGCAAGGGCTTCTTAGCAATTAACAATACTCCAAACGCAAAGAAAGTTTTGTATACTACTGATTTGCCAAATGGTGAGTATTGCAACGTTTATGCTGCGGGGAATTGCTCTAAGACTGTTAAAGTTACAGATGGCAAGGTTGCTGCGACTATTGCTCCTTATTCTGCAATTGCTTTGCATGCGGATTCTAAAGCAGATAGCGCTAGTAAAGCTGGTCCAGCACGTGATGAATCTGATCCAAAATACAATGTTGACGATGCTAAAGACCAGTCAACAACTGTCTATTTTAATGCTAAAAATAAAGCAGGTAATCCAAGTTCTGTAAATATTCATTATCAAATCGGCAATGGATCTTGGACTGCAGTTCCTGGTAGACCAATGCGCAAAGTTTGCGATGGTTGGTTTGCAAGAACAATTCCTAATAATGGCAAGCAAATTACTGCTGTATTTAATGACGGTGGAAGTAATTGGTATAACAAGAACAATAAGTCTAGAGAAAACTTTGAAATTCAAGCTGGTTCGAAAACTTATGTAGTAGATGCCGATTTGAAAGGTTCTGAATCTGCTAGCATTCCTTGCAAGGTTGAGGACACATCTTCAAAGCCTACTGAATTAAAGACAAAGATTGTTATTCACTATAAGCAAAAATATGGTGACAATCGCCATATGGGCGTCTATATCTGGGGTCTTAAAAATGCAGATGGTCAAGAGATAAAAGGTGCTTGGCATGAATTCAATGGTCAAGACGCTTTTGGTAAGACTTACGCAGTTGAAGCTGATGGCACTTACGAGAGCGGAAAAGTTGGATTTATTATTACCGAGAAACCCGTTGATGGTCAGGACTGGCATAAGGACGGCGGAGATCGTAATATCTGGCAAATCGAAGATGGTGTTGGCGAAGCTTGGGTTTACGGAGGAGATTCAAATACTTTTGCAGAACCTCCATCTGAAGTCTCTAACAAGCTTAATAGCATTAAAACATTAAATGTTACTGTTCACTACCGCAGAACAAACAAGGATTACGCTGGTTGGAATCTTTGGACTTGGTGCGGTAGTGAGAAGGGCGTAAAGCAAGATTTTACGGCTCATGATGATTTCGGTAAGATTGCAGAATATACATTCCACAATGATTCTGGCATAAAAGATTCAAAGTTTATTGTGCGCTATTCTATGCAAGGCAACGATTGGGTTTCTAAAGATCCTGGCGAAGGCGATCGCCCAATTCCTGCAAAAGCAATTACTTTAAGCGAAGATGGTAACACTGGTAATGCTGAAATCTGGCTTATGCAGGGCGATAGTAGAGTTTACTTAAGCCCAAACGTAATCAACACGAAGGCTAATGCTATTGATGCTGATATTACGTCTTTTAAGGAATTTACTGTAAACGTGAGCGGCGACCCTTCGGAAGTTGAGAAGAAAAATGTTACTGTAACTGATGTTACAGATTCAAAGAAAAATCAACACAAGACAATAGATATTTCGCAAGTTGCTGTTGTGGATAATAGGATCGTAATCACTGCAAAGAACGAATTAGATCTTAAGAAAATGTATGAAATCAACATTAAGGGTGTTGGTGGAATGCCTAAAACAGTGTCTGCTTCAACTGTTAAAGGTTCTAAGATTGTTCGCACTGATGAGTTTGATCAAAAGTATGCGTACACAGGCGATGACTTGGGTGCTGTTGTAAAAGATGGTTCTACGACTTTCAAGCTTTGGGCGCCAACTGCTGCAAAAGTGGAGTTAGTAACTTATAAGTCAACTGATGAAAAAGCGCAAGAAGATAAAAAGCAAGATATGACTCTTGGCACAGAAGATGGAAAGCTTGGCGTGTGGAGTATTACTACGAGTGATGCAAAAGCTGGCACTGCTTATACATACAAGGTTTATTTTGCAGATGGCACTGTTAATAATTCTCCAGACCCTTATGCAAAAGCTGCTGTGCGAAATGGAATGAGATCCGTTGTATTCGGTGGCAATATGGCAACACCTGTATCTCGTAAGGCATCATTTGGAAAGCGTCCAACTGATGCGACTATTGCAGAAATGAATATTCGCGACTTTTCGATTCATGAAAGTTCTGGCGTAGATGTTGCAAAGCGCGGAAAGTATCTTGGTGTAATTCAATCTGGTGCTAAAAAAGATGGCAAGCCAACTGGCTTTGATTATTTGAAGTCCCTCGGCATCACTCACGTGCAAATCATGCCAATGTATGATTTTGGTTCTGTGAACGAAGATCTTAAAGTTGACTATGCAGAGAAGAACGACAAAAATAATCCTCATCAAAACTGGGGATACGATCCAATCAACTACAACGTTCCAGAAGGCTCCTATGCGTCTGATTCAGCAAATCCTGCTACGCGTATTACGGAGCTAAAGCAAATGGTTGAAGGTTTGCATAAGGCTGGCTTGCGCGTGATTATGGATGTGGTTTATAACCACGTTTATAACGCGCAAAAGAACGCTTTTGGCCAAACTGTGCCAGGCTACTACTTCCGTTACAACGATGACGGCAGCTTGTCTAATAGATCTGGTTGCGGAAACGATACTGCTTCAGAGCGCAAAATGATGCGAAAGTATATTGTTGACTCTGTAAAGTATTGGGCTAAAGAGTACGGTATTGACGGCTTCCGTTTTGATTTGATGGGATTGATTGACCTTGAAACCATTAAGGAAGTGCGTGAAGCTATTCATGCAATTGACCCGAACTCGATTATTCTTGGCGAAGGCTGGGATATGAGCCAATTGCCTTATGGAAACCGCACTATTCAGCCTAATGCGTATAAGCTTGCTGAAAATAATGGCGTTGCGTTCTTTAACGATTCCTTCCGTGATGCTGTAAAGGGTCAAGGAGATGATGATGTTGCTGGATTCATGTCTGGAAACAGAGGCAGCGACAATCTTGTAATGCAAAATCTTTACGGTTGCCAGCCTGGAAACGCAAGCTGCACTGGTAGGCGCTACGCGAATGCTGGTCATACTGTGCAATATGTTGAAGCTCACGACAATCTTAATCTTTACGATAAGTTGAAGAAATCCTTGCCTAATGAGACAGAAAAGAATCTTAAGAAGCGAGTAATGCTTGCTAATTCGCTTGTAATGTTTGCGCATGGCATGCCATTCTTTGAGCTTGGTCAAGAGTTCTTACGAAGCAAGAATGGTAATGCTAATAGTTACAATGCTGGCGACGGTGACAATTCCGTTAAGTGGGATCTAGTTAAAACGAATGAAGATGCTGTCGAGTACTTCAAAGCGTTGATAAAGCTAAGAAACGAGATTCCAGCTTTACGAGATTCTGAATATTCTGATGTTAACAATAATATGCATTGGATTAAGAGCAGCGATGGTATTAACGCATTTAGTGTTGACAACAACGGTAAAACGTATGTGTTTATTTTCAATGCTAATAGTGGTGAATTTACTGTGAATATTGGCAAAGGAAAGTATCGCGTGCGCATTGCTGATGGGAAAGCTAACAGCAATGATGAGTCAGTGTGTCCTGAAGCATCTGTAGATGACAATGGAAATTACAAGGTTTCTGCTCTTTCGACTTCAGTACTTGTGAAGGATGCTGAAAAGAAGAACGACAATCCTTTTGCAAATATTAATGTTGATGATGTTCTCAAATATAAGATGAATCCTTTGGATATCAATAAGTTGAAGGATGAATCTAAGCCTGGTACGCAGAAGCCGAATCCATCTACTCCTGGGAATGAACAAACTCCTGGTACTGTTACTCCATCACCTCAGCCACCTGTTCCTGGTCCTGTAGTGCCAAATCCGGCTCCAGCGCCTGGCCCTCATCCTCAGCCTGGTTCTAATCCTGTGAATCCGGCTCCTCAGCCAGCGCCAGTTCCAACTCCAACTCCTGGAGAAACTCATCCTGGAACTCATGAGCCAAATTCATCTACGCCTGGTCGTGAGCAAACTCCTGGAGACTCTGATACTGAAAATCATCCTGCTCCACATACTTTAGTCCCAGATGTGGGTACTGCTCCTAGTAATTCCGAATCAGGTTCTGCATCCCAGCAAGGCTCTAAGTCTAATACGCCTGCTCATGAACCTAATAATAGTATTGAATCTAAGCCTAATGCTGAGTCTCACTCTACTTCTGAATATCAAACTCATTCAAAACCTAAGCAGAATGTGCATGAAAATTCAGATCAGTCTAAACCAGCTAAAACAAAACCTGAATCTTCCTCAAATTCTGCTGTATCTGCGCCTGCTAAGCCATCATCAGCTGCTCCAACTCCTACTGCACCGGCAACAGTGCAGCAGCTTAAGTCAGAGCTAATAGGAACTCTGCTAGTACGAGACAATAATGTTGCGAATGCTGGAGTTGTAAACAAAGTAAACATTCGCATTCAAAACGGCGAGTTTATTGAACGTCTGAATCGTGAAGGTATTGCATATGCTTACGCATACATCTACTCGTCTCCGCGATTGCTTAAAGGCTCCGACGGTTCAAAGTATGTTACTGTACGAATGGTGAATGGCGTGCCTCAATTCGATGCAATATTCCCAGCTGGATACTCTGGTAAACACACTGTTCTACTTGTAGACGAGAGTGGCAAACAAATCGCATGGACTGAAGTAACTGTTGTAGATAATGGTGTTTCAAAGCGTGGTGGATCTATGCTTCAAACAGGAAGCAACATTGTTTATACTTTTGCGCTGTTCATTATACTTACATTTGTTGCAGCTATTGCTCGTTATAAAGTTGCATTTAGATAGATTTGTGGCTTTGAGTTTTAAAGCGTCGCGCGCGAGAGCACTTTTGTAGTGCGTTTGCTTTGACTGAGCTTGAAATTTCATAACGCATTTCAAGCTCCTTCAAAGCGTGATTTGGCTTAAACGTAAAGTCCAGTGGACTTTACGCGCCAGATCAGCCGAGCGGCTACTAATAGACGTTCGGAATCACACGGCTAATCCGCGCGAACGACGATCAACCTTGTAGTGCGATTGTATGACGACACGCCGTAAATCAGGTACAAACGCACTACAAGGTTGCGCCAAGTTAGGTATAGATTCGAGATTTTTCGCACTGAATGAAGCGTATCGCTCGCGCGTTACAGCGCGCTCACGTCTTCGCTTGCGTTGAAAGCACACTGTGCTTTCAACTTTGAGCAAGCTCAGCGAATCGAAGTGCATTCGCGCGCTACGCTTTAAGCGCTCAAGCAAGTCGATTCGCAGCTCTTTGATGGTGATTCGCTGAAGTAGCAAGAAAAATCGAGAATCTCGGTGATAAAAACCACGCAAAAGTTCTAGATATTCAGAAGGTTTGATGTATTTCTATACGAGCAATAAAAGAGGAGAGTAGCGACGGGATTTGCGAGGAGAGAAATACTCAAACCTCGCGCAATACCAAGTAAGGAAACCGTACTACGCTCTAAACCCAGACGCTCGCCTAGATGCCAGCGGCTGCTACTGCTGAGCTGCTGCTTACTTACAAACGCCGGGGAATTTTCTCCGGCGTTTGTAGTCGTTTTGGCGTTATGTGGAAACATTTGCTGTGTTATTCCACGGCATCTGTTTTCGCTCTGGCTTTATTTGACCACATTTGCAGGAAAATGTAAGGCGATTGGAGTTGCGTTAAAAATTACGTAAGTAGCTCTGTAGTTCAGTATGCCATATTTAGTACGTGTAGCATTGCGTATGTCGCCTGATATTACCTAATGCCAGTAGTACGCTGTCATTATCGCAGTGGTATGCTATTTTGCTACCAGTACCCAGATCATTTAACGGCATCTATTTGTAGCACCTATATCTCTGTAGATTATACCTCTGTAACCTACAGTTCTATAGCTTTACAGATATAACAATGCTCCGTGGTTGAAGAGTTGTCGTAAATTTTGCGAACCCTTTTATCACGGAGCATATGTATATTATTTATTCAATTTTAATATTTGTTGCACCACCAACGTTTAGTCGCGCTTCTTCCTGCGAATAATGACTGCGAATGCAGCACCTATTGCGGCTGCGAGTGCAGCAACAGCGCCTGCTGAAGTAATTGCAGAGCCTGTATTGGTTAACTTTGATTGCGCAACATGACCGGAGGAGTGATGTGCAGGAGACTTAGGAGCTTGTAACTGAGTGTTATTGCTCTTATTCCTGTTGTTTTCACTGTTGCCAGTGTGTTCATCAGAATCATGAGAACCAGATTCATGTTCTGGGGTTGGCGCAGGTGCTGGTTCCGGTGTCGGTGCCGGTTCTGGTGTTGGTGTTGGTTTCTTGGTTGGGTTATTTCCTACTTTACCGTTTGCCTCGTTGGATGGTTGACCATTCTTCTTGGCTTGCGCGGTAATCGTACTACCATCCTTGATTTGGGTTGCAGGGATGGTGACTTTACCAGTCTTAGGATCAACAGTCACGCCGGTTGGAGTGTTACCGTTAATAGTCCAGTTACCATTCTTATCTTTCTTCACGGTAATTGTTACAGGAGTCGTTGTATCGCCTTCTGGAGTATACGTGATTTCGAGAGTATCAGCGTCTGCTGGTGGGGTAACAGTTGCGGAACCTTGCTCAACACCATCTTGTGGTGTGAGTATAGTCGGCTCACCCGCAGGCGTTGGTGTTGGTTCTGGTGCAGGCTTCTCCTTTTCGGCAACTTTAGCAGTTACCACTTCTGACTTGCTCTTGCCAGTCTTATCGCTACTGTCTTCTGATTGCGCAGTAATAGTGCTACCGCTCTTAATCTTGTTTGCTGGAATCGTAACAACGCCAGTTTGCGGATTAACAGTCACGCCATCTGGAGCGTCTCCGTCAATCTTCCACTCATGCTTGTCGCCTTTAGCAACAACAGTAATCGTTGCGGTTGTTTCACTGCCTTCTGGAGTGTAAGTAACTACAACCTTGTTCACGCGCGTATCCGTGAGATCAGGCGTCACGCTAGCGCCACCCTCGGCTGGAGTGTCAATCTTTGGCTTAGTTATATTTCCGCTGACAGTAATATTTACACTATCGCCTGTCTTTGCACCATCACCCTTACCGTTGGTTGGTGTGAGGGTGACGATGGCACCAGGCTTTTGCTTGTCGATAGTAATAGTGAAGTCGCCATGAGCATCTGCAGTACCAGTTCCGATTTGCTTTCTATCTTTGTCGGTAACAGTTACTGTTGCGCCCGGAAGAGTCTTTCCAGTGATGATTTGTTTAGTAGAATCATCTGGATTGTCTTTTAGCGTTTGCTCACTAATCTGTGGAGTCTTAAAGCCAGTTACAGCAGTAGCAGGATCAGATGGTTTGTCCGTCTTGTTCTTAGATACTGCAGTAATAGTGCTGCCGTCTTCCAAATTCTTTGTTGGAATCGTAACAACGCCAGTATTTGGATTAACAGTTACGCCATCTGGAGCGTCTCCGTCAATCTTCCACTTACCATCGTTATCCTTCTTGGCAATAATTGTGCGAACTGGCTGTTCTGGACCATTGATTGAATTCGGTTTAGCATTGATTTCAATCTTTACAACCGTTGTGTCATCAGTTGGCGGAGTTACAGTTACGTTTCCGTCGTTCTTCTGGTTGTCGGTTGGTACCGTAATCGTTGGCTTTTGTGGTTTAGCAGTGACGGTTACAGTAGTTGCGTCACCATCAACTCCACCCTTGTTTGGAACAAGCTTGAGTGTTGTGCCAGGGGTCTGATGAGGAACATCAACGGTAAAGTTGCCATCTTTATCTACAGTGACAGTTATTTCTTTATTGCCATCCTTCAATGCGGTGCCATTGCTGTTTTGAACCTTGATAGTGGCTTCAGGAGTTCCCTTACCAGTAATAGTTGTCTTGCCATTATCTGCAGAACCTTTATCACCAGGCTTGTTTTCGGCTTTGCCATCGTTGATAAATGGCTTGTTCTGTGCCACAACGTTTACTGTTACTGGTACGTTCACAGGATTTGCGATACCTGGAATAGTTACCACGACAGTGCCGCTCTTATTGTTTCCAGCTGTCTTGGTATCTGGAGTACCGTTAGTTGCCCAAGCAAACTTGGTTCCGTTAGGTAACTCATTTTTATTGGCAATGCTGTTTTCTGCGCTTGGAGAATCACCAACATGTACGCTCACTGTTTTACCGGCTGGATTTGGCACAACGAACACATTGACTGAAATGTCAACATCTGGCTCGCCTGGCACCTTAACGGTCACAATTCCTGGTTGGTTGCCAGTCTTTGACGTATCAGGCTTCTTCTTCCAAGAAGTCTTGGCATTCTCAGGCAAATCTCCGTTATTCTTAATAACATCCTTTGGCTGAGGAGTGTTGTCCTTGCCGTCAGTCTTCTGCAGCACAGTTACGTCATTTCCTTCAGGCGATGCTGTAACAGTAATTGTTACAGGCACTTCTTGAGGATCTTGCCCCGGAATCTTTACAATCACAGTGCCTTTAGTGGTGCCTGGCTTGTCGGTCTTTGGAGCAGCATCTTTCTTCCACTCGAATGTGGTTCCCTTAGGGAGTTTGTTGTTGTTATCAATGCTGTTCTTAGGATCTGGATCGCTGTTCTGTGGGACGGTGGTTTCCTTCGCGATAGGCGCAGGATTCACGTTCACAGTAACTATGACTTCCGCTGGATCTTTCACACCTGGAATATGAACGAGCACAGTGCCGTTAGTGGTGCCTGGCTTGTCGGTCTTTGGAGCAGCATCTTTCTTCCACTCGAATG
>ERZ1673750.116-NODE-116-length-77685-cov-7.231689_pt1 | contig 77685 bp, 67 predicted proteins | sample MGYA00580203_ERZ1673750 | MGnify/ENA primary metagenome ERZ1673750 (study PRJEB41218, sample SAMN15661763) | gut metagenome | host: Homo sapiens | place: Canada: London | collected 2015-08-20/2019-03-30 | study: EMG produced TPA metagenomics assembly of... | reverse complement strand
CCCCTCAAGAATGAGGGGAAGGGGAGTTGAATAGGCGAAGCCTATTTTTTATATAGAAATTTAATTAATTAAATATACACTTTGACAAATTTTATCCATTCTGCTATAATACGAAACCATAGTGCAAAAATTATCCACTTTTGTACAAATATGAAGGAGGTATTTAGAAGATGTGTGGAATTGTAGGATATATCGGAACACAGCAGGCAGCTCCAATCTTATTAGATGGTTTGTCTAAGTTGGAATATAGAGGCTATGATTCAGCCGGAATTGCTATTTATAATGGGACATCCATTGATATGGTCAAATCCAAAGGAAGACTCAAGGTATTAAATGAATTGACGCATGACGGTGAAACAATAAAAGGAACGATAGGTATCGGACATACAAGATGGGCAACCCATGGATCACCTTCAGATGTGAATGCGCATCCGCATTTTAATAAAGATAAAAGTATTGTTGTTGTACATAATGGTATTATCGAGAATTACTTAAAATTAAGAAAAAAATTGGAAAAGCACGGTTACGAATTTGTTTCGGAAACTGATACGGAGGTTATTGCTCATTTATTAGATTATTATTATCATGGAAATCCGTTACAGGCAATCACAAAAGTAATGCATAGAATGGAAGGATCTTATGCGCTCGGAATTATTTTTAAGGAACATCCGGAAGAATTGTATGCAGTCCGCAAAGACAGTCCGCTCATTGTAGGAGAAACAAAAGACGGAAATATTATCGCTTCTGACGTACCGGCAGTATTAAAATACACAAGAGATGTTATTTTTATTGAAAATGAAGAGATTGTACGTATGACCGAAGATTCTATGGAGTTTTTCAATGTTGATGAAGAAGCTTTAGAGAAAGAAGCGGTACACATTGACTGGGATGTAAATGCGGCTGAAAAAGGTGGGTTTGAACATTTCATGTTAAAAGAAATGTATGAGCAGCCAAAAGCAATCACCGATACATTTGCACCAAGAATAAGAGACGGAAAAATCGTGATTGAAGAACTGGGGATGACAGACGAAGAGATTAAGGCTATTAAGAAAATTATGATTGTGGCGTGTGGTTCTGCTTATCATACAGGGGTTACAAGCAAATACATTTTTGAGGGACTGGCGAGAATTCCGGTAGAGGTTGACGTGGCATCAGAATTTCGTTACAGAGATCCGATTTTGGAGGAAGGAACACTTGTCGTTGTAATTAGTCAATCCGGTGAAACCGCAGATACACTTGCTGCACTTCGTGAGTCTAAGAAAAGAGGTGCAAAGGTTCTCGGCATTGTAAATGTGGTGGGCAGTTCCATTGCGAGAGAGGCAGATAATGTCATGTATACATGGGCAGGACCGGAGATTGCAGTAGCTACAACGAAAGCATATTCTGCACAGCTGATTGCTCTTTATCTTCTTGCAATGAAATTCGGCAATGTGAGAGGAACTGTAAATGATACTCAGCTACAGGACATGATCGAGGATTTGAAAGCGCTTCCGGCACAAGTAGAAATGCTTTTGAACAATAAGGAAAAGATTCAAAGGTTTGCCAATCGGTATCTTGCTGCGAAGGATGTATTTTTTATTGGAAGAGGAATTGATTATGCAATTTCTATGGAAGGATCATTGAAATTAAAAGAGATTTCTTACATACATTCAGAAGCATACGCAGCCGGAGAATTAAAGCATGGAACAATCTCGCTGATTGAAGAGGGCACATTGGTTGCATCTGTTTTAACGCAGAAGGATCTGTATAAGAAGATGATCAGCAATATGGTGGAGGTAGGAACAAGAGGAGCCTTCGTTCTTGCGGTTACATGTGAGGATAATACGGAAGTGGAAAAAGCTGCGGATTACGTTGTATATATACCGGAGACAAACAAATATTTCACGAATTCTCTGGCAATTATTCCACTCCAACTGTTTGGATACTATATTGCGGTCGGAAGGGGCTGCGATGTGGATAAACCGAGAAATCTTGCAAAATCTGTCACCGTTGAGTAGAACTTCATGGCAGAAATATCCCAATCAGGGAGATATTATTAGAAAAATACTCTCCCTGATTTACCATAATATGTAAAAATGTTGACTATTTTGGGTAGTTGACATTTTTTTTTGTTGAAATCTATCAATAACTATGTTATTATTCTAACAAAAAAAGTAGATTGTTGACAATCTACAATCATAAAAACAGTCATTTAGGAGGAAAAGAAAATGGACAATTCAAAAAAGATGACCTGGTATAGCCTTGCATTTATCGCATTTTCAGGCGTATGGGGATTCGGAAATGTGGCAAATGGGTTTATGTACTTTAATGGTACACAGGTAATCTTCAGTTGGGTACTGATGTTTGCGCTGTATTTTGTGCCGTATGCATTGATGGTAGGAGAACTTGGTTCTGCGTTCAAGACATCCGGTGGTGGTGTAAGCTCTTGGATCAACAATACAATCGGACCAAAACTTGCTTATTATGCCGGATGGACATATTGGGCATGTCACATTACATACATTGCAAGTAAGGGAAGCGGTGGATTAAAAGCGCTTAGCTGGGCAGTATTCCGTAATGCAGAGACATATGATACTTTCCCGACACATTATGTACAATTAGCAACATTGGCAGTATTTTTATTCTTCTGTTGGGTAGCAAGCCGCGGTTTGAATCCATTAAAGAAACTTGCATCTATTGCCGGAACAAGTATGTTTATCATGTCAATTTTATATATTCTTATGATGATTGCTGCACCGGCAATTAATCCGGATGGAGGATATGTAACTCTTGACTTTAGCTTAAAAAATATGGTGCCACAGTTTAACTTTACTTATTTGACTTCTTTGTCCATTCTTGTATTTGCAGTGGGTGGTGTGGAAAAGATTTCCCCATATGTTAATAAAGTAAAAGATCCGTCCAAAGGATTTCCGAAGGGTGTTATTGCGATGGCAATTATGGTCGTTGTATGTGCGATCCTCGGAACAGTTGCAATGGGTATGATGTTTGATCCGGCTGTGATCAATGCAGATCCGGATACATTTAACTCTTATGTAGCAAATGGTGCTTATTGGGCATTCCAGAAACTTGGAAATTATTATGGTATCGGAGATGCACTGTTAGTATTATATGCGCTTTGTAACATGATCGGTCAGTTTGCTGTGCTTGTTGTCAGCATTGATGCTCCGCTTCGTATGCTGTTAGACAATGAGCAGTCTAAAGAATTTGTTCCAAGTGCATTGTTAAAACAGAACAAATACGGCGCTTACACAAATGGTATCAAACTGGTTATCGTATTATCAGGAAGTATTATCCTTATCCAGTCATTCGTACCGGGAGCAGCAGCTGTTCTTGCACAGCTTACAAAACTGAATTCCGTATGTATGCCACTTCGTTATTTATGGGTATTTGTAGCATATATTGCACTTCGTAAAGCATATGACAAGATTCCAGCAGAATACCGCTTTACTAAGAATCAGGCAGTTGCGAAGATTTTTGGCGCATGGTGCTTTATTTTGACAGCGGCATGTTGTCTGTTTGGTATGTATTCTGACGATATCTTTACAATGGCATTAAATATCATTACTCCGATCGTATTGACAGCACTTGGTGTGATTATGCCATTCCTTGCAAAGAGAGAACGTGCAAAAAAAGGAGCTTAAGCTATGAGCAGAGAATTATCTAGGGAATTACTGACGTTTTTACACAAAAGCCCGTCTTCTTTTCATGCGGTTTATAATCTTGGACAGATGCTGAAAGAAGATGGATATGTAGAACTTTTCGAGAAGGATGTATGGGATATTAGGCCGGAAGGAAAATATTTCGTAAAACGGAATGATACCAGCATTATTGCATTTCATATAGGAAAAGATCTTTCAGAATATAGTTTTAATATTGCAGCGTCCCACAGTGATTTCCCAACATTCAAGATCAAGGAGAAAGCAGGTCTTGATGTAAAAGGAAAATATATCCAGTTAAATACAGAAGGCTATGGCGGAATGCTTTGCTCGACATGGTTCGACAGACCTCTTTCTGTAGCAGGAAGAGTGATGGTGAAAGTAGGAGACCATCTGGAAATCCGTCTTTTGAATGTAGACAGAGATCTGATCATGATTCCAAGCCTGGCGATTCATATGAATCGTCAGGTAAATGATGGATACGCTTATAATAAGCAAGTAGATATGCTGCCACTTTTTGGTGCAGATGGTGTATCAAAGGAAGATTTTGACCAGTTGATCGCAGATGAACTTGGCGTATCGAAAGACGATATTTACGGAAAAGATCTTTATCTTTATAATCGTCAAGAAGGAACTATATGGGGAGCAAGAGAAGAGTTTATCTCATCCCCTCATTTAGATGACATGCAGTGTGCATTTGCAACGTTAAAAGGTTTTCTTAAAGGATATCATGAAAAATCTGTCAATGTGTACGCTTGTTTTGATAATGAAGAAGTAGGTTCTGTGACAAAGCAGGGCGCCGGTTCCACATTCTTGTATGACGTACTTCGCAGAATTAATTCAGGACTTGGAAAGACAGAAGAGGATTACTATCGCGCAGTTTCTGAGAGCTTTATGGTAAGTGCAGATAATGCACATGCGGTACATCCGAATCATCCGCAGAAAACGGACGTAGAGAACTGTGTTTACATGAATGAAGGTATTGTGATTAAATCACATGCCGGACAGAAATATACAAGTGATGCGGTGAGTATTTCCATTTTCAGAAATATTTGTAAACAGGCAGGTGTGCCGGTACAGTTTTTTGCAAATCGTTCGGATGAAGCAGGCGGAAGTACTTTAGGAAATATTTCTTCTGCACAGGTGTCATTAAATGCAGTTGATATCGGGCTTCCACAGCTTGCGATGCACTCGGCTTATGAAACAGCAGGTATCAAAGATACAGAGTATATGGTACAGGCGATGAAAACGTTCTTTGAAAGCCATATTTGTATGGAAAATGGACAAATAATTTGGTCATAAATGTTCCTTTCCCTGTGTCAATATGATAAAATATTTCTGCCGGAAGATGGATAGAGAAAAAGGACAGGGAAATGAGTAAATTAAGGTATCAAACGTTAAGGGAAAATGTAGCGAAGGTTATTCGTGAAAAGATTTTAAATAAAGAGTTAAAGCCCGGAATGAGGATCATAGAGCAGAACTTATCGGATGAACTTGAAGTGAGCAGAGGTCCGATCAGAGAAGCTTTGCGTCAATTAGAACAGGAAGGTGTTGTTGAATACACAAGAAATGTAGGCTGTTCTGTCAAAGAGATTACCATAAAAGACCTCTATGAAATCTATCTTCTTAGGTCAACCTATGAAATACTGGCTGTGAAGCTTTGCGGCGGTCAGTTTGAACAGGAAGATATCGAAAGAATGGAAAAAGTTCTGGAGCATATGAAGGATCTTAAAAATTATGAAGAGGTCGTAATGTGTGACAATGTACTTCATTCCATATTTGTGGAGAAGGGAGACTTTCAACGGATTAAAAAAGTATGGTCTGATTTGGATTATGGAAGTATTGTCAGCTGTTATATTACCGGTTTTGATGAGCAAAAAACGGTAGAGCGTCAGTATGAATTCCATAAGAAATTAGTTGAAGCATGTAAGACAAGAGACGCAGATATCATTTGTGAAGAACTTAGAAATCATTATATGAATTCCGTGAGATATTTTATGGAAGCAGAAGGACTTCCGGAAGATAGTTTTAACGTGGAAGGGCATTTTTTCGCAAAATAGCAGGTATGGAAAATCAAAAACTTTTATAAAATCATAGGGAAAACCTTGACACAAAGATAAAATAACGTTATTCTTTTGAAATATAAAAGGGAGTAACTTGCGCCAGATATAAGAGATGTCCGGCGTTTACGATGTCGTCAGTACGATGAGTATTCATCCGTATCGTAATGAAATGGTGAGACTTTTATTGCATAGTAAAGTGTGCAATAGGAGTCTCTTTTTTTATTCCGTTTATGTGGATGTGAAAGATGTTGACAATCACAGAAAATGGGTACACTAAGGAAGAACCTTATTGCAGGAAAGTGAGGTAAATCATGTTAACAAGTGAACAAGCAAAACAAAATCAAGAAAAGTACGGTTTTAATGAACTGGTAGAAGGAAAGAAGAAAAGTATTCCACAAATATTTTTAGAGCAATTCAAAGATTTCCTTGTAATCATTTTAATTTTCGCAGCAGTGATTTCAGGATTCTTAGGTGATGCAGAAAGTGCGATCGTTATTTTTGTAGTAATTACGATCAATGCGATTCTTGGCACTGTTCAGACTGTGAAGGCGGAGCAGTCGCTGAAAAGTTTAAAACAGCTGTCTGCACCGGAAGCGAAGGTGCGACGAGACGGTGTCGTAATTCAGATTCCTTCCAGAGAAGTCACTATCGGTGACGAAGTGATCATTGAGGCAGGAGATTGTATTCCGGCAGACGGAAAACTTCTCACTGTGGCAAGTCTTAAAGTGGATGAAAGCGCATTGACCGGAGAAAGCTTATCCGTAGAAAAATCTCTGGATGAAGTGCCGGAGGACGCAGCGCTTGGAGATCAGACAAACCGAGTATTTTCAGGAAGCTTTGCTACTTACGGAAGAGCTACTTGTGAAGTGACAGCAATCGGTATGGAGACAGAGGTCGGCAAGATTGCGAAGCTTTTGAAGACAACATCAGAGAAACGTACACCGCTTCAGATCAATCTTGATGATTTCGGAAGAAAACTGTCGATCATCATTTTAGTATTCTGCGGTATTCTATTTGGAATTAATGTATTCCGCGGGGATTCCATTGTAAATGCATTTTTATTTGCAGTTGCCCTTGCAGTTGCTGCCATTCCAGAGGCATTAAGTTCTATCGTTACGATTGTTTTATCTTTTGGTACACAGAAAATGGCAAAAGAGCATGCAATCATCCGTAAATTGCAGGCTGTAGAGGGACTTGGAAGTGTATCCATCATTTGTTCTGATAAAACGGGAACCTTGACACAGAATAAAATGACAGTTGAAGACTATTATGTAGATGGAAATAGGATTCCGGCAGATAAGATTGATCCGGAGCAGGAGAATCAGAGAAAACTTTTGAGATTCAGTATTTTATGTAATGATTCTACAAATACAGACGGAAAAGAAATCGGAGACCCTACAGAGACTGCGCTTATCAATCTTGGAAGTAAGCTTGGTTTTGATGCTATTGATATAAGAAATCGCTATCATAGAGAGTCTGAGATTCCATTTGACAGTGATAGAAAATTGATGTCTACTGCACATACAATGAATCAAAAATATACAATGGTAGTAAAAGGCGCTGTAGATGTGCTGCTCACACGTATGAGCCACATTTGTATCGGCTCTGAGATCCGCAAGATCACAGACGAGGACCGACAGACGATTGAAAAACAGAATCTGGAATTTTCACGGGATGGACTTCGTGTACTTGCATTTGCGTATAAGGAAATGGATGAAGAAAGAGAACTGACATTAGAAGACGAAGATCATCTTACTTTCTTAGGATTGATCGCAATGATGGACCCGCCGAGAGAAGAGTCTAAGGCAGCAGTTGAAGATTGTATCCGTGCCGGTGTAAAGCCGATCATGATCACCGGAGATCATAAAATCACGGCAGCAGCAATTGCAAAGCGAATTGGTATTTTAAAAGACGAATCTGAAGCTTGTGAAGGCGCAGTAATTGAAAATATGTCCGATGAAGAATTAAGAGATTTTGTAGAAGGAATCTCCGTCTATGCAAGAGTTTCACCGGAACACAAGATCCGTATTGTCCGCGCATGGCAGGATAAGGGAAATATTGTATCTATGACAGGTGACGGCGTAAATGATGCTCCGGCTCTTAAGCAGGCAGATATCGGAGTAGCAATGGGAATTACGGGAAGCGAGGTATCTAAGGATGCGGCAGCTATGGTTCTTACAGATGATAACTTTGCAACCATTATTAAAGCAGTAGAAAATGGACGTAATATTTATCAGAACATTAAAAACTCAATTCAGTTCTTGTTATCCGGAAACTTTGGCGCGATTCTTGCTGTATTGTATGCGTCAATTGCGGGCTTGCCGGTTCCATTTGCACCGGTTCACCTGTTATTTATCAACTTGTTGACAGATAGTCTTCCGGCAATCGCACTTGGTCTGGAACCGCATACGAAAGATGTGATGAATGAAAAACCTCGTCCGATGAACGAATCTATTTTGACAAAACCATTTTTAATGAGTATTGGAACAGAAGGTCTTGTAATCGGAATTATGACAATGGTTGCATTTATGATCGGATATGGACAGGGCGGAAGTTTGCTTGCAAGTACAATGGCATTTGGAACACTTTGTACGAGCAGATTGGTGCATGGATTTAACTGTAAAGCTGCAAAACCGGTTATTTTCACAAAGAGATTCTTCAATAACATTTACCTGATCGGAGCATTTTTCATTGGATTTGTATTGATTACAGCAGTTATGACGATTCCGGCATTGCAGGGAATGTTTAAAGTTGTTACACTGAATATGAGTCAGTTGTTAACTGTTTATGGTCTGTCATTGTTGAACCTTCCGGTAATACAACTTTTAAAATGGATCAGAAATAAAGTAAATCAGTAATAGAGTAAATTAGAAATAAAGTGAATTGTAAGTAAAGCGAATCAGAGAGTGAGATGCACATGGAGTTAAATCAGGAAAACATTCGGAAAATTAAAGAAATCATATTGTTTACAGCGGTTATTATTGTCTGTCTTTGGAAATATGAGACCGTGTTAGATATATTGTTTTTTGTGCTGAATATACTGACGCCATTTATTTTGGGAGGTGCTATTGCCTTTGTACTGAATGTTCCTATGAATTTTGTACAGCGGCACCTCTTTGATGAAGAAAGAATCAAAAAGAGTAAAGTATTACAGAAGATGGCAAGACCGGTGAGTATGATTCTTGTACTCATTGCTGTTTTCGGTATTGTTGCAATTGTTATGTTTATTTTGTTTCCGCAGCTTGGCGAGACTTTCGCAAATCTGGGAAGAAGTATTCAGGCTTTTATTCCGCAGATTCAAGAGTGGGCAGCTCGTCTCTTTAATGACAATAAAGAAATTATGGATATGGTTAATAATCTGGAATTTGACTGGAATAAGATCATGGATACCGGAATTAATTTCTTTAAGAATGGTGCGGGAAGTGTTGTAAACTCCACGATCACAGCGGCAAAAAGTATTGTAAGCGGTCTCACAACGTTCTTTATTGCATTCGTATTTGCGATTTATATTTTACTCCAGAAGGAGAAACTTGGGGTACAGGCTAAGAAAGTATTGTTTGCCTTTGTGCGTCGTGGAAGAGCGGAGGCGACGGTGGAAGTATTGTCTCTTACTTATAATACATTTTCAAGTTTTCTCACCGGACAATGTGTAGAGGCTGTTATTTTAGGAAGTATGTTTGCTGTATCTATGACAATTTTGAAGCTTCCTTATGCGCTTCTTGTAGGGGTGCTGATTGCATTTACTGCATTGATCCCAATTTTCGGCGCATTTGTAGGGTGCGGTGTAGGCGCATTCTTGATTTTCATGGTGGACCCGATGAAAGCACTGATCTTCGTTGTACTGTTTCTTGTATTGCAGCAAATTGAAGGAAATCTCATTTATCCACACGTGGTTGGAAATTCTGTGGGGCTTCCGTCTATCTGGGTACTGGCAGCAGTCAGTATTGGAGGAAGTCTGATGGGCGTTGTGGGAATGTTGATTTTCATTCCGATTGTGTCTGTGGTGTACGCACTATTTCGGGAGATCGTATATTTGAAGTTGAAGAAGAATCAGATCGATCCGAAAGAATTGGAAAATATGTAATAATTTTGTAACAGTTCAGCCCTAACAGCTCGGATTAGCTGCTGCGCAGCTTATATTGCCACATGCGTGGCTAAATCCTCGCTTATGGCAGAACGCCATATACAAAGTACACAAAAAATCTTCGTTTTCAAACAAGTTTGAACTTAGATTTTTGTGACTTTGTGCATGGCTGAACTGTTACTTAATTTTCTTTTTTATATATTGCGTTGTAAATTTGTTCAAGATTATAGTCGGGAGCGAAGTTTTTGGCTACAGCACAGAGGTGTTGGATGGTATCTTCGTCTTCCTCTAGTTCATCAGCAATGGTTTCGGGAGTTTTATCTTTGCGGAGTTTTTTGATGATTTGTTCTAATAGCTTGAATTTGCTGCCTTCTTCCCGACCCTCTTCTCGTTCATAATATTTTTCTTCCCATGCCTGCATATATTTCACTCCAATTTCTTCGTTGGACTTAACCTTTTGTTTCTCCTTTGATTTTATCATAAAGTTTTTTTAGTGCATAGATATAATTAAGAAAATACAGCCATAGGCATCACTCCCGTGTGTTTAATAAATCAAACATTGGAATCTTTGATGAAAATATCTTAGAATTATAGATTAATAGAATGTTTGAATTCTAAAGTATAGTAACACAGGAATGAAGGGAGGACAAGAGAATAAGATGATCAAAAAGGGAAAGGATATATCAGACCAATTCAAAGGAAATGGGAAATGTGAAGTAATATGTGAGAAAAACAAAAAAACACTGGATTTTTAAAATCAGTGATTTTTTGTTAGAAAATGATATATATCGTTTGTGAAGCTATATAAAGAAAAAAGAAGATGATTAATAGGTAACGATATAAGGTGAAAAAGTTACCTAAGGATTATAAAATATACTTTTTGAATACTTTTTGTAAAATATACGAGTGTATATATGCTGTACCGGAACCTCCGATTACAACAAAAACTGAAAGAATCCATCCGGTTATTTTAGGAAGTAATATAATCAGTGCGTATGGTACTACACTGATACAAAGGCATAGGCAAGTAATGGGGAGGTGTTTGAATGCCATAAAAAGTGCATTGCGTAAAGTATTTAAGCAGGAGGATCTATATACTTCTGGAAGCGAAAAAGCATATAGAGATATACCATACAGAAAAAATAGTAGGAGAAATTGAAGGTAAAGGCAAATTGTACGATATAAGCTTTGTGGCATATGCGGTAATACTGATAAATTAAAAGCACATAAAATGAGCAATAGAAATAAGGGAATCCATATGAATATTCCTTGTTTCAAATTTTGTTTCCAATTAGAAAAATAGGTGCGTAAAATGTAGGAATCCGTATTCTCTGCAAGCTGTAAAGTTGTTTGGTAAAGTGCAGTTAAAGATACTCCGATTGTTATAATTGGGAGGCAGGTAATAATAAATAGTACGTTAAGTAATAATAAATCGGATAGTTTAGTGATAAATGTAAAAAATTTTCCGTTCATAGAGAATATATGTTCCAAAGCAATCTTCCTTTCTTAGAGTATATTTATATAGTAGAATCGCGAATAATTAATTCTGTTTCATATTCTGCATAAGAATGTGGGGAATGCGGAAATTGTATCCGTTCTAGCATTTGACGTGCAGCAGCAATTCCAAGGTATTTTTTTGGTGTATGGATAGTGGTTAATGATGGAGATATTCGCTCTGACGCAGGAATATCATCAAAACCAACCACACTTACATCTTTTGGTATTTGATATCCGAGAAATTGAAGTGCATAAATTAATTGGATTGCTGTCCAATCATTTCCGCAGATAAATACATCTGGTAAGGAAGGCATATCTTGAATTTTTTTGACTACTAATTGAAAATCTCGAAATTCATCGGGTGTTTCATTTAACAAACAGCATTTTTTATCTAACTCTAAATGATTTTCTTTCAAGCAATCTTGTAAAGCATCAAAACGTTCTTGAAATCCACGACCTACATTAGCTGAATAAATGTCTCCAATAAATGCAAAACGTTCGGAACCTTTAGAAATTAAGTGATTTACGATACGGTGTATATTTTTTTTGTTTTCCATAGTCACAACATCAATCATATCTAAAGCTTTGGTATAGTCTTTTGGAAGATCAACGGTAATAATAGGAAGATTATATTGCAATAAAGCATTGCAGACTGAAGCATCACATATCTCTACTATAATAATACCCTTAATAGAAGGATCATTTAGTGAAGAAGGGAACTCTAATTTTTTTAAATCACTTTCTGACATAATCCTAACTACAAGATGATAGTTAGCATTAGACAAGATAGACTCAATTCCTGTTAAAACAGCAGTCCAAAATTCGGAGTCAGGAGCATATGTTTTTGTTAAAAAAAGGATAGAACCATTGTTTGTGTTAGGCTGTGTAGTTGGTTCCGGTGTAGCTTCTTGTAATAAAAGCTCATTTATATTTTTATAATTACGTTCTTTTGCTTTTTTCAAAACAATTTGTTTTGTTTTAGCAGAGACTTGATCACTATTTTTTAAGGCTTTAGCAACCGTGTTTCTTGACAGATTTAATTCTTCTGCAAGTTGTTTAATAGTGCATTTCATAGTATCACCCCCATAGTTATTGTACCACTATATGGCATATAATGGAAGTGAAAAAACGTGCAAAAAATAAAATGCACGAAATGCACAAAAAAGTAAATATGATATATAAAAGTTGCATAAAAACGTTGCTTTTATTATGTTGAAAAAATGGAAAAAGATATAAATGCACAATATTAATTGAAAAAAGCACAATAATATGCTAGCATTTAAGCATAAAATAAACAAATAAATCATGCAAAATGTGCAAAAAGGAAAGGGTGAATATGGAAAAATTATTGTACAAACCGGAAGATGCCTGGGTGGGAGACTTAATCCCTTATTATGAGAATGGAACTTATTATGCGTTCTATTTACATGATCCGAGAATTAAAGATAAGGAATACGCAGAAGAAACAACATGGCATCTTGTAACAACAAAAGATTTCGTGAACCTCGAGTATAAGGGGGAAGCAATTGAGAGAGGAGGGAGTAACAAACCAAATAAAAACGCATATACTGGTTCGGTAATCAAGGATAAAGACGGAATTTATCATGCGTTTTATACTGCATATAACGCAGATATTAAAATTAATGGAAAAAGTGTGCAATCTGTTATGCAGGCAACGGGTACAGATCTAGAACATCTTAAGACAGTGGAAGATTTTTTGTTTGTATCAGATGGAAACAGGTACGAAGAGTTTGACTGGCGAGATCCTTACGTATATTGGAATGAAGCAGAAGAATGTTATGATATGCTTCTGGCATCAAGACTTAAAGGGGCAGGGGCGTTAAGAGGTGGATGTGTTGCGTTGTGCAGATCCAAAGATCTTATGAACTGGTCATATGAAGAACCATTTTATGCGCCTGGAATGTATATTACGATGGAATGTCCGGAGATGTTTCAAATGGGTGATTACTGGTATCTTGTGTTTTCTACATTTTCCGATCAGTTTACAACACATTATAGAATAGGGAAAAGTCCAAACGGACCATGGATGATACCTGAAGATGATGTTTTTGATACAAGATCCGATTATGCAATTAAAACTGCTTCCGATGGAAAAAGAAGATTTGCATTTGGATGGATCGCAAGTAAATATGGAGATCGAGATTTTGGCCCATGGGAATGGGGCGGAACAATGGTTTTCCATGAACTGATTCAGAATCCAAATGACGGAACATTACAAGTGAAGGTAATACATGGAGTGAAAGAATTTTATAATGAACCACAAGAAGCAACCTCACTGGTTAGTTATAACAGCGAGACACAAAATAAAGAAAATGGAATTTGTCTCAAAAGTGAAACATTGGGGGCAGGGCTTTATAGCGTACCAGAAGATTGTTTTTCCATTGAAATGGATATTCATGTGAAACAGGCTCATGAAGTGGGTGTTGCGTTGCATGTTGATGCAGAAATGGAGAAAGGTTATTTCCTCCGTATGAACCAGAGGAAAAGAGAAGTTGCATGGGACATGTGGCCGAGATCAGAACAAGGTGTATATCAGTGGCAGATTAAGGGGGATGTTCCATATCAGGTGGAAACATCAAGGAGACTTCCCGACACAGACGATTATCATATTCTTATTATCAGAGAAGATGACATTTGTATTGTTTATATTAATGATGAGATTGCATTGTCAACGAGAATGTATGATCACAAGGGTGGTTATGCCGGTGTTTATGTCGTACAAGGCGAAGTAGAACTTAATAATTATGTTGTAAAAGTAAGAAAAGAGGGATAACTTATGAAAAAGAGAATCGTCAGTATTTTATTAGTGGCAGCGATGGTGGCTGGATTGGCAGCAGGCTGTGGATCTAAGAAAGAAGAGAAAAAAGAAGATGGAGTTACAACGGTTACATGGATGACTTCTCGTCCTGTAGATGGCGAAATTGATCAAGTAATGCATGAAATTGCAGACAAGTATAGTAAAGAAAAAGGTGGAAAATGGAAAATCGAGTTTGAAACGACAGCAGATAGACCATCTTATTTGCAAAAGCTAAAAACATTAATCGCCGGTGATAATATGCCGGATATTATTGATATTGATGCTGATCCGTATTGCAAGGAATTAGTAGATGCCGGAATGCTTGTAGATGTAAAAAAATTCTTAAAAGATAACGATAAATATGATGATTTTTATCCTATCGCTTTAAAATACCAAGAATTTACAGATGGATCTATGTATACATTACCATTGGAATATCATGTGGAAATGACATGGTACAATAAAGAGATTTTTGAGAAATATAATTTAACACCGCCAACTACAATGGAAGAATGGTTGAATGTATGTAAGACATTAAAAGATAATGGTATTACACCAATTTCTGTAGATGGTGTAGATAGATGGCCGGTTCAGAGATACTTAGCAATGCTTCCATTCAGAGAGTCAGGTAATGATTTTATTATTGATCTTCGTGATGGAAAAGCAAAAATGGATAGCGAAACAGGTAGAAAAGCAGCAGAATTTATAGCAGAAATAGGACAATACTTTAATGATGGTTTTGCAGCTACAGACTACGCAACAGCTCAGTCCATGTTCTTAGATGGAAAGTCAGCAATGTATTATATTGGCGATTGGGAAATTGGTGCAATGCAGGAAGCATATGAGCAGGGAAAGATCGATTATTTTTATCTTCCGACTACAGATGGTGCAAAAACTCAGGCAAATGAGTTTTGTATAAACTCTGGTATTGGTATGGCTTTTAATGCAGAAACATTTGATGAAAAGACGAAAGACTTCGTATTATATGTTATTGAAAATTATGGAAAATTATATGCTGCAAAACAGCAGATGTCTCCGATTAAAACGGATTTACCGGAGGATGTAGAGTATTCGGATCTCTATCTTAAAATTCAGGAAGATATGCAGAGTACAGGTGAAAACTTCTTGAAACCATGGGATACATATTTAGATTCTAATACCAATACAGTAATGCAGGATAATTTATTGCTATTAGCATCCGGTGATTTATCTGTAGATGAATTCTGTAAGTTAGTAGATGATTCCATTGCAGAAAATGCAAAATAATTTTTGAGTTTTGGAGAGGTATGTGAGAGTGCTGTGTTGCACACACATACCTCGTAATAGGTGTACAGCATTAAAGGAGAGGAGGGCACGATGGGAGTTATAAGAAATAAAAAAGCGTTTTTAGGTTTTTTACTTCCGGGTTTATTATTTTATATTTTGGCAGTATTTTATCCAATCGAGGAGTCCATCCGTTTGAGTTTTATGGAATGGGGCGGAATTGGAGAAAAGAAATTTGTAGGATTTCAGAATTATATTGATATGTTTCACGACAAAGTTTTTTACACTGCATTTTTAAATAATTTAATATACTTGGTAATAGTGGTTTCTATGCAGCTAGCAATAGGTCTGTTTTTTGCAATCCTATTAACGTATATGACCAAACGGGTAACATTAGTAAAAACTCTATATTATGTTCCGTGTATTATTACAACGGTGGCAATTACGCAGTTGTTCAGAAGCATTTATTCTACAGAACCTATGGGACTGTTAAATCAATTTTTACAGGCAATAGGGTTAGACGGAATGGTAACATCATGGTTGGCAGAAGTTAGTACAGCATTAACAGCGGTCTCGATACCCGAAGGATGGAGATTTACGGGTATGTACATGGTAATTTTCTATGCGGCATTAGTATCTTTAGATCCATCTGTATATGAGGCTGCTAAGGTAGATGGAGCATCAGAAATGCAAATTTTATTTAAGATTAAAATGCCATTGATTAAAGATATTATTCTTTTGACTTTAACTATGTGTCTGACAGGAGCGTTAAGGGGATTTGATATTCCGTTCTTATTGACAAGCGGAGGTCCGGGAAATGCCAGTGAATTGATGTCTACATATATGTATAAAAAAGCGTTTTCAAGTAACCAATATGGTTATGGAAGTGCATTAGCAGTGTTTATTATTGTAGAAAGTATTTTGGTAGTTTATACATTACGTAAAATATTTACCTCAAAAGAAGAAAAAGAAATGAAAAAACTGGAAAAAACGCGTATTCGTGAAAGAAGGAGAGTGAATCAATGAAGAAGAAAATAATTAAAATTATATTTGCAGTGTTGATTATACTTTTCTTAATTATTCAAATATATCCGGTTATATGGTTGTTTATTGCAAGTATAAAACCGACAGTAGAGTTATCTACAGCACCGTTCGCTTTCCCGAAAAGTGTTACGTTAGAAAATTTCGCAAAAGTATTATCTGATGGAAAAATCGGTATGTACATGTGGAATAGTTTAAAAGTTACGGGGATTTCATTGATTTTAATTGTGGTGTTGAGCGCTACAGCAGGCTATGCGTTGTCGAAATTTAAAGTAAGAGGAGCGAAAACCATTTATTCATTTTTTACATTTGGAATTATGGTTCCGGTTCAAATTACATTAATTCCGTTATTCATTTTTTATAGCGATATGGGTATATTAAATACAAGTTTTTCGTTGATATTACCTCAGGTAGGTTTTGCTTTGCCGCTATCTGTAATGATGTTTGTGAGTTTCTACGAATTTGTGCCAAACGAATTGATTGAAGCCGCGATTGTGGACGGATGCTCTCCGTTCCGCACGTTTATCCAAATTGTATTTCCTCTAGCAAGAAATACAGTAATTACGATAGCATCTATGTACAGTATTTTAATATGGAACGACTTTATTTTTGCAAATACTTTTATTAGTGAAACGTCCGCTAAAACAGTGGCAATGGGACTGAAAGACTATGTGGGTGCATTTGGTAACGTGGATTGGGGTTCCACATTTGCGGCGATTGCAATATCAATTCTTCCACCGCTGATTATTTACTTTGCGCTGAATAAATGGGTAACAGCCGGTATGACAATGGGTGCGACGAAAGGATAAAATATAATGAAAGAACAAGATAACGGGAAACTTATTTTTCCAGGAAATGCAGGAATGCTGCCATATTTGACTCATGGGAAGAGCAGAGCAATTAATGCAGAAAATAGAAAAGGTGAAAAAGGGAGAGGGGGCACGGCAGCAAGCCCCCTTGGAAAATCAAGAAAAGGTAGTCCGTGTTTAAAGGATATTCAACCGGGGGAAGAGGTTGTTCTGGGAGCGATTAACGGACCGGGAGTCATTCATCATATGTGGATAACAACAGATAGCAAAACAGCAGAAGGAGATTGCTTTGTTTTACGGGATCTGGTAATCCGCATATATTGGGATGAAGAAAAAGAACCTTCTGTGGAAGTTCCGCTTGGTGATTTCTTCTGTTGTGGTTTTGGAAAAGAATGTATTATTAATTCGGATCTTGTTACAGTGGTGCCATCAAGAGGAATGAACTCTTATATACAGATGCCATTTAGAAAAAAAGCATTAATTACTTTGGAAAATCAACATGTGAATGCAATTCCTGCATTTTTTTATCAGATTGATTATACTTTATATGATTATCTTCCTGAAAACACAACATATTTTCATGCACAATGGAGAAGACAGGCATTAACAGAAATAGGAAAAGATTATGTAATTATAGATGGAATAAAAGGAAGAGGACAATATATAGGAACATATATTGCCCTGTCGACATTACAAAGATATTGGTGGGGAGAAGGAGAAGTAAAGTTTTATATTGACGGAGATGAAGAATATCCAACGATTTGTGGAACCGGTATGGAAGATTATTTCGGCGGTTCTTGGAGTTTTGCAAAACAGGAAGCAGGAAAGACAATAGAACAGACCTATACGACTTCTTTTCTTGGATATCCGTATTATTCCAGACATGATGATCTTACAAAGAATCAATATCATAATGATGATTGCCCGCCTATGAGAGGCTTCTATCGGTGGCATGTGAGAGATCCAATCTTTTTTGAAGAAAATCTTAAGGTAACAGTTCAGCAAATTGGTGTAGGACATAACGGATTGTTTGAACGACAGGATGACTTGTCAAGTGTTGCGTATTGGTATCAAAATGAGCCTCACAATACATTTCCGAATCTTCTTGAGAAAGAAAAAAGGTGGCCGAGATAGGAAAAGGCTATTTTTCAGTCTTTTATTTTATCCTTGCAGACAAAGAGTATTTATCTTATGATTATAAATGAATGAAAAGGAATGGCGTAAAGTGGAAAACGCAGCATACTTGAAGATGCAGGCAGTAAAAACAGAAGGAAGGAGACGAAGAGATGGCAAGTATCAGAGATGTTGCAAAAGAAGCGGGAGTCGGAGTAGGAACTGTGTCCAGATTTTTAAATGATAGTGGTTATGTATCTGAAGATACAAGTATAAAAATCGAAGAGGCTATGAAAAAGCTGGATTATACACCGAATGAACTGGCAAGAAATCTATATCATAAAAAGTCCGGTATTATCGCGGTGCTTGTACCGAATGTGTCTAATCCGTTTTTTGCTGAATTTGTAGATTATGTGGAACAAGGCTTATATGATGCTGGTTTTAAAATGATGCTTTGCAATACAGAGAAAGAAAGTAATGCAGAGCTGGAATATTTAGATATGTTGAATCGCCACATTGTAGATGGAATTATCACCGGTGTGCATTCTTTGGATGTAGAGGAATATCGGAAGATCCATAAACCGATTGTTGCCTTAGACCGTTACCTTGGAGAAGATATACCGGTTGTGGCAGTAGATCACAAAGAAGGCGGGAGACTTGCTGCTGAAACGTTGATTGCAAATGGATGTAAAAAGGTCTTACATTTTACAGGCGATACGAAAGTAGAATCTCCTTATCATGAAAGACATTATGAATTTGAACGAATCATGAAGGAACAGGGAATCGAGACGATTTGCTATGAATTAAAGTGGAATAGATTAGATGCCGGCTACTACAAGGAGGCAGTAAAAGAAGTATTGGAAAATGCAATGGATTTTGACGGAGTTTTTGGCGTTGACAGGATAGCGATTGAATGTATGAATGAAGTGATAAGAAGACACAAGAAAGTTCCGAGGGATATAAAATTTGTAGCATATGATGGTACTTATATCACAGAGATGGTAGAGCCGGAAATGACAGCCATTGTTCAGCCGATTGAAGGACTGGCGAGAGAATCTGCACGCTTAGTTTGTAAATTGGTAAATGGGAAAGTATACAAAGATAAGAATGTGATACTAAAGGTAAATCTAGAAAAGAGAAAAACAACTATCGCTTAGTTGAAATCAACAAAAAGTATAATATGATTTCGTTACATTTATACAAAGTGGTGAAGAAATAGTAAAAATATATTGACATAGTATAGTGAAAGATTATAATAGGGGTAAAGAAATCGAATAGTGCACATTCGTTTTACACGCGTTATGGAACGGGTTCCATAACGCGGAGAATCTAAGTGGATTTATTTTTTTAATCAATGTGGAACGGGTTCCACAAAAAATAAGGAGGATCATTATGAAAGCAAAAAAACTAAAAAGACTTTTTTCAGCAGTACTCGTAAGTGCATTGTCTGTGAGTCTTTTAGCCGGATGTGGTGGAAAAAGTGAGGAAGCGGCAACAGACGAAAATGGTGCAACAATTATTAAATTTGGTATTCATGTAGCAAACCCTGAAGAGCAGGAGCCGGTTACCTATAAAATTGTAGAGGCTTTCAACAAAGCAAATGAGGGAAAATATAAAGTTGAATTTGAGGCGGCTGATACAGAAACACACTCTAAAAATATGAAGTTAAAAGCAGAAGATGGAACATTACCGCAGATTTTCTGGATTGAAGGTTCTGAGGCATCTGAATATAGTGAAGCTGGTGTGTTAATGGATCTGACAGAATTCTTAGATGAAAATGCAGAGGTAAAAGAAGCTTTAGGTGGCATGGAAGAAGCTTTCAAAGATGATAACGGACAGTATGGTCTGCCTTATCAGTGTAATGTTCAGGGAATTTTTTACAATAAAGAGATTTTTGATCAAGCCAAGGTTGCATATCCGACAGACGATACAACTTATGAAGAATTTATTGAAATGATCAAGCAGTTAAAAGCAAGCGGGGTTACACCTCTTGCAATCGGAAGCAAAAATAGTGCTTATGCAATGTGGGAGTTTAACGAATTTCTTGCAAGATACGGATGGGAAGAAAATATCGATAAGATTCTTGAAGGAAAAGATAAGTTCAATAATAAAGAGTTAGTAGCCTGCTTTGAAAAATTACAGGGATTGAAAGATGCAGGTGCATTCCCAGAGAATATGGCAACTATAGAATATTTTGACGCAAAGCAGCTTTTTGATGAAGGCAGTGCGGCAATGTTCGGAACCGGTCAGTGGGATTGTGCAGAGTTTGATGAAAATATCGGTGATAAGATTGGTTTCTGGTGGGGACCAAAATTCACAGATACAAAGTCTGAACAGAATGTGGCAATGAAGGTTCCATCTGCACCAATCGGAGTCAGCGCAGCAGTTGCTGATGATGAAAAACTTAAAGAAGGTGTATATGAGTTTTTGAAATTCTATTATGGAGAAGAGGCAGCAAAATTATCTTACGAGGGATCTATCTTCCCTGCAACAAATTACGATAGTGTATCAGCTGCTGATACACAGTTTGCAATGAATGCAATGCTTGAGTCACTTGCAAGTGGATGGGAAAGTCCGGCATCAGCACCAGACCTTACAGTTTCTTCCGCAGTACAGGAAGCATTGTATGACGCGATCTTCGGAGTACTTCAGGGAACATATGAACCAGAAGAAGCATTAGATAAGATTGATGCAGCACTTGCAAATAGTCAATAAAATAATCAGGAACCTGCCGGATACCGAGAAAAACTAAGTCCGGCAGGGGTTCCTTAGAAGAATGGAGTGACAGTATGCATTGGTTAAGTAAAAAAAGATATAAGATCGGTTTATTAATACCAACGCTACTCGTATACAGCGTATATATTATACTTCCGATCGCTATAGCAATATACTATAGTTTTACAAAATATTCGGGAATCGGAAAACCGAGATTTACAGGTTTAAAGAATTATATAAGATTATTTCAAGATCAGTTATTCTGGAGTTCGTTTAAAAATACGATGGTAATGTTTATCCTCGCATTTGTATTATTACTTACCCTATCATTTTTGATAGCACTTTTATTAAATAATAAGCTTAAAGCTGTTGATTTTTCGAAAGCAATGATTTTTTCTCCGGCAATTATCGCACCGATTATTGTAGGTATTATCTGGGTATATATTTTAGATCCGAATATCGGTATTATTAATAATGTGTTGGATGCGATAGGAGCAGATTCATTAAAACAGACATGGATCGGTGGGGAAAAATTATCACCATATAGTATCGCAATCATTTATTTCTGGCAGCAGTTAGGATATCTGGTGACGATTTTTATAGCCGGTCTCAAGATGATTCCGACAGATGTATTGGAAGCAGTTAAGATTGATGGTGCAAATACCATACAGGAAATTCGTTATGTAACGATTCCGATGATGAGAACAACGATTTCCACAGTTGCAGTTTTGATCATTACCGGAGTATTTAAAATCTTCGAAATTGTTCAGCAGACAACCGGAGGAGGACCGAATCATTTATCGGAGACTTTGGTTACATATAGTTATGCACAGACATTTTCCAGCAGTGATTATGGATACGGTATGTCACTGGCGACAGTAACATTTTTGATTTCTCTTATTATTACAGCTATTTATACAACAGTAACGAGGGAAAGGGCGGAATAAATTATGATAAATAAAAAGAAAAAAACAGGTATGTATATTTTAATGGCACTTATTACAGTGTTGGTTGTATTTCCTTTTATCTGGATGCTCGTTCTTTCATTTAAGTCGAATTCAGAAATATTATCAACACCGCTATCTTTGCCGAAGGCAATTAACTTTGACAACTATAAGCATGCGATGGATGTGTTAGATTTTCCGAAATTATATGGAAACACTATTTTTGTATGTGTCATATCTTTGGTTATAGAATTAGTAATTACATTTTTCAGCTCTTTTGCAATTTCAAGAATGGAATTCAAAAATGAAAAAATGAGAAAATTGATCTATGGCTTTTTGATTATGGGGTTGTCAATTTCTCCGTTTATTCTCTTGTTCCCGGTGTACAAGATCAATGTATTTTTCGGGTTGAGAGGCAAGATGGCATTGATATTGCCTTATGTAGCAACGTCTATTTCATTTAATACGTTACTATTAGTCGGGTATTTGAAAGCTTTGCCTACAGAGATTGATGAAGCTGCGATTATAGATGGATGTAATTTATGGGATCTGATGGTTAAGATTATCTTACCGATGACGAAACCTGTAATTGCAACAATTGTCATCTTTAATGTGCTTTATATTTGGAATGAATTCCCGTTCGCATCCGTTATGTTAAGAGATGCGTCTGATTATACATTGTCTATGGGGGCCTCTTTCTTTAAAGGAACTTATACCGTAGATTATGGCGGAATTGTTGCGTCAAGTGTCATGATTATTATTCCGGAATTAATATTCTATGGCTTCTTCCAGAAGAATATCGTAGAAGGAATGACAGCCGGCGCAGTAAAAGGATAGAACAAAAAAGGAGAGAAAAGATATGAGCAAAGTATCAGGATTATTTCAAGATTTAACAACAATTAAAAAAGCGAGAAACGGAAGACTTGCAAGCTGGGATCAAAGAGGAAAGAATCAAGATTACTGGGAGATTCCGGCAAAAGAAAGTATTGTGCTTGGAGAGGTAGAAGGACCGGGATGTATTACACATATCTGGATGACATCTTCTTGTAGAAAAGTGAAAGCACCAAGTATTTTAGATCCGGTTATGAATGCTTCAGCAGCTCCGGTTATGGAGATTCATCCGGCATTAGGCGTAATCTGGGATGATTATGATCCATTTTATTATAGAAAAGCATTAATTAAAATTACGTGGGATGATCAGGATACACCGAGTGTACTTGCTCCTTTAGGTGACTTTTTCTGTATTGGAAATTGTTATCCGGGCAATTTTTCATCTCTTCCATTTAACGTGTCATTGAAACCGGAAGAGGCAGGGCGTTATGGTGCGCCATGTTCAGTATCCTGCTATTTCCCGATGCCATTTAATAAAAAGGCTAAAATTGAAATTGTAAATGAGAATGAGCTTCCATTTATTTTATATTTTAATATTGATTACGAAATGTATAAAGAGCCACTGGATGAAAATACAGCATATTTCCATTCTTGCTGGAGACGTGAAAATCCATGTGAAGGATGGGGACCGGATGTTCAGACAAACTCACCGGAAGTAAATAATGTCACAAACTTCAAAGGAGAAGGAAATTATACAGTTCTTGATGTAGAAGGAACCGGTCACTATGTTGGATGTAACTTGACGGTTAAGCATTATCAAGGCAGCTGGTGGGGTGAAGGTAATGATATGTTCTTCATTGACGGAGAAGAATATCCAAGCCTTAACGGTACCGGAACAGAAGATTATTTTAACCACGCATGGGGAATGCAGAGAAATGCTTATCCATTTTTCGGAACGATCGTGCATGAGGGAGATACCGATGGTTTTCAAGTTTCTTATCGTTTCCATATCACAGATCCGGTTCGTTTTGAGAAGAGTTTAAGAGTTACTATCGAGCATGGACATGCAAATCATTTATCTGATGACTGGAGTTCTACAGCATATTGGTATCAGACACTTCCAACAAGCAAAGAAATTACGATTCTGCCTGTAGAAGAAAGACTGCCAAATGTTCCAAAACTTCCAGAAAGAGAACTGAAACTTCCAGAGCTGACAGAAGAGATGAAAGCAGCAAGAGCATCTTGGGAGAAGAGATGGGAAGAATACAGCCCTGCAAGGCAGGAACAATTTAGAATTAAAGAAGAAAAAGCAAGACGTGAATCAAAGTTAAACACAGAATTTGCGAAAAAGCTTCGTGATGAATACAGATAATCTGGAGGGTTTTTATGTCTAAAGAATTAATGCAGCAAAATATCCAGAAAGCGCAGTTAGAAATTGACGCTAAAAAAGATATTGTTAAAAATGGGAAGATGCGTCAGCATTATCACTTTATGGCACAGACAGGGTGGATCAATGACCCAAATGGACTGATCTATTATAAAGGAAAATATCATTTTTTCTTCCAATACAATCCATACTATGGCTTTTGGGATTGTATGCACTGGGGACACGCAGTAAGTGAAGATCTTGTTCATTGGGAATATCTTCCTCTTGCGCTGGCGCCTTCTGAGAATTATGACAATCATCCTCGTGGAGGCTGTTTTTCAGGAAGTGCCATCGAGCATGATGGAAAATTATTCTTAATGTTTACAGGAACAGCCAATAACGGAGATGGATTCGAACAGACGCAGTGTATTGCTTACAGCGAAGACGGAATTCATTTTGAAAAATACGAAGGCAATCCGGTGCTGACAGCGCCGGAAGGAATTCCGACTGATTTCTTCAGAGATCCGAAAGTGTGGAAACACGAGGATACATATTATATGGTATGCGGAGCGAGCAGAAATCATAAAGCGCAGGCTCTTCTGTATCGCTCGAAAGATATGTTCCACTGGGAGTTCTTCAATGTGCTTGCAGAGAGCCGCGGCGAATGGGGCTATATGTGGGAGTGTCCGGATTTCTATCCACTTGGTGATAAATATGTCTTAATGTTCTCCCCTATGGGAGTAGGTGATCGTACGGTTGTGTATCTGGTGGGTGACTTTGATTATCAGACCGGAAAATTTGATTACCATGTAAATGGTGAAATTGACTGGGGATTCGATTACTACGCACCACAGTCCTTTGAAGCACCGGATGGACGCCGGATTATTGTAGGATGGGCAAATGCGTGGGACTGGATGCCATTTTGGAAGGACTGGGGACCGACTTATCAGGAAGGCTGGTGCGGTTTTTATAATATACCAAGAGAAGTGCGATTGATGGAAGATAATACGTTGCAGTTTATACCGGTGAAAGAAATGGAATTGCTCCGGCAAGAAGAGTGGAAGCAGGAGCGGATGTCTGTAGGCGAAGAAAGACAGGCTATAAAAGCAGGAGACGGAATTGCCTATGAATGGAAATTCAAAGTCGATCTCGAACAGACAGATGCAACAGCATTGGAGATTATCATGCGAAGCGGTGAAGGAAAAGAGACGGTATGCACGCTTGATTTTGCGGAAAGCAAAATGTCCGTAGACCGCAATCACTCAGACGGATGGAGCAAAGGAATATCTGAAAGTATTTTGTATCTTCAGGACAAAAAAGAATTAGATATCCATATTTTCTCCGATCAGAGTTCCGTAGAGATCTTTACTGACCAGTATCGCAACAATCACTCGCTGAACATTTATGCCGGAAATGAGCAAAACGAAACTTATGTATGTGCCCGTGGTGGGAAAGTGGTTCTTAAGGATATGGAAACATACGGATTAGGAGAATGTTACCGATAAAGGAGAAGAGTTATGCAGAAGCAGTATGATGTGACAGCGTTGGGAGAATTGTTAATTGATTTTACTGAAAATGGAGTGAGTGAACAGGGAAATGCGCTGTTAGAAGCGAATCCGGGAGGCGCGCCCTGTAATGTGCTTGCGATGTTACAGAAATTGGGGAAGCGTACCGCTTTTATCGGGAAAGTTGGAAAAGATCAATTTGGCAGATTGTTGAAGGAAACCATTGAGTCGGCAGGGATCGACTCTAGAAATCTGGTAATGGACGAAGAGGTAAACACAACACTTGCTTTTGTTCACACGGATAAAGATGGTGACAGAGATTTCTCTTTTTACCGCAATCCCGGAGCGGATATGATGCTTAAAAAGTTTGAAATTCAGCCAGCTGTTATCGAATCATCAAAGGTTTTTCATTTCGGAACCTTGTCTTTTACGCATGAAGAAGTAAAAGAGGCAACAAAATTTGCAGTAAAATGTGCGAAAGAAGCAGGAATACATATTTCCTTTGATCCAAACTTGCGAGAACCTCTGTGGAAAAATCTGGAGGATGCAAAGAAAGCAATGGCTTACGGTTTTCAAAATTGTGACATATTGAAAATTGCAGATAATGAATTACAGTTTTTTACCGGAGAAGAAGATTTTGATCAAGCAGTATCTATTCTTCAGGAGAACTATAAGATTCCGCTAATCTGTGTGACACTTGGAAAAGACGGAAGTCGCGCTTACTATAAAGGAAAGAGAGTATTTGCAAAACCATTTCTTCAAGATGCAACTATTGAAACAACAGGAGCCGGAGATACATTTACAGGGTGTATGTTGAATTTTGTTCTCGAAAAAGGGTTGGATGATCTGACAGAAAGTGATCTGGCAGAAATGTTAATATTTGCCAATGTGGGAGCATCATTGATTACAACCAGGAGAGGCGCGTTGAAGGTTATGCCTGAAAAAGAAGAAATTGAAAAAATTATACAGGGATGTTGTGGTTCATAGGAACCACAATGTCCCTAATTTTTTAACATTTTTTTGAATTAAGTTTATTGGATAATGTATATGAAGAGAATCTAAAAAAAGTTGAACTTATGAAAAAGACTTGATTTTTCGAGGAAAATCAAGATAATAAAAAGTGAGGTGGGACGGACTTTTGGGAGAATTAGACGGTATGGGCTGTTTTCGATTTGGGGTTTATAGGAATAGGTACAGGACCTATGAAAGTTTTTAAAGAAGCGTTTTTAGGCAGGTGAATGATAACCTGCCTATTATTTTCTGGAAAAATGAAAAAATAAATTTTTTAGAGAAAAGTTGTAACGAAAGCAGATTTTCTCCGACTAACCTATGAAGAAGGAGGTGAGCAGTTCTGGATTACGAGAAATTATATCATTCATATTACATGCAGGTCTATTCGTATGTGATGACAATTATGAGAAATCAGTCATTGGCTGAAGAAATTACGCAGAATACTTTTTTTAAAGCGATGACAGCAAAGAAAAAGTTCGAAGGAAGATCAAATGAATTGTCGTGGTTGTGTGGGATCGCGAAACATCTGGCAATGGATGAACATCGAAAAAATGCTAAAATTTATGAATTGGACGAATCCATAGAAAACACAGAAAAAATGTCTGTTGATCTGGAATCGGAAATGGAAGATAAAGATACAGCACTTCAAATTCATCTTATACTTCATGAACTGCAAGAACCCTACAAAGAAGTATTTCAGTTAAGAGTTTTTGGTGAATTGTCATTTTCACAGATCGGACTTATCTTTGGAAAAACCGAAAACTGGGCAAGAGTTACTTATCATAGGGCGAGAATTAAAATTCAAGAAAGGATGGGGAAAAATGAATAAGCATAGTTATGATAAATGTGAGATTGTTCAAGATCTTCTCCCACTGTATTATGATGATGCATGCAGTACCGTCAGCAGACAGTTGGTTGAAGATCATTTGAAAACATGTCAAAAATGTCAGAGAACTTATGAAGAATTACAAGATACTACGATTGATACAATGATTCAAAAGGAATCAGAAGGCGTGTTAGAGCGTCATGCAAAAAAGGAAAAAAATACCGCATATAAAGCTGGAGTTGTGATTGCACTACTGCTTATAATTCCTGTTGTAATTACTTTTTGGGTGTCTGTAAGCAGCGGTGGAGGATTGGGAGTGTTTTGGGTGTTGACCGCATCTATGCTTCTGGCGGGAGCATTGACCGTTGTTCCGCTGACATCCGGCAAAAATAAACTATTGAGAAGTATTTTGATCGGAATTTTCGCTTTATTACTTATCATGTATTTTGTCGATCGCATGAATGGCGGCGGAGAATTTATTTTCTGGTCTGTACCAACGATTTTCGGATTGTCTGTCGTATTTTTCCCAATCATCATGAGAAAGATAAAGCTTCCGGTGGCACTGTCTGATAAAAAAGCGCTCATTACGATGATTTGGGATACGATGTGGCTCTATCTTACCATTTATGTAATCTGCAATCGTTCCGGAGATGTGGAAGGAATGCGCGCCGGTTTTATCGTTTCAGCGGTTATGATGAGCGGTGTGTGGATTGTTTTCCTAATTATCCGGTATCTGAAAACAAATGGATGGATCAAGGCGGGAATCGTGACAGCAGTTACCGGTATATGGTTTGCGTTCGCAAATGATGTATGTGTCTTTTTCACAGAACATAAAAAGCAGCTGACAATCAGTTTTACAGATTTTTCGGATTGGGAAAATGTGTCTTGCGTGAATGCAAATATTTACATGATAGTTTTGATTATTTGCAGTATTGCAAGTGCGTTGTTAATTATAAAGGGCTGTTTAAAGAGGAAAAATAAAAAGTAACTTCATCACAGAACTTAATACCTTCTCCGTGATATATTCTAAAAAATGCTTTTTGGAGGATAGTCATGGAAACGAAAATGAAAAAGAAGCGCAGAGCTTTTGTAAATGAGGATGATTGTGTTGCATGCGGGTGCGAAAGACCTTGGTCAGGTGGTAATACTTCTGTGGACGTTTAAGCTTCCTTGGCACTGGGCATATCATGGAACGGTATTTCATCAAGGAGTTGCACAGTTTGCATTCGGTTTCTATAGTGTTATGCTCACATCAACGGTTCTGGGACTTGTCACAATGGTATTGTTCAAACCTCGGAGCTGGTGCGTATATTGTCCGATGGGAACCATGACACAGCTCATATGTAAGGCGAAAATCGGGGAAAAGAAGAATAATGAATAGCGAATAGTGAATAATCCGTCAGGGATGTGGTTTTTTGAAAAACTGCATTCCTGATTTATTTTTTTTAGCTGGTATTTTTATACCCCACCTGTGGAATTAAAATAAAATCATCAAAAAGATAGGTGTTCGAAGAAACGGAGGAATTGATGATGAAAGGATTTCATACAGGAGAAGGATATATGGGACTGGTAGACGGAAGATATGTGTTATTTGCAAGTGAATCAGATTATTATGACTATATGAATGACTAAAATAGTATAAGATATTTTTGATCTATGATATACTTGATGTATCGTAGAAAAAGGAGAATTTCTTATGCCAAAAGGACCAAAGCAAAAATTTAAGTTGTATAGAGTTGCACAGATTATGATGGATCATACCGACGAAGACCATTTTATAACAATGCCGCAGATTATAAGTGAATTAGAAAAATACGGAATCACAGCGGATCGGAAAAGTATTTATTCTGATTTGAGAGATCTGGAGATCATGGGAATAGAAGTGGAAGGCGAGAAAGTCGGGAATGGATATCACTATCATGTAATAAACCGACCTTTTGAGCTTCCGGAGTTGAAGCTTCTGGTAGACGCCATCCAGTCGTCTAAGTTTATTACAGAGAGAAAATCTAACATTCTTATAAAAAAATTGGAGAAGCTTCTAAGCAAACATGAGGCACAAAAATTGCAGAGACAGGTCTATGTGTCCGGACGGATTAAGACGATGAATGAGAGTATTTACTATACGGTAGACGCCATCCACAATGCTATATCGGAGAATAGGAAGATTCGGTTTCAGTATTTTCAGTGGAATGTGAAAAAAGAAATGGAGCTTCGACATGATGGGGCATGGTATCTGGTCAGCCCTTGGGGACTGTCTTGGGATGATGAAAATTATTATCTGGTGGGCTATGACTCTGAGGTGCAGAAAATCAAGCATTACCGCGTAGATAAGATGCTTCATATTCAAATGACAGAAGAAGAAAGAGAAGGAAAAGAGCATTTTAACAAATTAGATATGGCGGATTATACGAAGAAGAGCTTTGGGATGTTCCGCGGAAAAGAAAAGACCGTAAAATTGTTAGTTGATAATCAATTAGCGGGGGTGATGATCGATCGTTTTGGCAAGACAATCAGTCTGATTCCTGTTGATGAGGAACATTTTACGATTAATGTAGATGTTCATGTGAGCAAGCAGTTTCTTGGATGGGTATTCTCTCTTGGAGAGCAGGTGAAGATTATCTCGCCGGATGAAGTGGTAGAACAAATGAAGAGAGAGATTGAGAGATTGAAGAGTCAGTATAATGATTAGAAGAAGAGGTCAGAGAAAGCAATCAAAGCTTAGCTGACCTTTTTTAGACGGAATCTGAGCATAACTTTTAATGACAAGAATCAAAATAGCATGCAAATATTCAGACAGGTGTGGTATAATAAAAGTTAAGTATATTCGAAAAATAAAAGACAGAATGGGAGGAAATACTTATGGCAGAGAGAAAATATGATGTAACTGCACTTGGAGAATTATTGATTGATTTTACAGAGAACGGCAACAGTGAACAGGGAAATCCACTTATGGAAGCGAATCCGGGAGGAGCTCCTTGCAATATGCTGGCGATGATACAGAAACTGGGCGGTACAACTGCATTTATCGGAAAAGTCGGAAAAGATATGTTCGGAAGACAGCTTAAAACTGCGGTGGAAGCAGTTGGTATAGATACAAGGAATCTGATGGAAGATGAGGAAGTTCACACAACACTTGCGTTTGTACATACCTTCCCGGATGGAGATCGCGATTTCTCATTTTATCGGAATCCGGGAGCAGATATGATGCTCACGAAAGAAGAGATACAGGAAGATTTAATCAGAAATTCAAAAGTGTTCCATTTCGGAACATTATCGTCTACACATGAAGGAGTAAGAGAGGCGACCAGATATGCCATTGATGTGGCAAAAGAGGCAGGATGTCTTATTAGTTTTGATCCAAATCTTAGACCGCCGCTTTGGAACACATTGGAGGATGCAAGAAAAGAAATCGAATATGGACTTTCAAAAGCAGATATTTTGAAGATTTCGGACAATGAGGTGGAATTCCTCTGTGGAACTTCAGACTATGACGAAGGTGCGAAGATGTTGATTGAAAAATATAACATCCCGTTTGTATGTGTGACACTTGGAAAGGATGGAAGCCGTGCATATTATAAGGGAATGCGCGTGGAAGTTCCGGGCTTTGTTCAGAAGAATACCATTGAAACAACCGGAGCCGGCGATACATTTTGCGGATGTATGTTACATTATATTATCCAACATGGATTAGAAGATCTGACAGAGGAGAATTTAAGAGAACTTCTCACATTTGCCAATGCAGCAGCATCGGTCATCACAACACGAAAAGGCGCGCTGGCGGTCATGCCGTCAAAAGAAGAAGTAGAGAGACTGCTTCGTGGATAAAGTGAAAAAGAGGATTGAGGGAAAGAAGATGAGAAAACGTTTAATAGCAGTTATGCTGGTAGCGTTGCTATGTATGGGGATGAGCATGACTGCTTATGCGGTTCCGCAGATTACGCCGGAGGAACAACCGCCGGCGGAGGCGACAGAAGAGGAAGCGCAGGCTTTTAAAGCAGAGCAGTTAAAAAAATACTATGATATGCCGGTGGCAACCAATGAGATCAAAGGCTGGCCACAGGGACCGGGAACTTACGGAGAAGCTGCGATTATCATGGAAGCCGGAACAGGAGAGATTCTGTATGGTAAAAATATTGATGATCAGCATTATCCGGCGAGTATTACGAAAGTATTGACTGCACTTGTGGCTCTGGAAAATGGAAAGATGGACGACAAAGTAACATTTACCCATGACTGTGTTTCTTTTCTTCAGCCGGGTGATTCCAGTATCGGAATGAAAGAAAATGACGAGATCACGCTGGAACAGGCGTTGTATGCAACTCTTTTAGCGTCGGCAAATGAGGCGGCTTATGCGGTAGCAGAAAATGTTGGAAAGAATGCGGGGCATGATTACCAATGGTTTATCGACCAGATGAATGCTCGCTGTAAAGAGCTTGGCGGAACCAATTCTAATTTTGTCAATGCCAATGGACTTCACGATGAAAATCATTACACCAGTGCAAGAGATATGGCACTGATCGGCAGAGAACTTTTTAAGCATCCGGAATTTTTCAAGATTGTACAGACACTGCAGTATGAAATCCCGGCATCCGGAACCTGTCAGCAGTATGTATTTCAGCAGAAGCATAAGATGCTGCAGCCTTCAAGTTCGAAATATTATGAGTATGCGGTAGGTGGAAAGACCGGTTATACATCGGATGCACTGGCGACACTTATTACTATGGCAGATAATGGAAGCATGAAGCTTATCTGTGTCGTGCTTCGAACACACGGGGGAAATAATTACCCGGATACTACCAATCTTTTTAATTACGCGTTCGATAATTTTGAACGGATTGACGTGAATGGGCAGGAGACTTCGGAAGATGTAGGAGATATTCTGGAAGATAAAAGTGGAGAACATTGCGGATATGTAGTTGTTCCGAAGGGTGTGAAGTTTTCAGATCTTAAGATGGAAATGACGGTTGATGAGGGACATACCGGAGAAGCAGTGCTTACTTATACCTATGAAGGAAATCTTGTTGGAAGTGCCAGAGCAAAACTCAGTGAGAAATATCTCAAGGAGCATAGAGCTGAGATTAAGAAGCAAGAAAAGAAAGCAGATGCATCGGATGGGGAAAATCTTCAACAGAAGCTGATCGTTGTGGGAATGGCAGTTTTACTTTTGGTCTTAATACTGTTATTTATCGCGAAGATCAGACAGTATCGAAGAAGACTGGAGAGACGTCGAAGAAGACACCGGAGAAGATCGAGCCAGCAGAACAGGGGAGGACAGAGTACGCGCAGGCGGAAGAAGTAAAATACCCCTTGACGAAAGAACGGTTCTTTTACTATAATAGAAAAGGTAAAAAACATAAGCAAAAAATGATGACGGAGACAGTAAGGTGTTTCAAAAAGGCATAGCGAGTCGGGGATGGTGGAAGCCTGATGCGAGTAAGAGATATCTGAATATCACTCCTGAGTTGCAGCCGCTGAAAAGAAATCGGTGCATAACAAGTGTTAAGCACAGGAACATCCAAGTAGGTCCTGCCGGCATTCCCCCGTTACAGGGAAGACATATGATAGTATGTTTAGGTGGTTTATAAACGTGAGTAATGCTCTCGTCCTATTCAGGACGGGAGCTTTTTTTATGGTATAGGAAACTTTGTTCCCTATACCATAAAGCCTCCGGCAGGATGCGCACTGCGACGTAAGATGTAGATGTCGCACATGCGACCGCCGTAGGCGCAAGAATCTCGCAAGCGAGATTCTTTGTTAGTAATAAATGAGCGTAGGCACGAAATATGCTTATGGTATCGCAAATAAAAAAGGAGGATTATTATGTATAAGAAGGTTTCAACAGATCTGAATTTTGTTGACAGAGAGAAAGCTACAGAGAAATTCTGGGCGGAAAATGACATTTTTGAAAAGAGTATGAAGCAGCGGGAAGGCAATGAGATGTATATGTTCTATGACGGCCCTCCGACAGCAAACGGAAAGCCGCATATCGGTCACGTGCTTACACGTGTTATCAAGGATATGATTCCAAGATATCGTACAATGAAGGGCTATGAGGTTCCAAGAAAAGCCGGATGGGATACGCACGGTCTTCCGGTTGAGCTTGAGGTTGAGAAAGCACTTGGACTTGACGGAAAAGATCAGATTGAAGAGTATGGTCTGGAGCCATTTATCGATAAGTGTAAAGAAAGTGTATGGAAATACAAAGGTATGTGGGAGGATTTCTCAAGTACGGTTGGTTTCTGGGCTGATATGGAGAACCCATATGTTACTTACCATAATGAATTTATCGAGTCTGAGTGGTGGGCGCTTAAGAAAATCTGGGATAAAGGTCTCCTCTACAAAGGATTTAAGATCGTTCCTTACTGCCCGCGCTGTGGAACACCGCTTTCTGCACAGGAAGTTGCACAGGGATATAAGGATGTCAAAGAGCGTTCTGCAATCGTAAGATTTAAAGTAATCGGTGAAGATGCTTATTTCCTTGCATGGACAACAACACCATGGACACTTCCTTCTAATATCGGTCTTTGTGTCAATCCGGAGGAAGATTATGCGAAAGTTCAGGCAGCAGACGGATATGTTTACTATATGGCATGCGCACTTCTTGACACAGTTCTTGGCAAGCTTGGCGAAGATGGAAAAGCAGCTTATGAGATTTTAGAGACATATAAAGGAAAAGATTTAGAATATAAAGAATACGAGCCACTGTACCAGTGTGCCGCAGAATGTGCAGACAAACAGCATAAGAAAGCATTCTTCATTACATGTGATACTTATGTAACACTGACAGATGGTACCGGTGTGGTTCATATTGCGCCTGCATTTGGTGAAGACGATGCGAAGGTTGGACGTAAATATGACATGCCATTCGTTCAGTTAGTAGATGAAAAAGGTAATATGGGCGAGACAACACCATTTGCCGGAATGTTTGTGAAAAAAGCAGATCCGGAAGTGTTAAAAGATCTGGAAGAGAGAAAACTTCTTTTTGAGGCTCCGAATTTTGAGCATAGTTATCCACACTGCTGGAGATGTGATACCCCACTTATTTACTACGCACGTGAGTCATGGTTTATCAATATGACAGCGGTAAAGGATGATCTGATTGCAAATAACAATACGATCAACTGGATTCCGGAGAGTATCGGTAAAGGACGTTTCGGCGATTGGCTGGAAAACGTACAGGACTGGGGAATCAGCCGTAACCGTTACTGGGGAACACCTCTTAATATCTGGGAGTGTGAATGCGGACATCAGCATTCCATCGGAAGCATTGAAGAACTGAAAGAAATGTCCGATAACTGTCCGGATGATATCGAGCTTCACCGCCCATACATTGATGAAGTGACCATTCGCTGTCCAAAATGCGGCAAGCCAATGCACCGTGTACCGGAAGTTATTGACTGTTGGTTCGACAGTGGTTCTATGCCATTTGCACAGCTTCACTATCCATTTGAAAATAAAGAGTTATTTGAAAAGCAGTTCCCGGCAGCATTTATTTCCGAGGCTGTAGACCAGACACGTGGATGGTTCTATTCACTGCTTGCAATCTCTACACTTATTTTCAACGAGGCACCTTATAAGAACGTTATCGTTCTTGGCCACGTACAGGATGAAAATGGACAGAAGATGAGTAAGTCAAAAGGAAATGCAGTTGATCCGTTTGATGCACTCGAGAAATACGGAGCTGATGCGATCCGTTGGTATTTCTATGTAAATAGCGCTCCGTGGCTGCCGAACCGTTTCCATGGAAAAGCAGTTGTGGAAGGTCAGCGTAAATTTATGGGAACACTGTGGAATACGTATGCGTTCTTCGTACTTTATGCGAACATTGATAACTTTGACGCAACAAAATATACATTAGAATATGATAAATTATCTGTTATGGATAAATGGCTGTTATCCAAATTGAATACACTGATCAAAGAGGTGGATGATAATCTTACAAATTACCGTATTCCTGAGACAGCAAGAGCGCTTCAGGACTTCGTAGACGATATGAGTAACTGGTATGTAAGAAGAAGCCGTGAGCGTTTCTGGGCAAAAGGAATGGAACAGGATAAGATCAATGCGTACATGACACTTTACACAGCGCTTGTAGAAGTATGTAAGGCAGCTGCGCCGATGATTCCGTTTATGACAGAAGACATTTACCAGAACCTTGTAAGAAGCATTGATAAAGATGCAAAAGAAAGTATCCATCTGTGTGATTTCCCGGTTGCAGATGAAGCTCACATTGACAAAGAGCTGGAAGAGAATATGGATAAAGTTTTGAAAATGGTTGTGATGGGACGTGCGTGCAGAAATGCGGCAAACATCAAGAACCGTCAGCCAATCGGTCAGATGTATGTAAAAGCAGGTTTCGATCTTCCGGAATTTTATCAGGATATTGTAAAAGAAGAATTAAATGTAAAAAATGTTAAATTTACAGACGAAGTTCGTGAATTTACTTCTTATACATTTAAACCACAGTTAAAGACAGTGGGACCAAAATATGGTAAACTTCTTGGTGGAATTAAAGCAGCGTTGTCTTCTCTTGATGGAAATGCAGCAATGGATGAACTGAACAAGGCAGATGCTCTGAAACTTGACGTGAATGGTCAGGAAGTGACTTTATTCCGTGAGGATCTTCTGATTGAATCTGCACAGATGGAAGGATATGTGTCTGAAAATGACAATGGAATCACAGTTGTTCTTGATACAAACCTTTCTGAGGAACTGTTGGAAGAAGGTTTTGTACGTGAGATCATCAGTAAAGTCCAGACCATGCGTAAAGAAGCAGACTTTGAGGTGATGGATAATATTGCGATCACTTATGAGGGAAGTGAAAAAGCGGAGGCAGTATTTGCAGCTCATGCACAGGAAATCGGTGCAGAGACACTGGCAGTATCTGTTGAAAAGAAAGCTCCGGCAGGATATGTAAAAGAGTGGAAGATCAACGGTGAAAATGTAGTGCTTGGTGTTGAAAAGCAATAATGCAAAAATCAGCTTAGATAGTTAGGAAGGAATTAAATTTATGTATAACCCAAGATTTGAAAAGGCAAGATTTAAGAAAGATGTGCAGGACAATGTAAAAAGATTGTTCCGTAAAGAACTGGATGAGGCGAATCCACAGGAGCAGTTTCAGGCAGTGTCCTATGCAGTAAAGGAAGCGATCATTGATGATTGGATCGAGACGCAGAAGAAGATCGACAAAGAAGATCCGAAGATTGTGTATTATATGTCCATGGAGTTCTTGATGGGGCGTGCGCTCGGCAATAACTTGATCAATATGACTGCTTATACAGAAGTAAAAGAAGCGTTGGATGAACTTGGAATTGATTTAAATACCGTGGAAGATCAAGAGCCAGATCCGGCTCTTGGAAACGGTGGACTTGGAAGATTGGCAGCTTGTTTCCTTGATTCTCTGGCATCTCTTGGCTATGCAGCTTATGGTTGTGGTATCCGTTATCGTTACGGAATGTTCAAGCAGAAGATCAAAGACGGATATCAAGTGGAAAAACCGGATAACTGGTTGAAATATGGTAATCCATTTGAACTTAGAAGACCGGAATATGCGAAAGAAATTCGTTTCGGAGGAAATATTCGAGTAGAATATGATGACGCTACAGGAAAGACATTATTTAAACAGGAAAACTATGATTCTGTGTTGGCAGTACCATATGATTATCCGATCGTAGGATACGGAAATGGACAGGTCAATACACTTCGTATCTGGGATGCAGAGCCGATCGTAGATTTCCAGCTGGAATCTTTTGAGCGTGGAGACTATCACAAAGCTGTGGAGCAGCAGAATCTTGCGAAGACAATCGTAGAAGTATTGTATCCAAATGACAATCACTACGCAGGAAAAGAACTTCGTCTCAAACAGCAGTATTTCTTCGTATCTGCAAGCCTTCAGCTGGCAGTAGATAAATATATGAAAAACCATGATGACATTCGCAAGCTGTACGAGAAAGCAACATTTCAGATGAACGACACACATCCGACAGTGGCAGTTGCAGAGCTTATGAGAATCCTTCTTGACGATTATCATCTGGAATGGAATGAGGCATGGGATGTGACGACGAAAGCATGTGCTTATACGAACCATACGATCATGGCAGAGGCGCTTGAAAAATGGCCCATCGACCTGTTCTCAAGACTGCTTCCGAGAGTATATCAGATCATTCAGGAGATTGACAGAAGATTTATTATTCAGATCCGTGAGATGTACCCGGGAAATGAAGAGAAAGTAAAGAAGATGGCAATTTTACGTGATGGTCAGGTGAAAATGGCTCATCTTGCCATCGTTGCAGGATATTCTGTAAATGGTGTTGCAAGACTTCACACAGAGATTCTTAAGAAGAGAGAGCTTCGTGATTTCTATGAAATGATGCCGGAGAAATTTAATAATAAAACAAACGGTATTACACAGAGACGTTTCCTTATGCATAGTAACCCGCTTCTTGCAGACTGGGTGACAGAAAAGCTTGGAACAAAGGATTGGATCACCGATCTGTCTCTTATGTCAGGACTTAAAAAACTTGCAGATGATGAAGAGGCTCTGAAAGAATTTATGGAGATTAAATACAAGAACAAAGAGCGTCTTGCAAAATATATTCTGGAACACAACGGAGTAGAAGTAGATCCGAGATCCATTTTTGATGTGCAGGTAAAGAGACTTCATGAGTACAAACGTCAGCTCCTTAACATTTTACATGTGATGTACATTTACAATAAGATCAAAGAGCATCCGGAAATGAGTTTCTATCCAAGAACATATATCTTCGGAGCAAAAGCATCCGCAGGATATATCCGTGCGAAAGAGATTATTAAACTGATCAACTCTGTTGCGGAAGTGGTAAATAATGACCGCAGCATTAACGGGAAATTGAAAGTCGTATTTATCGAAGATTACCGTGTATCTAATGCGGAGTGGATTTTTGCGGCAGCAGATGTAAGTGAACAGATTTCTACAGCTTCTAAAGAAGCGTCCGGAACCGGAAATATGAAATTCATGTTAAACGGAGCGCCGACACTTGGAACCATGGACGGAGCGAACGTGGAGATTGTAGAAGAAGTAGGAAAAGAGAACGCATTTATCTTCGGATTAAGTTCAGACGAAGTTATGAACTACGAGAAAAATGGTGGTTACGATCCATATGAGATCTACAACAATGATCCGGACGTACGCCGCATAGTAGATCAGCTTGTAGACGGAACTTACGCAGACGGAGACAGAGAAAGATACCGCGATCTGTATAACAGCCTGCTTAAGAGTAATGGCTTCGACAAAGCAGATATGTACTTTATTTTAAAAGACTTCCGTTCTTATGCAAATGCACAGGAAGAAGTAGAAAAAGCATATCGCGATAAAGACAGATGGGCAAAAATGGCACTTCTCAACACCGCAAGCTGCGGAAAATTCTCATCCGACAGAACAATTCAAGAATATGTGGATGACATTTGGAAATTAGATAAATTAGTATAATAGAATATCCCTTTTCATACAGTAGTGTATGAGGAGGGATATTTTTATGTATAGACAATCTGTCAGAAAGTATCGTATGAAAACAGGATGCGGGAATATGTGGATAAAATTAAAAAAGGTGTGCGCGTATTTAACAATCATGGTATTGCTGCCTTATATTATAACGGTGTTTATTCATGGGCCAAGCTTTGCATCCACATCAAATGTGGATAATACTTACATTAAGGTGAAAACAAAAAACGGCTTACTGGAAATGCCGATCGAGGAATATTGTATCGGAGTTTTGGCAAAAGAAATACCGGCGGATTACACGGAGGAAGCATTGAAAGCACAGGCAATCCTTGTACGGACAAATGTGTATATGAAGATTCAGGAAGGCGGAAGTGAGGTGGAATTTTCGGACGATTTTTGGACCCAGAAAAAAATGGAGAAAGTATGGGGAGCGGCAAAATATTTTAAATATCATCAAAAACTAAAAAATGCGTGGGATGCTACGGAAGGAAAGGTTCTTACATATGAAGATAAGCTTGCGAAAACTCCGTTTTGCCGATTGACGAATGGAAGTACAAGAGATGGAAAGGAAGCGCTGGGGGAGGATTATCCGTATCTTACAATTACGGATTGTTCAGAAGATGTAGAAGCTGTGGAGCAGATTCAGACAGTTACACTAGATAAATTAGATGCAGAGATTACACAGTGTGATACAACCGGATATGTACAAAGCATTCGTGTGGGGAAGGAAACGGTGAGCGGAGAGGAATTTCGGAACACGTACGGGTTGGCGTCCAGCTGTTTTACACTTCAAAATTACAATGGAAAATTAAGGATCACAACAAGAGGGGTAGGGCACGGAATCGGCATGAGCCAGTATACCGCGAATCATATGGGCAAGAAAGGAAAAAAATGCGAGGAGATTTTGAATTATTTTTTTAAAGATACAGAATTAAAAGAAGTCACACAGATTGTGCCGAATTTCTGATATTTTATGTTTACGAAAGTATAACTGCACTGCGATCTGGCAAAAATAAAGTCAGAGGTGGTGATAAAATGAATCAAAATCAAACGCAGAGTCCGAAGAGACCAAGACCAAAAAGAAAAAACAGAGGAGCAACTGTTGCAGCAGTTCTTTGTTTTGTGGCAGCTATCGCAATTGTTGGAACATATACATTCAAAGACTTTAAAGCCATGAAAAATGAACAGCTGCTGGCAAAACAGGAAGAAGCGAAAGCAGAAAAAGAGAAGGAAGCAGAGCCTCTTAAAGAGACAACAACAGATCTTATCATTAATGATCTGCAAGAGAAAGTCAAAGAGACAAATCAGGAAAATGCCAATCAGAAGCAAGAGGATTCCGTAGAAAACGGACAGGCAGATGCGCAGTCAGCCCAGACGTCACAGACAGCATCAGGAAAGACAAAAACCGTAAGCTTCAACAGCGACAGCAAATTGCTCTGGCCGGTCAACGGAAATATCCTTATGAGCTACAGCATGGATAAAACAGTCTATTTTTCCACATTGGATCAATATAAGTATAATCCGGCGCTTGTAATTGCAGGAGCAGAAGGCGATCAAGTAATCTCAGCAGCTCCGGGAATTGTAAAGTCCATTGACCAGTCCGCAGAGACAGGGCTGACCGTAAATGTAGATATCGGAAGTGGTTACGAACTTTTTTACGGGCAGCTCAAAGAAGTACCGGTAAAAGTCGGAGATCATGTAGAGGCAAAAACAGTACTCGGTTACGTAAGCGAACCAACCAAATACTACAGCGTAGAAGGAAGCAACGTATATTTCGAAATGAGAAAAGACGGACAGCCGATAAATCCGATGGAATATCTGGTGGAATAATGAATTTGGGACGTAGCATTTTTGCAAAATGCTACGTCCCAAACTTATATATAAGCATACATTACGATGTAATGACAGAGGCTGCCGCCCATTACGAATAAATGGAAGATTTCATGGCTTCCGAAGTATTTATGCCGGTTATTGAAAACCGGAAGTTTTAAGGCATAAATGACTCCACCCACAGTGTAGATAATTCCGCCGATCAGAAGCCAGCCGAAACCAGCCGGTGACAATGCATGAAAGATTTGTGTAAATGCGAGTACACATGTCCAGCCCATGCCGATGTAAAGGATAGAGGATACCCATTTCGGACAGTAAACCCAAAATGCTTTGATTAAAATTCCGATTAGAGCGATACCCCATACAATGCTAAGAAGAATAATACCGGTTTTTTTATTTAAAACTAAAAGGCAAATCGGTGTATAACTTCCGGCGATTAAAACGCTGATCATCATATGGTCTATTTTCTTTAATATTGTATTGATCCGTTCACTGCGGTCAAATGTGTGATATGTGGTACTTGCCGCATATAAAAGAATCAAACTTAACGCATAGACGCTCATAGAAATAAGGTATAGTGGATCGGCTTGCCTGCTTGCTTTTATAAGAAGTGGAATGGAAGCGCCGATTGCCATAACCATTCCGATAAAATGGGTAATAGCGCTTCCGGGATCTTTTACATATTTTATGACTAATGTTTTAAATGTACTTTGTTCTTTGGTTGTTGAAGAATTTTCAAATAAATGGTTGATTGAAGTTGTTGTGTGTATCGCCATATCTTTCATATAGATGCCTCCATTTCTAATTTTATATCTGACGATTTCAGTTGCTGCTTTGATAGTTCTATTTCGGTGAAAATAGCGAATGTTCACTACTTTCTAGTTAAAACAATATATAAATAACGACATGTAGTATTAAAAACTACATTAAGCATATGCTTATATTATACCCTTTGTTTTGGAAATGCAAGCACTATAATAAATTTTTTATGATTTTTTTATTTTGTGTTTTGTTCCGGTCCATATTTTACAATAAAAAATGCCGGCCAGTGTACTTATTGCCGTAGCGAGAATTCCGGCGCCCGCGATTCCGGCGGGATCGATACTTCCGTATTGGCTTCGATAGGCAATCACATTTATGGGAATAAGCTGCAAAGACGAAATGTTTAGAATTAGGAATGTGCACATTTCATTACTGGCTGTTCCGCGTTTTCGCACGGGACCGGGCAGAAGTCCTTTCCTTCGATCATCCTCCAGTGATTTCAGTGATTCCATAGCCTTTAAACCTGCCGGAGTAGCCGCCCATCCAAGACCGAAAATGTTTGCAAGGATATTTGTAGTGATGTGTTCTCGCGCCGGATGGTTTGATGGAAGTTCAGGAAATAGAAATTGAATAAAAGGGTGGAGCTTTTTGGAAATATTTTCAATCATGCCGGATCTAGTGGCAATTTCCATAAGACCGGTCCAAAAAGACATAACTCCCATCATAGTGATACAAAGAGTGACCGCCTCTTTGGAAGAGTCGAGAGCAGCGTCTGTGATATCCGGCATTCGTCCGGTGAAGGCGGCATAGAGAATTCCGATAAAAATCATTCCGGCCCAGAGATAGTTAAGCATGAGAAACTCCATAAATTTGTTTTAAATTATTCTATGGATAAATGTGAAGTATTATGAAAGAAAGTGGATGCATATACATTTGATGAGTGACGGGAATTAGAGTGGGATAAATTGCATGAAAATATTTCTTGATGTATCGAGGCTGATTGTTCCATTTGTCATATTTGGAATTGTGACTTATGGGATAATTATGCGTGTAAGCGTTTATGATTCCTTTGTAAAAGGTGCCAGAAATGGTTTTTTTACAGTGATTAAGATTATGCCTACGCTGATAGGACTTATGGTTGCAGTAGGAATTCTGCGCGCGTCAGGGTTTTTGGATTTTTTGTCTGGATTTCTGGGAAATTTTTCGGAAGTCATCGGTTTCCCCGGAGAGCTTGTACCACTTACGGTGGTAAAAATGTTTTCGTCTTCGGCTGCCACAGGACTTCTGCTGGATATTTTCAAAGAATATGGAACAGATTCTTATATTGGACTGATCGCGTCTATCAGTATGTCTTGTACAGAAACTATTTTCTATACAATGAGCGTTTACTATATGGCAGCCAAAGTGACAAAGACTAGATTTACGTTAGGTGGTGCATTGTTTGCGACATTTGCAGGTCTTATTGCCAGTGTAATTTTGGCAGGAATGATGTAGAAAGAAAAAAGTTTACGGATTGCAGTTTTTACAAGGAGAATAGCCTTGTTGAATCAAGGCTTTAGTATTTCCTGAGAATTCCTGCTTGTTTTTCGGTTTGATATCTTGCACACTACTGCAATTAGGGCGGTGAAACTTTTTTGTGTTTCTATTTAAAACGTATAGATCTTCGCTGGTTTTGGAAGGCTGCTCTGTCTCGGAAGACTTACTGTCACCGGTATGATAGTCAATTTCTATTCCGGGCTGGACATTGTAACAGTAAACGCAAAATGCAAGGTCATCATTTTCTACAGATTGCGCTTCCATGAGAACACCGTCGGCTACAAGATTTTCTTGGTTATAAATCGGAGTTACGCGATATAAAACATGATTGCCTGTTTCATTTACATAATCCGCTACCATATTTTCAAAGGGGAGCATACCTGTAACATTTAAATACCGAGTACCGGTGATCAGATTTTTCTCATTTGCATTTTCAGCGGATAGCTGGTAACCGATCAAATGGCAGCGGTTGTATAAATAGTTTCCGTCGATTCCCGTATATTTTACAGTATGCCATCCGGAAGGCTTGATCATTCCGATTTTACCGCGTTTTTCGGTGGGCATGATGTCTTCGCAAATATTTGCATATGCAGTACCGCATCGGCCAAGGTCATCCAGTTCGCTATAGGTTTCAAAGGCGTCTGTTGTAAGTTCTTCCTCTAAAAAGAAGGGAACATTGTCGTGGATCGTGACATAAGGCTCGCCGGAGTATTCCGGTATCGATTTCAAATCATAGGAAGGAGAAGGGGTATCGGCTAATTTGTCGGATGTTTCATTGGATATTCGGATATTTTTGTTAGTGGATTCGTCAGCGCTGCACCCGCCAAATAATAAGGAAAGTGATAACAAAAGACTTCCCAGTAATAGTTTTAAATTTGTGTGTTTCATATGATGCCTCCTTATAAATGCTTTTTATATTATAACGTTGTTTTCAAATAATACAATTAGAACCGTCATTTAATTTGAAAAATCAAGGAGAATTTGCTAGAATAGAACACAGAGTAACATCCGAATTTAATGGAGGTTTTGCGATTATGGAGATAAATAATAAAGCAGATGCACCAATAGGGGTTTTTGATTCTGGTGTAGGCGGTCTGACCGTTGCAAGGGAAATCATGCGTCAGCTGCCCAGTGAAAATATGATATATTTTGGAGACACGGCAAGAGTGCCTTATGGAAGTAAATCGAGAGATAATATCATTCGCTTTTCAAGGCAGATTATTCGTTTCCTGCGGACAAAGCACGTGAAAGCAGTGGTAATTGCTTGTAATACCGCAAGTGCATTTGCACTGGAGACGTTGCAGAAAGAAACCGATATTCCGGTTATAGGCGTAATCGTGCCCGGAGCAAGAGCTGCTGTGAAAGAGACGCGGAATGGGAAAATCGGCGTGGCAGGAACCGAAGGTACAATACGAAGCGAAACTTATAATAAAGTGATTCATAGTTTTATGGAAGATGCGACAGTGATCGGACAACCATGCCCGTTGTTTGTACCGCTTGTGGAAGAAGGATTTGCGAAACATCACATTACGAAAGAAGTGATTGATATTTATCTTTCTAATATGAAAAATACAGACATAGATACGATGATTCTTGGCTGTACACATTATCCGCTTTTGCGTTCCAGTATCATGGAATATTTTGGGGACGCAGTACACATTGTAAATCCGGCTTATGAGACAGCAATCGATTTGAAAAAACAATTAGAAGAAAAAGGACTGGTCAACCAATCCGGAAAACCTGCGACGTATGAATTTTATGTCAGCGATGCAGCAGAGAAATTTACAAAATTTGCAAACAGCATATTGCCATATGATGTGGCTTCAACAAAGCAAATCAATATAGAAGAGTATTAAAAAATTAATTTGGGACGTAGCATTTTTGCAAAATGCTACGTCCCAAATTGCTTTTCCCCTGTCCTTTTTTAAAAAATATACTTCCGAATTAAGTCAAATGGCGCCGGTCCCATATCTAATACTGCTTTGTGGAAGCGTTCTTGCGTAAATTCTTTCCCCCACAAGGTCATGGCTTCTTTTTTTAATTCCAGAAATTCCACGTAACCGATATAATATTTTAAATAGTTTGCCGGATCGGAGAGTATTAGTTGATAGATTTCTTCGATGGCTTTTGTATCGGTAATTCCATATCCGCGGAAAAAGGTGGTCGTATCAAGGAGAGACCAGCCGTCATAGTGAATACCCATATCTGCAAGCGCATATAAACCTAGAAGAATAGAACTATTTTTTTGCATTAGGGTAGCTTGCGTTTTTTTTATGGGAGCAAAATAATAACTTAACATTTCGCTATAGGTAGCCCATCCTTCGGTATATCCGCCACAGTCAAGGAGATGACGGATAGGCGAGGGGTTCTTACTTGCAAAGTAAGTAGTCTGGTAAAGATGTCCGGGATATCCTTCATGGGCAAGCGTTGTATACAGAGATAAATCGTCACTGATATGTCCATTGTTAATGTAGATAATATTTTCTTCGGTATTATCAAGTGCCGGAATAAGGTAAAAAGCAGGGCTTAGAAAGTTTTGCATTTCTTGTGAAACGTATTTGATTTGGACATTCACATTTGGCGGAGCTGGAAAATGTCCGGAAAGGTTTCCTCTTAATGAAGATAGTATGGACGCAGGATTAGAATCCTCCAAAACAACTCCCTGAGATTTAAATAAATCGGATGATGGAGAGGGCGTTTCCGTAGAGAGGGAGGATAAAGTTTTTTGTATGGAAGCTAAATCTTCTGCGATATGTTTTTTTGTTAATTCTTGAAGTTCGGGAATACTTCTGGAAGAGCCGGTTTCAATGGCTGTGAGAAGTTCATAATATTTGTCCCCCTCCGGAAGGTGACACAATCCACCGGAGTTTGTTCCGCTATTTTTTAATTCGTGGAGTCCTTGCATTAATTGTTCATAAGCGGGATAGACATACTGTTTGATAGAATCCACATTCTTTTCAACGTAAGCGTCTTTTTCTTTTTTTGGTAAATTAAGAGTTTGTAATCGTTGCTCAAAAGAAGAGTAAAGGAAATTGTTGTTTTGTAAATTAATAAATGTCTCGCACTCGTCTATGATTGCATCGGCTTGAGGTTTGGACATAAAGAGTCCGTGTTTGGCTTTTTCTTCTTCGAAATCTAAAATAGAAGCAAAGTATTCTGGAGTTTCTGCAAGAAGTGCAAGGTAGGTGTCTACATCCTGCTTCGTATAAAATTGATATTCTGACAAAAGGATAGGAAGCTGTGCCTGAGCGCCGGTAAGTGAAGCAAGCGGCTCTTCATATAAAAGATACTGGGAACTTTTTAAAGAATAAGAAAGATGATTTTCCAGTATTTCATAAGTAGCCTGATTCCTTTTTGAAAGTTTTGTTTTGTCGTAAGAGTGCAGAAGAGAAAGAGAATTTTCTAAAGAAGCAGATAAGTTTGAAGAGTCAGTTTGGTAAGCACCTAAAGAAACAGATGGGTTTACAATATTGTAAGTGGTGGGATTTTTTAATGTATAATGAAGGGATAAAGTATTTCCGGAAAGTTCTTGCCGAAAAAGCTGATCTGTATAATTTTCAAAACGTTGGTCTTCCGTTTGGGAAGTATGGTGTTGGCTGTAAAAAAATGTGCCCAACAGTAAAAGGATGGAAAAAGTAAGCAGAATTCCAAGAGTTCTTTTTTTCAAAGATTTTGTTTTTAGAATGTTCATTTTTTGCATAGAGACCTTAGTTGTTTTTTATATGTATATGTTAAGAATGGGAAACCATGATTAATCAAAGTGTGGAAATCCTTGACACAAGACGGTTTTATGTGCTAGGATTTTTAGTATGGATTACTTAAAATAATAAAGAAAACACAGTGATGGAGAGAGTACGCCTTTTTGATATTTTACAGAGAAATCCCGGAGGCTGAGAGGGATAAATTAGAATTGGCAGAAGATGGCTCTTGAGTGGTATGGTTGAGTAGAAAATGGAGAAATGATAAAGTTGCTATAGCAATTCATTTTCTATAAAATCATAAAGGGACCGCCCTTTACAGCGGTAGGTGTGACAGCACCTGATGAGGCTTTTTGTCGTGAGATAGAAAGTAAATAGAAGTGGTATCACGGGGGCATCCCGTCTTCTCTGATTTTTCCGGATGGAAGGATCGGAGTTTTTTTATTATTTAAAAATTTTAAGGAGAGATTTAACATGGAAAAGAAAAAGTATTATATGACGACAGCCATTGCGTACACCTCTGGTAAACCGCATATTGGAAACACTTATGAAATCGTACTGGCAGATGCGATTGCAAGATATAGAAGAAGCCAAGGATATGATGTGTTTTTCCAGACAGGAACTGACGAACATGGTCAGAAAATTGAATTAAAAGCAGAAGAAGCAGGCGTTACACCAAAAGAATATGTGGATGATGTTGCCGGACAGGTAAAAGAGATCTGGGATCTTATGAACACTTCTTATGATAAATTTATCCGTACAACAGATGAGGATCACGAGAAGCAGGTTCAGAAAATTTTCAAAAAACTGTATGATCAGGGAGATATTTACAAAGACTCATATGAAGGACTTTACTGCACACCGTGTGAATCTTTCTGGACAGAGTCACAGCTTGTAGACGGAAAATGTCCGGACTGCGGGCGCGAAGTGAAGCCTGCCAAGGAAGAGGCTTATTTCTTCAAAATGAGCAAATATGCAGATCGTTTGATCGAGCATATCAATACACATCCGGAATTTATTCAGCCGGTTTCTCGTAAAAATGAGATGATGAATAACTTCCTGCTGCCGGGACTTCAAGACTTGTGTGTGTCCAGAACTTCTTTTAAATGGGGAATTCCGGTAGATTTTGATGATAAGCATGTTGTCTATGTTTGGCTGGATGCGTTGACAAACTATATTACCGGTATCGGTTATGATGCAGACGGAGAAGGTACGGATCAATTTAAGAAAAACTGGCCGGCAGATCTTCATTTGATCGGTAAAGATATTATTCGTTTCCATACCATTTATTGGCCGATTTTCTTAATGGCGCTTGACCTTCCGCTTCCGAAGCAGATTTTCGGACATCCTTGGCTGTTGCAAGGTGATGGAAAAATGAGTAAATCAAAAGGAAATGTGTTGTATGCAGATGAGCTGGTAGAGTTTTTCGGCGTGGATGCGGTACGTTACTTCGTGCTTCATGAAATGCCATTCGAAAATGATGGTGTGATCTCATGGGAACTTTTAGTAGAGCGTATTAATTCAGATCTTGCAAATACACTTGGAAATCTTGTAAACAGAACGATTTCTATGTCTAATAAATACTTTGGCGGAACAGTTGGAAATAAAAATGTGACGTTAAGCGAAGAAGAAGCTGCTATTGATGCAGATCTTAAATCCGTAGTAGAAAATACGCCGATTGCAGTTGAGAAGAAAATGGATGATTTACGAGTTGCAGATGCAATTACAGAAATCTTTAATTTGTTTAAACGCTGCAATAAATATATTGACGAGACAATGCCATGGGCGCTTGCAAAAGAAGAGGAAAAGAAAGATCGTCTGGAAACTGTTCTCTATAATCTGTTAGAGAGCATCAAATCCGGAGCAAAACAGTTAGCGCCATTTATGCCTGAGACATCCGAGAAAATTCTGGCACAGCTGGGCGATGGAAAAGTGGTGGAGAAACCGGAAATTCTTTTCGCAAGATTAGACCTTGAAGAAGTGATGAAAAAAGTAGAGGAACGTCATCCAAAGCAGCCGGAAGAGGAGCCGGAACAGGAAGAAGCTTCTGAAGAAGACGTTATCGATATAGAAGCAAAACCGGAGATCAGTTTTGAAGACTTCGGGAAAATGCAATTTCAGGTCGGAGAAATCATTGCATGTGAAGAAGTAAAAAAATCAAAGAAACTTCTTTGCTCACAGGTGAAGGTCGGAAGTCAGGTAAAGCAGATCGTGTCCGGCATTAAGAAAGAATACAGCGCAGAAGAAATGGTTGGAAAGAAAGTCATGGTACTTGTAAACTTAAAACCGGCAAAACTGGCAGGAGTATTATCAGAAGGAATGCTCCTCTGTGCAGAAGACGCAGAAGGTCATCTCTCATTGATGACACCAGAGAAAAATATGCCGGCGGGAGCAGAAATAAGTTAAAAAAGGACAGGGCAAAAAGCAATTTGGGACGTAGGCTTTTGCAAAAATGCTACGTCCCAAATAGACACAAATAGACAAATAGAAGAAAGGCAGGAGTAAGCAATGGAAAAAATCAGAATTGGTATTGTTGGGTATGGAAATATTGGCAGAGGTGTAGAACAGGCAATCGCTCGTAATGATGATATGGAATTGAAAGCTGTTTTCACCAGAAGAGATCCTTCTACTGTTACAATTAACACAGCTGGCGCAGAAGTAAAGCATTTTGACGATATGCTTTCTATGAAAGATGAAATCGATGTGATGATGCTTTGTGGGGGCTCTGCTACAGATCTTCCGGTGATGGGACCGGAGATTGCGGCAAACTTTAATACAATCGACAGCTTTGATACGCATGCAAAGATTCCGGAGTATTTTGAAAATGTCGATAAGGCGGCAAAAGCCGGAAATAGCGTGAGCATTATTTCTGTCGGATGGGACCCGGGAATGTTCTCTTTGAATCGTTTATATGCCGAGTCTATTTTGGTGCAGGGAAGCACCTATACATTTTGGGGGAAAGGTGTAAGTCAAGGACATTCTGATGCAATCCGCCGCATAGATGGTGTGAAAAATGCAATTCAGTACACCGTTCCTATTGAAGAAGCGGTTGACCGTGTGAGAACAGGAAGCGAGCCGGAGCTTACAACAAGAGAGAAGCATTTGCGTGAATGCTATGTAGTGGCAGAAGAGGGCGCTGACAAGGCGGCAATTGAACAGGCAATTAAAACGATGCCGAATTATTTTGACGAATATGATACAACGGTAACATTTATTTCCGAGGAAGAATTAAAAGAAAACCACAGCAAAATGCCTCATGGTGGTTTTGTGATCCGTACAGGTGAGACAGGAACCGAAGGAAATAAACATGTGATTGAGTATTCGTTAAAACTGGATTCAAATCCGGAGTTTACAGCCAGCGTACTGGTAGCTTACGCAAGAGCAGCATATCGCTTGTCTCAAAAAGGTGAAAGCGGAGCAAGAAGTGTATTTGACATTGCACCGGCATTATTATCACAGAAAACACCGGAACAGTTAAGAGCGCAAATATTGTAAAGTCAATATAGGGAAAATAAAAATAACAAGATGAATTCATTTGGGGACGGGAGTTTTTTTCAAAAAACCCCGTCCTCAATTCGATGATTGGAGGAACTATGATTTTTGAGACACATGCTCATTATGATGATGAACAATTTGACATGGATCGGGAAACGCTTCTTTCATCCATGCCGGAACAAGGGGTTGGGACAATCGTAAATGTAAGTGCTACGTACGCGTCTTGTCAACGTGTGGTGGATCTGGTGCAAAAATATCCTTTTATGTATGCGGCAGTGGGAATCCATCCGGATGAGGTGGGAAGCTTAAATGAAGAGCGTTTTCAGCAGATGAAAGAGTTATGTAAGCAGGAGAAGGTTGTTGCAGTTGGAGAAATCGGTCTTGATTATTACTGGGATAATGAATCTCATGATTTACAGAAAGAGTGGTTTGTCCGTCAGCTTGATCTTGCAAGAGAGTTAAATCTTCCAGTACTGATTCACAGTCGGGAGGCGGCAGCAGATACGATGGAGATTATGAAACAACATGGGCAGGGCTTAAAAGGTGTGATTCACTGCTTTTCTTATTCGAAAGAAATGGCAGCGGAGTATGTGAAAATGGGATTTTATATCGGCGTAGGCGGAGTGGTGACTTTCAAAAATGCAAGGAAGCTCAAAGAGACAGTGCAGGAGATTCCACTTACTTCTATCGTATTAGAAACTGACTGTCCATACCTTGCGCCGGTTCCATATCGTGGGAAACGAAATAATTCCGCATATATCAAATATATTGCAGAGGGGATCGCAGGAATAAAAGGCGTTTCTTACGAAGAAGTGGTGGAACAGACAGAGAAAAATGCGAGGGATTTGTATAATTTGACGGAAGTATAGCAGTTAGAGAGAATAAAATTGTTCATACAATCTTAATATTTATTTTTTTTTTAAGGTATATCATTAAATACAATCTTGTTGTATAATTAGTAACAATCATGAAGCAGGGAGTAGAGAATATGAGTGGACCGACACTTGGAAACCCGCAGAAGACAATAGAGATTCTGCAGAAATATGACTTTTCATTTCAAAAGAAATTTGGTCAGAATTTTCTGATCGATACACATGTATTAGATAAGATCATCAGCGCTGCCCATATTACAAAAGAAGATATGGTACTTGAGATCGGTCCGGGGATTGGAACGATGACACAGTATCTTGCAGAAGCAGCAGGGAAAGTAATCGCAGTCGAGATTGACAGAAATTTGATTCCGATTTTAGAAGATACGTTAAGTGAATATAATAATGTGCGAGTTATCAACGAGGATGTATTAAAGTTAGATCTTCGTAAACTTGCGGATGAAGAAAATGGAGGGAAAGCGATCAAGGTCGTGGCGAACCTACCATATTATATTACAACACCTATCATCATGGGATTATTTGAGAATCATGTGCCGGTAGAGAGTATTACGGTCATGGTACAAAAAGAAGTGGCAGATCGTATGCAGACAGGGCCGGGAAATAAAGATTATGGCGCGTTGTCTCTGGCGGTTCAATATTATGCGGAGCCTTACATAGTGGCAAATGTGCCGCCGAATTGCTTTATGCCGAGACCGAAAGTAGGTTCTGCGGTCATCCGCTTGACGAGACATGAAAAGCCGCCGGTAGAAGTAAAAGACGAGAAGCTGATGTTTGATATTATCAGAGCATCTTTTAACCAAAGGCGAAAAACGTTGGCAAATGGATTAAACAATTCTGATAAAATAACTTGTTCAAAAGAAATCATTACTAAGGCGATCGAAAAGCTTGGCAAAGGTGCCAGCGTACGCGGAGAAGCGTTAAGCCTTCAAGAATTTGCAAAGCTTAGCAATGATATTTTTGAATTAAATATGTAACCCGATGAAAAATACAGACAGAAAGGATGATGTGTATGTCAAAAAAGAATAAGTATGTATTATTTGAGATCACTCCAGAAATTGAACATTTTGCTGAATTGTGTGAGAAAAATACCGCAATCGACAAAGAGCTTTATGCGAAGTATGAGGTCAAACGAGGTCTCCGTGATTTAAACGGAAAGGGTGTTCTTGCAGGTTTGACGAACATTTCCGATGTTTGTGCTACAAAAATTGTAGATGGGAAAGAGGTTCCGTGTGCCGGTAATCTTTACTATCGAGGTTACAATATTAAGGATTTGGTTGGAGGATTTCTGGAAGACGGTCATTTCGGATTTGAAGAGATTTCCTATCTGTTATTATTCGGAGAGCTTCCAAATGAAGCAGAGGCGAAAAGATTTAAGCAGACATTAGTTGATCGAAGAACGCTGCCACCGACTTTTGTAAGAGATGTTATTATGAAAGCGGCAAGCCGCGATATGATGAACAGTTTGTCTCGTTCTATTTTAAATTTGTATACATATGACATGAAAGCAGACGATACGAGCATTCCAAATGTACTTCGTCAGTGTTTAAATCTTATCAGCCAGTTCCCAATGATGATGGTGTATGCTTACCATGCGTATAATTACCGCATGGGCGGAGATTTGTTTATCTATGCTCCTTCACCAAAATTATCAACAGCAGAAAATATACTGATGATGCTTCGGGAGGATCGTAAATATACTGAGCTTGAGGCAAAGATTCTTGACATGGCGCTGGTGCTTCACATGGATCACGGCGGTGGTAACAACTCAACTTTTACAACCCATGTTGTTACGTCTTCCGGAACGGATACATATTCTACAATGGCAGCAGCGATGGCTTCTTTAAAAGGACCAAAGCATGGCGGAGCAAATGTAAAAGTAACGCAGATGTTTGAAGATATGAAGGCACATCTGACAGACTGGGAAGACAAAGACGCGATCCGGCAGTATTTATGTGATCTTCTTGATAAGAAGGCGTTCGATAAGAAGGGGCTTATCTATGGAATGGGACATGCGATTTATTCCGTATCAGATCCGAGAGCTGACATTTTTAAAAACTTTGTAAAGCAGCTTGCCATCGAGAAAGGGTGCGAGAAAGAATATGCGCTCTATGAGACGGTAGAACACATGGCGCCGGAGATTATTGCAGAGAAACGCAAGATTTACAAAGGTGTAAATGCAAATGTAGACTTCTACAGTGGTCTTGTGTACGGGATGCTGGATCTTCCGCCGTCACTGTATACACCAATTTTTGCAGCAGCACGTATTGTAGGATGGAGCGCACATAGACTGGAAGAATTAAAGAACGCAGATAAGATCATTCGTCCGGCTTATAAGCCGTTGGCGCCATATCGCGATTATGTGAGGATGAAAGACAGATAAATGAAAAAAGAGTTTGAATTTCTAAGCGCAGACGGGGAACATCGAGTGCATGCACAAGAATGGATTCCGGAAGGTGAAGTAAAAGCAGTTGTTCAGATTTGCCATGGGATGGTGGAATATATTGACCGCTATGATGAATTTGCAAGATATCTGAATGACAGAGGCTATTACGTGACCGGAAATGACCATCTCGGTCATGGAAAAACAGCGCATGATAAAGCTGATTTGGGACATTTCCCGGAGAAACATGGAAATCGCTATATTCAATCTGATATTCATTGTTTGCGAAAAATTACAGAGAAGAAATATCCGAATGTTCCGTATTATATGCTTGGACATAGCATGGGCTCCTTTTTGTTGAGACAGTATTTAATGAGTAAAGCCAAAGGACTTGCAGGAGCTGTGATTATGGGGACAGGAGACCAGCCGGGGATTCTTGCTTTTACAGGACAGAAACTTTGCCGCGTAATTGCTGCATTGAAAGGTTGGAGACACCGCAGTGTCCTGATCGACAACATGGCATTTGGAGGATACAATCGGAAGTTTAAGTCGGGAAAAACCGGAAAAGAATGGTTAAGTTCTGATTCGAAGGTTCCGGAGAAATATGTAAAAGATCCGTTTTGCTCTTTTCGATTTACAGTAGGAGCTTATTATCAGATGTTCGAAGGGATCAAGATTGCCGCGGGGAAAAAAGGTGCAAAGGCAGTTCCGAAGCATCTCCCGATTTTCTTTGTGGCAGGAGCAGATGATCCGGTGGGAGCATTTGGAAAAGGTGTAAAAAGAGTTTATGAAAGATTTAAAAGGTCCGGAATAAAGAATGTATCACTGAAGCTTTATGAAGGAGACCGGCACGAGATTTTAAATGAGACTGATCGTGAACAGGTTTATGAAGACTTGTATGTGTGGATGGAAAAGCTTCGAGTGAAAGAGGCTTAAAAGAATCATCCGGAAATAAGGAAGATTATAGGAAAAGTAACCGTATTTTTGCAGAAAGCAAAGAGCGGTTACTTTTTTATATGAAGTTATTTTTACAGAATTTCACAGAATGCTAAGAAATCATAGACAGCACCAGTTAAATCTTTTAAGATAATTTATATACGTTTGAAAAGTACAGTAACACACGGAAAAAGGAGCTTGACAAGTATGTTCAGAAACCGATACGCTCACGACAGACAGCAAATAAGTCTGCCCTTTTTTGCATTCAATCAAATAGCAAAAATACAGGCACTATTGTATCTGATATTAGATATAATGGTGCTTATTGCGTTTAGATAGAGGAATTAAGTACATAATCAAGCGTGAGAAAGGAGATAAGAAAAGGAATGAAACAAAGAGGTTTAATGAAGAAATTAAGCGCTGTGTTATTCGCAACAGCAATGACGGTTTCTACATTTCCACAACTAAGTACACCGGTATTTGCAGCTGATACAACACAACAAATCAATTACCGACAGTACAACAGTTTGCCACAGTTGATGAATTAAAGAAATTCAATACTGATGATAGAACAACTGACGGTGGAGATGGAAAGAACCCTGCAAGAGTGTATTTTGGGAAGAACAATCAGCAATGGTGGATTGCGGGAAGTCAGAATGGAAATGTGACATTGTTTGCGGCAAGTCCCTTAGCAACAGGGGTAATGTTTAATTCAGATCTTTTGGATAGAGAGTATAATGGACAAACGGTCCATCCAAATCACTATGGAGCAAGTGATATAAGAAATACAACATTGAAAATGTTAGAAACAAATGAAAGCTACTTCTCAAAATCTGAACAAGAGGTAATGAGCGATACAGAAATTACAACAAACGACACACGAAACGGAGGGAACTACTCAACAACCGACAAATTATATCTTGCCTATGGAGAAATTTCTAGCACTTATATTACAGTAGGAAGTGGTCTAGATGACTGTCTTCGAGTGGATAAGGATTACTGGGGAAGTCGAGGTTCCTCTTTTTGGCTTCGCGCGCCATACTATTACAATATATATGAAGCTCAGTTTGCACTTCCGGGCTATCTTGTAGAACGCTACGATGTAGTCAGTGATAAGGCGCTGGTACCCGCTTTTGAGTTAAATTTGTCGAATGTCTCATTTGCATCTGCTGCGCCGGCAGTAACATTCACTGGGAATTTAGAAGTACAAGATATTGTTGGAAAAGATGTAGCTAGTAATGGAAAAGTAACATTGCACGGAGCATTTACACTGAGATACCGTGCAGATAATTTAGGTTCAGCAGAGGTTTCCTTTGATAAGAGCAAGGTTACTTTAACTAATGTTGCAACAGATAAAGATGTCTATTTGGTTGCACAAAATAGTGCAGAAGCAAAGGCAAAACAAGTGACAGACCAAACGACTTCTGTATCGGCAAGTGATATGGGATTAGATAGTTTTGCGAATTGTAAAGTATGGCTGGAAACAACAGACGCTGCCGCTAGAATGACTTATGCCACACTGGCAACGGAAGAAGTTTATTATGATTTGGAGATTCCGTCAGAAGTTGCGTTTAAAAGTCAGCATATCGGATATGAAGATGTTTTTGCACAGACAGTAGAGATTGCAAATGCAGGAAATGTAGAAATTTCAAATATCAAGGCAGTTTTAGCAGGAGAAAAGAAAGACGTATTTACCTTGGAAACAAGTGGCATGAAGACAACACTTGCGCCGGGGGAAAAGACAACCGTTACTGTAAAACCAAATACGAAACTTAATGCCGGAACATATACAGCACAGTTAGAAATCAAGGGAGATGAGAACATCAACAAAAAAGTGCCGGTTCAGTTCACAGTAGAAGACCATACCTTCAAATGGGTGGTCGATAAAGAAGCAACCGCAACGGGAAAAGGTTCAAAGCATGAGGAGTGTTCTGTATGTGGCTATAGAAAAGCAAGTGTGGAGATTCCGGTTGTGACATCGTCCAATACAGGGAAACCGGACGGAGACAAAACGGGAAGCGGAAAAGGAAGCGTAAAGACCGGCGACAACGCACCCACAGGCTTGCTTGCCTCTATGCTTGCAATAAGCGCGGTGGGAATGGTTTCTGTAGTGATAGGAAAGAAAAAGAGAAGATAAGATAATTCATGCAGTGATGTGAAAAAATAGAGAAAATCTTTCAGTATCAAGAAAAGCGGTGCTGAAAGATTTTTTTAAGCTCTTTTCGGGTATCTGATTGACTTCTTTTCTGATTAGTATAAGATAAACTCACCTTTATTCAAGGAGACGTTCGTCTCCTGATAAGTTCTGAATTTTAATCCCGGGTGTAAGCCCTCAGAAAAGACTGAATCTACAGTCTGATTCATATTTAAAATTCACCGGAAACAGTTGCATAGGAAAAATGAGTTGTATTATACTGAAAGGAGAAGTATATGACAGATGGAAGGTTACAATGGCACCCGGGCTTTAGCGCGGCTCTTCGAGTGGAGTTGGAAGAAGAACTGGATGAGCTTTGCATTGAAGATGAGCACATGCTCAGCAAAAAGCCAATGCAGATTGATGTATTGGTTGTGAAGAAGAAGGGAGAACAGCCGATAAGAAAGAATATCGGACGAATTTTCCGCAAACATAATATTATAGAGTATAAATCACCGGAGGATTATCTGAGTATTAATGATTTTTACAAAGTATATGGTTATACCTGTTTTTATCAATCAGAGACGAAGCGGGTAAAAGAGATTCCATCGGAGGAAATAACGATTACATTTATTTGTAATCATTATCCGCAGAAGCTATTGGAGCATTTGAAGAAGTTTAAAGGAATCGAAGCCAAAAAGCAGGAGGCAGGAATTTATTATCTATTAGGGGACAGTTTTCCAATACAATTGGTGATTGTAAAGGAATTATCGAAAGAAGAAAATTATTGGCTGCAGAATCTGAGATGTAATTTGAAGACCGGAGAAGAAATACAGGAAGTTGTGAGACGTTACGAACAGGTGAAGCATAAGGCGTATTACTCAGAGGTGATGAATCTGATCGTACGAGCGAATCAAAAGCAGATGGAGGAGGAGAAAAATATGTGCGAAGCATTGAATGAATTATTTGCAGAAGAATTAAGAGAAGCAGACCTGCGAGGTCGCAAAGAAGGGCACAAAGAAGGTATTGAACAAGGGGAAAAATCAGGAATCAAACTTGCAAAAAGAGTTTTTAAGCTAACAGCGGAGGGATGTTCGGCGGAGAATATTGCACAGGAATGTGGAATCTCTGTGGAGAAGGTAAAAGAAATTTTGGAATAAATAGTAGATAGTCGTACCTGCTCATATAGTGAAATTTTTGTGATAGCAGACTCAGCTTTTGATACCAGTCAAAAAGCGGAGTCTGTATTTTTTTGACCAGTTATGAGGAGATTGCTATATGAATGGAAAGATAAGTTTAATTGCCACAGAATAGCTGCCATAGCAAAGGGAAGAGGGTTCTTGACAGACTGCTGTATGGATATTAAAATGAACGTTGTTCAATATAAAATACGAAGAAAGAGAGGACAACAAAATGCAGGCAATCGCAGAAACTTTATTTGACATCGTTTATCTGGTTAGTGTAATTACTATTGGGATTTTGATGATCAAAGGATGCAAGGGCAACATTCAGTATAAATTATTCGGAATTATGGCGGTAACGCTTGGACTTGGAGATGCGTTTCATCTAGTGCCAAGAGCAATCGCGCTTTGTACCACAGGTCTGGAAGATTATACTGTTGCACTGGGGATTGGAAAGCTTATTACATCCGTGACGATGACCGTGTTTTACATTTTACTTTATTATGTATGGCGGCTTCGCTACCACGTAGAAGGAAAAAGAAATTTAACGGTTGCAGTTTACGTACTTTCACTGGTGCGAGTGATTCTCTGTATGTTCCCACAAAATGAGTGGACAAGTGCGAACGCACCGCTTTCATGGGGAATTTACAGAAATATTCCATTTGCACTGTTAGGACTTTTGGTCATTCTTTTATTTTACAAAAGTGCAAAAGAAAGCAACGATCAATCTTTCCGGTTTATGTGGCTGACCATTGTGTTAAGCTTTGGATTTTATATTCCGGTGGTACTTTGGGCAGATACAATTCCGCTTATCGGAATGTTGATGATTCCGAAGACTTGTGCATATGTATGGACGGTGGTGATCGGCTATCAGGATATGAGAAAGCAGGATAGCAATGAATAAGACCGTGACATCAAAAGAGGAAATATTAGAAGTAAGCAGAACAATTGCTGCAAGAGAGGGAATTACCGCTGTAAATATGCGGACTGTTGCGGCAGGATGCGGAATTGCACTTGGATCATTATATAATTATTTTGCTTCTAAGGCAGAACTTTTGTCGGCAACGGTAGAAGCAGTGTGGGCAGATATTTTTCCGATTGAGAAAATATCAGAAGAATGTGAAAATATAGTGGAATATTTAAAAATACTTTTGGAAAGCGCAGAAGAGAGCAAAGAGCAGTACCCACAGTTTTTTTCTATGCACGCACTGGGCTTCGCAGCGGGAGATAAACAGACAGGGCGCAAAACGATGGAAGAATACTTCCGAAAAATCAAGCAGCAGATGATGTGTTTTTTGAGAAATGATGAAAACATACGTCTGCATATCTTTACAGAGAGACTGTCGAAAGAAGTGTATGTTGACTACATTTTCACACTGTTTTTGTCGATATTGTTTGATGAAAGAGCGGACCAAGAAGCATTTCTGGAGTTTGTGAAGAGTTATTTGTATTAATTATGTAAGCGTACTTAGGAAAAAAGATAAGGAGGAACCGACATTTATGAAGAAAATAATGAATACATCTTTGATTTATTTTGTGCTCGCAATGGCAGGCGGCGTTTTTTATCGTGAATTTACAAAATGGAATGGTTATACAGAGCCGACAACTTTGGGGGTTCTGCACGTACATTTGTTAGTGTTAGGGACAGGCGTATTTTTGCTGACAGCGCTGTTTGCAAAAGTGACAGAGCTGGAAAAGAATTCTTTATTTAAAAAATTCTTTGTACTCTATAACATTGCTCTTCCATTTATGGTGGTTATGATGCTGATCCGCGGTATCGTTCAAGTACTTGCCATTGATCTTGGGAAAATGGGAAATGGAATGCTGTCCGGCTTCGCAGGGCTGTCTCATATAGGAATGCTGGCGGCACTTTTGATGTTTTTGATCGCTGTTAAGGGCGAGATGACCAGAGAATAAAATAAGGATTCTGATTTTCTTAAAAGATATTTTTCTTGAAAACTGATTTGAGGAAGAGTAGTATAAAAATATAAATATCGGTTTATTTAATAGAACAAAAAGAAAAAGCCCTGCAATGCCACAATTGCAGCGGGTAGAAGAAAGGGTGGAAAGTCAGAAATGGAGTTAAAAAATTTAATGAATGGAATTCAGCATCTTGGAATTCCAACCAATGATATTGAAGCCACAATATCATTTTATGAGAAACTTGGTTTTGAAATTGCGCTTCGTACCGTAAACGAAGAGGCGGATGAAAAGGTTGCATTTTTAAAACTAAATACACTTGTGATCGAGACCTATGAAAATAAAGCGGCGAAGATGGAAGCCGGAGCGCTTGATCATGTGGCGATTGATGTGACAGATGTTCAAAAGGTATATGAATTAATTGAGGCAGCCGGACTAAACAACACACACGATACCATTCATTTCCTGCCATTTTGGGAAAATGGAGTGAAGTTCTTTAAGATTGAAGGTCCGAATAAAGAAACTATTGAATTCAGTCAATATTTATAGGATGAAATAGAAAAGTAACCGTATCTCTGGCGGTTACTTTTTTCTTTGGTTATATACACAAGCAGAATTGCGACAACAAGTGAAGTATTTATTACATAAAAATAGAAATTCATGGTCAAACCTGCTATCAAATATGGCCAGCGTGGTGTGAAGCAGGGAAAAATATACTATAATGAGATTGAACTTGAAATACTATCTATTGAAACAGGAGGGGACGCATGATACGGATCGGAGTTATAGAAGATGATTCTAATATGCGAAAAATTGTAAGCCAGATTATTGAAAAAGAGATACAGGGATATGAAGAGGTTAAACAAAAAACATTTGAAAGTGCAGAAGAGTTTTTGCAGGAAAGAGTAGGCTATGATATTGTGATCTTAGATATAGAATTGCCGGGTATAAATGGAATAGAACTGGGTAAAAGATTGTCAAAAGAAGGAAAGCAGACAAAATTGATTTATCTGACGTCATATCCCGAATACGCATGGGAGAGTTATTTAGTAGAAGCATTCCAGTATGTCCTGAAAATTGATATGCAGGAACGACTTCCGGAAATAGTAGGAAAAGTGCTTGATGGATTAATAAAGGAAAATAAAAATTATCGAATTTTCGGAAACAGCTATAAACATATGAAGCTTTATTACAAGGATATTATTTACATTCAAAAAGAAAAAGAGAAAAAATATACAGACTATATCACAAAGAATGGAAAATACAGAGAGAGAATATCCTTTAACCAGATATTACATGAAATAGATGATAGTAGATTTATTCCCATCGACCGGGGACATGCTATTAATATCCAATACATAGATCAGATTGATGAAAACTTTATTTATCTGGAAACGGAGGAAAAGTTCAAAGTCAGCAGAGTTCAGTTGGCAAATGTGAAAAAGAAGATTACTGAGTATTGGAGGAACTTTGCATGAATGAGATTGTCTATTTCCTCGTACTGCTGTTTCTTGGTATATGGGAAGTGTGGCTGGCTTATGCTTTAGTGGAAGAGATTTTCTTTTTGAAAAATCTTAAAACGAAAAAGTATACTATTACTAAATGGGGAAATGTTTTTGTGCTGGGGACGCTGGTAGCGATCAATCGGTTGATTGCGTTTTCATCAAGAACCCTTGTTATTCTCTGTATTTTAGTAACCTTTATTTGTGTAAGCTGGTTTACTAAAGGAAAAAGGTGTCTGGCGTTTGGAGTTGTTGCATTTTACTATGTCTTCCTTACAATATTAGATTTTCTTTTCTCGTTTCTTTGTATTGAAGTGGTTGGTACAGAATTTGAGAGAATCATCTATGTGGAAGAATATTCAGGCTGGGCGATTGGAATATACAGTTTGGCAAGAGTAGTAATGTGGATAGTTTTGTGCAAATCAGTAAGAGATTTCTTAAAGGAATGGCAGCCTGTTTTGATGACTTATAAAAAGATATTTTTTTTTACCTGTGCGTTACTGTTTGTTATCATGTGCAGATACCAGTTTGTCTTAGCAACTATGGCAATGGGAGAACGAGAAATTCAAGGAGTTGATAAAGCACTCCTTTTACTGGCGATTCTTGTCATAATACTCATGGGCGGGTTCCTTTATTTTCAGTATATATTAAAGATCAGGGAGGTAGGCTTTTTAAAATATCAAGAGCAGATGCTAAGAGACCGTTGCAGGGAGATGCAGCAAACCCGTCAAATCGCACATGATATGAGAAATCATGTGATTGCATTAAAAAAATATGATGAAGAGGGAAAAGCAGAAAAGCTGCATGAATATATCCAGAGTTTGAGTCGGGATGTCACCCTTTATGAAACGCAGGTGTGGACAGGGATTGAAATTCTGGATTATCTGCTGACACAGGAAAAGAAAAAGGCGGATCAAAGAAATATTAAGTTTCAGATTGAAACGCAAAGGATAGATTCCCTGCCTTTTTCAGATATAGAAATAGTATCTATTTTTGGAAATCTTTTAGATAATGCAATTGAAGCCTGTGAAAAAATAGAGATTGAAGAGCGGTGGATACATTTACTGATAAAAAAGCAGCGTCATATGTTTTTTGTGGAAGTAGTTAATAGTGTAGAAGAAGAGAATGGTAAAAGAAACGTGGAACATGCAGGAAAAAGCAGGAAAGAAGGACTTCATGGATATGGTTTGATGAATGTGCAGCAAATAATAGAACGTCATAACGGGGAAATGAATTGCCTGTTGATGAAAGGAAAGTATCTTGTAAATATTTCAATGTACAAAGGGGAGAGGGAATGTTAAGAAAGATTATTTTGAAGAATTTTAGGTACAATTTAAAGAATTATCTTTTATTCTTTTTAAGCAATACACTGGCAGTTTCCCTTTTTTTTGTGTTTTCGGGGTTGAAAAATAATCTAGGGAAAAATGTGACGGATGAAGCGGCAAATTATATTTTAAATGTAGATTTTTTAATGGCAGTAATTATGCTATCTATAGTGTCTGCTTTGTTGACTGTTTATGCGGTTCGCTATTATGTAAGACTTAGGATAAAGGATTATAGCATGCTGACCTTGCTGGGGCTTCGGAAAAAGAAGCTCCAGCAAATCGTGGTGGCAGAATATGGGCTTGGATGGCTCTTGTCGGTGTTGGTCGGACTTCTGTTTGGAAATCTTATTTACTTTAGCTTTCAAGAGCTTTTATATCATATCAGTGCTGATATGATACAAAAGTCAGTAGTAGGAGCGAAACCTTATTTTTATACAGTGTTTATGGGGCTGATTCTTGTGCTTCTAGTAGTTATGATTACATTGACTATGATGGAAGGAAAGGATTTGGACAGTTTTGCGGCAGGAAAGGAAACACGGGAGTTTAAGCTGGAAAGTTGGAAATGGGTATTCCTCCCAGTAATAGGAATTGGATTGTTCATTGCGGGAGATTATGCTTCTTATAAGAGTGGAAAAGGTATGATTGTGGCGCAAATTTTTTGGATTGTTTCTGTGGTGCTTATTTTTTATGTCGGGATTAGTCTTGCTTTGGAATTTCTGAAAACTAGGAAAAAGTTTTATATGAAGAATCTGCTTCGCCTGAATCAGCTTTATCATCATTTTACCAGTAATTTTTTAATCATATTTATGCTTTTTCTGATTCATTTTTTTGCGGCTGGATATGTGGCGTATGGCGTGGGAAGTTGTCTTCCTATTTACGCTGACCCGACAATGTATCCTTATGATTTTGTCTGGTCAGCCAAGGTGGAAGATGAGAAATTTATGAATGATCTGGTAGATAAGTATGATGGAAAAGTAAAAATGATACCTATGTTTAAAGTGGTAACGCGGAGCGGACTGGATCATTTTGGAATTTCACAGAGTACTTATCAGAATTTGACGGGAAATAGATGTGAATTGGGGGAAGATGAAATTTTAGCATATCGCGAAGATAATACGAAAAAAGAAAAAAAAACTCAAAAAAAAGAAATAGAGATTCATTATGAATATGTACATATGGGGAAATTTCGTGGAGAATATATGAAACCTGATGCCTATCAAGATTTTGGTTATGAGAAGCTGACAACCAAAAAAATTATATGTGGCAACTATTTAGGACGTGTATTAGATGGTTACCGAGATAGCTGGGTGGTCATGTCAGATTCTAGGTTTGAGAGGTGCTGGGAAGAGTTAAAGAAAGATCCGGAAGAATTTTCAGCATTGGCACTATTCCAGATTCCAGAGAAAAATCACAAGAAGGCGTGGGAAGAATTAGAAACTTATTATGCGAAACATGGAGTGGAAGAATTGGGGGGAATGCAGAACGCACTATATGATATGAAAGAAATCACTGATGGGTTTGCCAAGCGGAATTTGTTTCAACTTAGTAGTAAGCTTTTGCTGATGGGGGCGTTGCTTTTCAGCAGTATTTTTATATTAAAAATGAAGGCTATGACAGAAGAGGACAGTATGTCCAGAAGGTATGCTTTCCTGCATTCTATGGGAATGTGTGGAAAGCAGAGAAGAAAGAATGCAAAGTTTGAGATTTCCTGTGTGGCTGCAATCCCACTTGTAGCAGGAATTATTTACGGAATTAACTATATTCTCATCAATTGGAAGATGACAACCGATTCCGGAGAAGAAGTGGCACAGGAATATATGATGATTCGTGGAGCAGTGATACTATTGTATATGGTGATTCAGATTATAGGAATACGGATCGTAGCGGTAACTACATCACATAAAATAATCAGAGAGTAGGGGGAGCTAACCATGTATGTGTTAATAGAGAGTGAAGAGCGGTGGATACATTTACTGATAAAAAAGTAGCGTCATATGTTTTTTTTGTGGAAGTGGTTAAGAGTGTAGAAGAAGAGAAGGGTAAAAGAAACGCGGAACATGCGGGAAAAAGCAGGAAAGAAGGACTTCATGGATATGGTTTGATGAATATGCAGCAATAATAGAACGTCATAACGGGGAAATGAATTGCCTGTTGATGAAAGGAAAGTATCTTGTAAATATTTCAATGTACAAAGGGGAGAGGGAATGTTAAGAAAGATTATTTTGAAGAATTTTAGGTACAATTTAAAGAATTATCTTTTATTCTTTTTAAGCAATACACTGGCAGTTTCTTTGACGCTTGTATTCTTAGGATTGAAGAACAATCTGGGGGAGCATATTAAAGATGAAGCGACTAATTATATTATGAAGTCAGATTTCTTTATGGCTGTTGTGATGTTGTCAGTTGTCTCAGTGGTTCTGACCGTTTATGCAGTGAGAAACTATGTTCGTGTTCGTGTGCGGGATTACAGTATGCTGATGTTACTGGGAATTCGTAAAAAGATGTTTCAAATGATTATTTTCGCCGAATATGGTCTTGGATGGCTCTTGTCTGTGATTGCGGGGTTTGTGTGTGGAAGTCTGATTTATTATCTTTATCAGGAGTTGTTGTATCATCTGGAATCAGATATGATTGAAAAATCTATGATTGCTCCAAAGGAATATTTACTTACTTTTGTAGTGAGTCTGATGATAGTAGTAGTTGTTGTTATGGTCACTCTGACGCTTATGGAAGGTAAAAGTCTGGATAGTTTCGCGGCAGGAAAAGAGATACAGGAAAAGAAAATCAAAACCGGTAAATGGAGTATAGTATTTGTAATAGGTGTTATTCTTGTTGTATGTGGCATTTTTACTTTCCCCAAGGGTGGAGCAGGTACAATCCGTGCTCAGGTGATGTGGCTTCTGTCAGGATTATTGGTTCTGTACATTGGAATTGGTTTGTTCATGGAAATTTTAAAAAAGTGTCAAAAATTTTATTTGTCACATTTGTTCCAAATAAATCAACTAAATCACCACTTTACTAGTAACTTTTTGGTTATTTTTATGCTGTTTATTATACATTTTTTCGCAACAGGATATGTGGCACAGGGGTTGGCAGGAAGTTTTCCTATATATGTGGATAAAGAACTTTACCCATACGATTATATTTTGTCAATCCGTGAAGGAGATCAGCAAATAGTAGAAGATATTGCAGAAGGCTATGAAGGAACATTGCGATTAATTCCGATGTTTAAAGTTGTTAATATGACTGGGCTTGATGAGTTTGGTATTTCACAAAGTACTTGTAAAGAATTGACGGGAATTTCCTTTGATTTGAATGATAATGAAGTTGGATTCTATAAAGAAGATAATGAGAAGTCAGAGAGAAAAATTGTAGATCCGTCAACTTTGGAAGTGTATGAATATTTACGAATGGGAAGATTTAGGGGAGAAGATTTAAACATCTATACGTATGAAGATGATGGCTATGAGAAGTTTGATGTAATAAAAGCGGTCAGTGGAAATTATCTTGGATGTCTTTCGGATGGGTATAGGGACAGTTGGATTATTATGTCTGATACAAGATTTGAGAAGTATTGGGCACAGTTCAGAGATAATGAAGATGAAGTAGCGTATCTGGCTTTGCTCTGTATTCCGGAGGAGAATCGTCCCCAGGCTGGGAAAGAACTGCAAAACTACTCGGAGAACTATGGTGTAGAGGAAATGGGTTCATTGCAGGAGAATTATTACGATGTGAATCAGATAGTAGATGGAATTGAAAAAAGGAGTTTGTTTCAGATAAGTAGTAAACTTTTACTGATCTTGTCACTTTTATTCAGCAGCGTTTTCATTGTGAAGATTAAAGCAATGTCTGATGAAGAAAGTATGCAAAAACGATATGCGTTTTTGTCGTCTATGGGAATGTATGTAGAGCAAAGAAGAAAAACTGCCCGATTTGAAGTACTATGTACAGCGGTAATACCATTGCTCATCGGTGTTGTTTATGGTGTGAATTATAATGTGCAATACTGGAAAATGCTAATGGCGTCTGGATATGATATGAGTAGTGATTATATAAAGATATTAGTAATCTATCTTATATTATATTCTGCCTTACAATTTATTTGTATTGTGGTTATTGCGGTAGGTACAGCGAAAAAAATCATAGCCGATTCTTAATTTGTGGAGCAGTGATAATATTGTATATGGTGATTCAGATTATAGGAATACGGATCGTAGCGGTAACTATATCACATAAAATAATCAGAGAGTAGGAGGAGCTAACCATGTATGTGTTAGAAGTGGAGAATTTAATCCGCAATTATCAGAAATCAGCGATAAAAAAGAGTGATGAGGACATTAAGGTCTTGAAGGGACTGAATTTCTCTGTGGAGCAGGGAGAATTTGTCGGTATTATGGGAAAGTCCGGATGTGGAAAAACCACGCTTTTAAAGGTGCTGGGAATGATTGACAAGCAGACGGACGGAACAGTATGTTTTATGGGAAAAGATACTAGTAAGCTATACGGGGATGAGTTGGCTGATATTCGGCGTGAGCAGATTGGTTTCGTGTTCCAAGACTTCTATCTTATGGACAGCCTGTCTGTAGAGGAGAACATTATGCTTCCCATGATTCTGGGGCAGGAGAAGGTAGCCGTAATGACTCAAGCTGTCCAAAAGTATGCAGAGCAGTTCCAGATCAGCCACCTATTGAAGAAGAACCCTTACGAACTTTCCGGCGGTGAGAAGCAGAGGGTTGCCATCTGCAGGGCGCTTATCAATGACCCAGATCTTATTCTTGCCGATGAACCGACCGGAAATCTTGACTCCAAATCTGGTCAGATTGTAATTGACGCATTGGTACGGATTAATCAGGAGTTTGGCAAGACTATTGTAATGGTAACTCATGATCCTCAGATGGCAAGTTACTGTAGTCGGATCATCCTGCTAAAGGACGGCGTAATTCTGGACAATCTGAATCATGGAGACAGTCACGAAGGGTTCTATCAGGAGATTATCGGACGGATGGCAGATTTGTAAATAGCAAGACAGGAGATAGAAGAAAATACATAGCGAAAACCCGCTAACCACAATGGCTAACGGGTTTCGTTGTTTTTATAGTTATCTAAAGGAATGAGAGTAAAGTATGCATCGGGTTTAATCCCGATGTTTTACTTTATGAGGGGGAGATAGTTGCTCTATCAACTATCTGACTTTAGTATATAAGATAAATGTGTCTAAAATATGTTGTATCTATAAAAGAAATAGAAAATTTCTTAAGAGCACCTTAAGAACATAGGAAGAAAATCATAACCGACGTAAAGGGCAATAGATTCATAATATTTTAAGAAATTTCAACATTTGTCCTTAAAAAATCCCTGCTATTCTTGTATAGTAGAAGAGAGGTGATAAAAATGGCTAAAATATTAGTATGTGATGATGACAGAGAGATTGTAGAGGCGATAGATATTTATCTGACGCAGGAGGGGCATGAAGTTTTAAAGGCGTATGACGGAGAGGAAGCGCTTAAGGTTTTAAAGGATCAGGAGGTAGATCTTCTGGTGATCGACGTTATGATGCCAAGACTTGACGGTATCCGTGCGACGCTTAAAATTCGAGAGGAAAATAATATTCCGATTATTATCTTATCGGCAAAATCAGAAGATGCAGATAAGATTCTGGGATTGAACGTAGGAGCCGACGACTATGTGACGAAGCCATTTAACCCGTTGGAACTGGTAGCGCGGGTGAAATCTCAGCTTCGAAGATATACACAGCTTGGAAGTACGGCTGCAAACAAAAATGAAGCAGTCTACACGACCGGAGGCTTAATGGTAAATGACGATCTAAAAGAAGTCAGCGTGGATGGAGAGCCGGTGAAAATGACTCCGATTGAATACAATATTTTACTTTTCCTTGTGAAAAATCAAGGAAAGGTTTTTTCGATTGACCAAATTTACGAAAATATATGGAACGAAGATGCTATAGGAGTAGATAATACAGTTGCAGTTCATATCCGGCATATTCGTGAAAAGATAGAGATCAATCCGAAAGAACCACGTTATTTGAAAGTTGTGTGGGGAATTGGCTATAAGATAGAAAAGCTGTAGAAAGAAGGTATTTATGAAGAATGCATGGTATAAGACTAAATTAGCGAAAGCGATTCTGGTTCTATTATCAATCCTGTGTTCTGTTACAATGGTTGTAAGCGTTTTGTGGTTTGTGTCGTATCCGGTGCTAAGAGAAGAGCTGCTTAATGGGAAGCCTGCCGGAGCCTATGAGGATACGCTGAGTTTCGACACAAAATTACAGGAATACAATTATCAAGTAACTTATGGATTGAGTCAGAATTCTATTTTTGAAACGGAAGGGAAATTTAACCCGAATAAGATTATAGACATCAAAGAATATTATGAAAAGATGACAGTCAGCGGTGAAAATAGAAGCGGATTGGCATATACATTGGGAGATATTCTTGCGTGGTATGAGGAAGACGTTTCTGTATATTACAGTGAAGAAGATGCGATTAGTGAGGAAGAGCGGGTAATCGTATGTGAAAAAACAGATGGAACCTATTATTACTATTCTTATGCGGAATTTCAGGCGCGGGTGAAAAACGGAGAGCTTCAATTCTTGCCGGAGGGAGAAGAGAAACCTGTTCAGGGAGCAGATAAACAGCAGATTATGAATATGCTCAAAGAAAATGTACTGGAAGATTACGGAGCAGACATTAAGATCCTTGATGCGGACGGTCAAGTAAAGTACATCGCATTCTGGCAGTATAATGATGTGCAGGTCGCAGAGAAATATCGTCCGATTGGGCTTAATAATCTCTTGCAGCTGGTAAATGAAAATCCGGAATGGAATGGACAATTGCAGGAAATTTATACGATGCTTCAAAACGTGATCGAAACATTCGGCAACAGTTACGATGGTTATGCCTCTGTAAATTCGGGAATTGAAGAAGGTGATTCGAACTATTATTATTTATATGCTGATCTAAAGAGCAAAAAAATTTACACGAATAAAAAAGAATATTCCAATCCGGCAGAACTGGAAGAGAATATTAAAAAGATGAAAAAGCTTGGCAAATATGTGGTGGTAAGACCTAAGCTGTCAGAATTTGAGTCGAATTTGACGAATGAAGATGCGCTTACATGGAGAGACGATATTAAATATTCCGGACCACAGACGGAAGATTTTGTGTTTGTGTCGGCGGTGGACACCAGCTATCCGATCCAAGACAGCTTTTATGCGGAAAATCAATTGTTTGAAAAATATGCGTCAAGCGGAACTGTAATTGCTGTTTTAGGCATGATAGCATTCGGAATGTTGATCGTATGTCTTGTGTGGCTTACGATAGTTGCAGGGCGAAGCAACAGAGATGATGAACTACATTTAAATTGGTTTGATGCGTGGAAAACAGAAGTGGCAGCGACGGTAGTGATTGTGTTATGGCTTATTCCGGTATTGCTGTCAGGAAGTATTTTATCACTTACTGATTTGTTTATGGATCTAAATAATGACCTTGCAACCTTATATGGCTATTATAATTATGTAATGAATTCCATTCCATATGTGATTGGTGGCGGAATACTGGCGGCATATACGTGTCTTATGTTCCTTGTGGGGTATTTAAGCCTTGTACGGAGATTGAAGGCCGGAACGATGTGGAAAAACAGCGTTTTGCATATGATTGTCCAATTTGTTCATCAAGTGAGTATCAATATTGGCTCTGTTTGGAAAGTAGTTATCATTTTCGGAGGACTTTTTCTTATTCACGGGGCGGCACAGATCAGCGGTCATTCGGTATTATTTGTGATACTGCTGCCGATAGATATTGTGGCATTTGTGTACCTTGTTTACCAGACAATCGGGAAAAAGAAGATTAAGCAGGGGATTTCACAGATTGCACATGGAGAGATTGACTATAAAATCGACACAACCGGTTTAAGCGGCGAACAAAAAGAAGTGGCTGAACTTGTAAATGTTATTGGAACCGGACTGAATAAGGCGGTGGAAAAAAGTGTAAAAAATGAACGACTGAAAACAGATTTGATCACGAATGTATCTCATGATATTAAGACACCGCTTACTTCTATCATCAATTATGTAGAACTGTTGAAACAGGAAAATTTTGAAGATCCGAAGATTCGGCGATACATCGAAGTACTGGAACAGAAGTCGCAGCGACTGAAAACATTGACAGAAGACGTAGTGGAGGCGTCGAAAGTAAGTTCCGGAAATATTTCACTGGATATGATGAATTTGAATCTGGTGGAAATGATTCAGCAGACGAGCGGAGAATTTCAAGAAAAATTCGCTGCCCGCAATCTGGAAGAAGTATTAAATCTTCCGGAAGAAGAGGCAATGATCTGTGTAGACGGAAGAAGAACATGGCGAGTGCTGGAGAACATATACAATAACGCTGCCAAATACGCGATGGAAGGCAGCAGGATTTATGCAGATCTTACCGTGTTGGAAGATCAAGTCCTGTTTACGCTGAAAAATGTATCCGCATATCCATTGAATATATCCGCAGACGAATTGACAGAACGATTTATCAGAGGAGATATATCGCGAAGTACAGAAGGAAGCGGACTGGGATTGTCCATAGCAAAAACATTGACAGAAATGCAAAAAGGGCAGTTTGAATTGTACTTAGATGGAGATTTATTTAAGGTAACCATAAGATTTCCGCGGGTTAAATAATTAACGGGGGACGTAGCAAAGTTAAACTTTGCTACGTCCCAAATTGCATTTTGCTACGTCCTAAATTTACTTGCGCTTATTTCAAAAACACATTACAATATTACTGTTATGGAGAATTTAAAATTATTATTACAAGAAAATTTGAATCAGGAGTTTTTAGCGGCGGTTTTGAGTGCGCCGCGGGATAAATCGGGTGTAGAGAAGGTGAAGGTTCGTCCGCTTCTTAAGAGGGGGAAACTTGTTTTTCAACTGGAGTCTTTCTGCAATCGTCAGGCGTTTCATGAGAATCTTAGTGCCGAGGAGGCGGCGGATAGAATTTTTGAATATATGCAAAATATGAAACAGATGCAGATGGAGACGAAGCAGTGGAACTACACGGTTCTCGTGAGCAAAAAAGGGAAGCTGACCATCAAGCGAAAAGCACAAAAGAATCCGAATAAGCAGGCAGATATGAACCATAACCGCAAGAAGCAGTATATTCTGGAAGAGGGAACAATGGTTCCTTTTTTGAGAGATCTTGGAGTTATGACCGAAGAAGGGAAGATTGTGCGGACGAAATTTGACAAGTTTCGACAGATTAACCGCTTTCTTGAATTTATTGAGGATATTCTTCCGCAGCTTGATAAGGGAAGAGAAGTTACGATTCTTGATTTTGGATGTGGGAAATCTTATCTGACATTTGCCATGTATTATTATCTGCATGAGCTAAAGCAATACGATATCCGTATTATCGGGTTGGATTTAAAAACAGAGGTTATCAGACATTGTAATGAGCTGAGTAAAAAATATGGATATGAGAAATTGACTTTCCTGGAAGGCGACATTGCGGATTACGAAGGTGTTGATCGGGTGGATATGGTAGTGACATTGCATGCCTGTGACACGGCGACGGATTATGCGCTTGCAAAAGCTGTCGGCTGGCACGCGAAAGTTATCTTGTCTGTTCCGTGCTGCCAGCATGAAATTAATGGGCAGATTGCAAATGATGTCTTGAAACCGATTCTGAAACATGGACTTCTCAAAGAACGTTTTTCTGCAATCGTGACAGATGCACTCCGCGCAGAATATTTGGAAAGAGAAGGATATGAAGTACAGGTCTTGGAATTCATTGACATGGAGCATACACCGAAAAATATCTTGATCCGTGCCATAGATACCGGGAAAAAAGGAAAGAATAGTAAGAGAATCAAGGATTGTGAAACATTTTTAAATGTGGAACCAACGCTTGGACGTCTCCTTGGTATGCAGAAGGATTAGATAAAAGAGGACACAGGATGAATATAAAGAACAAATTAAAAGAAGCCGGTATTCTTATCGGAGTATTTATCGTGGCAGTATTGGTGTTCAGTTATTTTACTAATAAGGGAAACGATAATATGACGGCGGACATTGGAACTGCAACGTTTCCAAAGATAGGTTTTGATTGCGGTGGGTATGGGATAAATGCTGTTCCCGGATATGCGCAGTCTATGGATATTCCGACGATTCGCGACACGATCACACCGGTCTTATCCGGAAAGCTGAATGTGGAGATCAACGCTTATGAAAATGTAATTTCAAGTATGAAATACAAGGTGTATTCGTTAGATGGCACAGAAGCGTTTCTGGAGAAGAAGATAAAAAAGCCGGGGAAAACGGAAATGCTGGATCTTAATAAGTCCGGTCTGTTAGATGAAGAGCGGGTGCTGGAAATTGTTTTAAATTATAATAAAGAAAAAACCGTACATTTTTATACGAGAATTGCCGATGCAGAGAAGGCAGATATACAGCAGTGTCTGGACTATGTGACGACGTTCCATAACGGAGCTTTGAATAAGGAAGAAGGAGTTGGCGTCGGAAAGGCGATTGAGCCGAATGAAGATGGCGATAACAGTACCTTTGCACATGTAACGATCCACTCGAATTATGATCAGGTATCTTACGGCGAGCTGGAGCCAAAACTAGAGGGCGGCGAACGCTGGGAAATCAAAGAGATGAATAATACCTCCTCATCGATACAGGTAGAATTTATTGTGCGGTGTAAAGGAGAAGAAAATGAGGATGATCTGTACAAAGTAAGAGAGTTCTTCCGCGTGCGCTATGATTCTTATGCCAAGCGGGGATATTTGCTGGATTATGACCGTACGATGGAGCAGATCTTTGAGCCGACCAAAAAGGTGTTGAGCGAAAAAGGTGTGCTTCTGGGAATCGCGGAATATGATGTCCCTTATCTGAATGATAAGGATGGAAGCATTGTCTCTTTTGTGCAGGCAGATGATCTTTGGAGCTATAACAAAGAGACGGATGAAGTATCGCTGGTATTCAGTTTCGCAGCTTCGGAAAATACGGATGAGAGAAATCTTACAAATCAGCATGAAATACAATTATTAGAGGCGGCTGGAAACGGAAATGTGACGTTTGCCGTATATGGATATATGAACCGTGGAGAACACGAAGGTCAGGTTGGTGTTGCGGTTTACTATTATAATGTGGAGCAAAGCTCTGTAGAAGAAAAGGTGTTTATCCCTACAGATACCTCGTGGGGAAATGCGATTCACGAGCTGGGGAAATTAGTCTACTATAGTGTGGACAGAGAGATGCTGTATGTACTTGCCGGCGATACCTTTTATGAGACAAATGTGGAAAAAGAAAAGACGAAGGAGCTGGTAACAGGACTTACGGAGGATCATTATGTGGTATCCGGCGACGGGCGTCTCCTTGCTTATCAGTCAAAAAGCGGAGAAAATGGAGCTAATGAGCTCACCATTATGAATCTGTCTTCCGGCAAGACAAGGACAGTAACCGGAAAAGAAGGTGAGAACATATATCCTCTTGGATTTGTGAAAAATGATTTTGTATACGGAACTTCAAGAATAGAAGATGCCGGACAAACAGCAGCAGGTGAAGATGCAAGCCCTATGTATAAAGTGGAGATTCAGAACAGCAAAGGAAAAACAGTCAAGACTTATGAGCAAAAAGAGATCTATATACTGGGCGCTAAAATGGAGAAAAACAGAGTGATTCTGGAGCGGGCAGTAAGAGACGGAAGCATCTACACTTCAACGGCAGAAGAATATATTTCTAATAACGAAGAACAGAAGGAAAGCAATATTTATCTGGATTCTTATGTGACAGAATTGAAGAAAAAACAGATGCGGCTGAGCTATGAAGATGGTATTTCAGATAAAGAACCTAAGGTGTTAAAGCCAAAACAAGTGATGTTTGAGAATCCGACAACGATTACCTTTGATTATGATAAGAAAGAGAAACAATATTATGTCTATGGACATGGAAAACTTCAGGGCTTTTATGAAATTGCAGGCGATGCCATCCAAAAGGCAGATTCGTATGGAGGAGTCGTGGTGGATCAAAGCCAGTCCTATATATGGGAGAGAGGAAATCGGGATTTGAACTATACCATTGATCATTCTGAGGATATGGCAGCACAGATTAAAGCAAAGCTTGACAGTGGAGTTTCGCCGATGGAAGCGTTGAAAGAATATAATTCCGGCGCAAGTCTTAATCTTACAGGATGTACAGCGGAACAACTTGCTTACATTATCAATCAGGGGAAACCGGTGATTGGAATGAAAGATGCCGGAAAGCCGATCATTCTTGTAGGATACACAGATGAGAAGGTGATCTATGTGGACGCAGAAAGCGGCGAACGAAAAACCGGCACATTTGAAGAAGTGGATGCATTGACGGCAGGGACGGGACATACGTATATCGGATAAAAGACAAAATCAGGGACGGGTTTTAACCCGTCCCTGATTTGTTAACGATTTCGTTTTATCGGCTGAAATACGACATTTCTATATTTTTTTAAAGCAAAGTAAACAATCATTCCCAGTATGCCGCAGGAAACAACTTCTCCGATTCCAACGGTCAGCATCATAAATGGAATTGGAAGTGCAACACCATACGCATATCGCAGCACGAATGGTACGATCAGTGTGTTGGCGGCAATCGGAGGAAGTGGCGCAAGATAAGGGCTTTTATTACGAAGTTGATACGTGAAAAAAGCGCCGATCAAGGTTGCCAGACTTCCGCATAGGATATCCGGTAAAACTGCTCCGCCGAGAATATTTCCGATCAGACAGCCGACAAACAGCCCCGGAATTGCGGCGGGAGTAAATAACGGAAGAATGGTCAGTGCCTCTGCAATACGGACCTGTACTTCTCCGAAAGAAAATGGTGCAAAGACATAAGTAAGCACCACGTAGATAGCAGCGATCATAGCTGCCTGTGTCATGAAAGTTACCTTTTGATTTTTCATATTCAGTTCTCCTTTAGTTTTGTTTTACGTGTGGAAGGTCACGAACACACGATTCATCTTACGCCGAGAATCGGCGAAACCCTTGTAAGACCTTGTTTTTCGGGTTTTTGTAACGTGGGTTAGTATAGCATAGAGAAGTGCAAAAATCAAGGTTTGTCCGGAATTTGTCCGGAATGGAACAAGGATAAGAAATAGCAATCACCCCGGGATGGTATCCCACATATACTAAGGTAGATACTTATTTACAGGAGCGTACAGATATGCATAACAAAATCCCTTATTATATGGCTTATCCGGAGTTCTTCATGTATGGAACAGAGCGGACGGACCGGATGGATTATGATTATATGAAGAGTACTTATCCGGACACAGCAAAGCGTGTGCTTCCGCTCGTTGAAGAAGAGTGTGACCGTCTGGAATATAGTTCCAGTATGATCTATGACGAATATCCGGACCGTTTGCAGCTTCGTTTCATGACGAAGAGAATCTATGAAAGAGCGCAGGAGGAAGAAGAAAATCCGGGAGTATGGCTTCTGGATCTTATTCAGGTGATGCTGTGTCAGGAGCTGCTTTTGAGAAGGCGTGAACGCAGAGAAAAAAGAAAGTTTTATTGATTCTCGCTATAAAAAGTAGACGAGTGCGAGAAGATGTGTTAGAATACCTCCACGTAACCTTGAAAAGATACAGCAGATAAAGGAAGCCAAGCGATGGATAATATTATTTTTATTGGTATGCCGGCAGTCGGAAAAAGTACAGTCGGAGTTGTGACAGCAAAACGTTTAGGATATCAGTTTATTGATACAGATCTTCTGATTCAGGAGCAGGAAGGAAAGCTGTTAAAAGAAATCATTGAAGAACAGGGGAACGATGGATTTCTGAAAGTTGAAGACCGGGTAAATGCCGGCGTGGAGGCACATAATGCAGTGATTTCTCCGGGTGGCAGTGTGGTTTATTGCGAAAATGCTATGAAGCACTACAAAGAGATCGGGAAAATAGTATATTTGCAAGCTTCTTTTGAAACAATAAACAGCAGATTGCTCAATGCAAAAAATCGAGGTGTTGTGCTGAAAGACGGACAGACACTGAGAGATTTGTATGATGAGAGAGTACCGCTTTTTGAGAAATATGCCGACATTACCATTTGCGAAGACGGCATTGATTTCAAGGAAACAGTTTCTCGTGTTTTGGATGCGCTTGAGGCACTGTAAATATTACGAAATAGTTACACAAGTGTAAAAAATATTTTACAAACAGGGAAAATGTGTTATAATGTCAAAAGGTATGGACATAGATTAGAATTTGCTAGATAGAAAATAGAAGAAAAATCAGAGGTGTAATATATGGAGCAATATATTATTAAGGGTGGCCATCCATTAGTGGGAGAGGTTGAGATTGGTGGCGCAAAAAATGCGGCACTTGCAATTCTCGCTGCGGCTATTATGGCAGATGAAACTGTGAAAATTGATAATCTGCCGGACGTAAATGATATCAATGTCCTGTTAGATGCAATTGCAGGAATTGGAGCAGATGTTCAGCGTGTGGACCGTCATACGGTTCGGATCAATGGCAGAGGGGTCAGAGATTTCAGTATTGAATATGATTATATCAAGAAGATCAGAGCTTCCTACTATTTGTTGGGAGCATTGCTTGGGAAATATAAGCATGCAGAAGTTGCACTTCCGGGAGGATGTAATATCGGCAGCAGACCGATCGACCAGCATTTGAAAGGATTCCGTGCGCTTGGTGCAGAAGTTGAAATTGAGCATGGTAAGATTATTGCAGAGGCAGAGCGTCTGGTAGGGAAGCATATTTATTTTGACGTGGTGAGCGTCGGGGCAACGATCAATGTGATGATGGCTGCGGCAATGGCAGAGGGTCAGACCATTATGGAGAACGTTGCCAAGGAACCACACGTTGTAGATGTGGCAAACTTCCTGAACAGTATGGGCGCAAATATCCGTGGCGCGGGAACAGATGTGATTAAGATCCGTGGTGTGAGACAACTTCATGGGACAGAGTATTCCGTGATTCCTGATCAGATTGAAGCAGGAACATTTATGTTTGCAGCAGCAGCTACCAAGGGAGATGTGACTGTGCTGAACGTAATTCCGAAGCATCTGGAGGCAAC
>ERZ1673750.114-NODE-114-length-78412-cov-11.933752_pt1 | contig 78412 bp, 57 predicted proteins | sample MGYA00580203_ERZ1673750 | MGnify/ENA primary metagenome ERZ1673750 (study PRJEB41218, sample SAMN15661763) | gut metagenome | host: Homo sapiens | place: Canada: London | collected 2015-08-20/2019-03-30 | study: EMG produced TPA metagenomics assembly of... | reverse complement strand
AAACCACCACAACCACCAACACAAAACCAAAAACAACCCAAAAAACAAACAAAAAACCATAAAAAACACAAAACCCGGGAGTGTCGCGCAAACAAAAATAGATGGGCAATTAACACATAACTGCCCATCTATACAATCTTTATCTATTTTTTACCTATTTTTACCTTAGATATTTTCTACTTACTTTGACTATTTTTTAGTGACATGGCCACCAAACTGCGCGCGCAACGATGAAACTACTCGCAAAGTGTCATCTCCACCTCCGCGAGATACTTGACGAGCCCACAATGAGCATGCGGTAACTGGGGTTGGAACACCAAGTTCAAGTGCAGCTTCAACCATCCACTTTGCTTCACCAGATTCATTAGCAACAGGAGGCATAGATTCTAATGTTGGATCGTCTTTTGCAGCGCGCGCGAATAAGTCAAGCAACCAAGACTGAACAACAGAACCTTGGCGCCATGAAGACATAACCTTAGCTGGATCATCTATTAATTCTGAACGCATCATTGTTGCAAAGCCTTCACCAAAAGCCTGCATCATCCCGTATTCAATTCCATTGTGAACCATCTTGGCAAAATGACCACCGCCAACAGCACCAGCGTGAACGAGTCCGTCAGGGCCTTCAGGCTTCAAAGTCTCGAAAATTGGTAGCATTCTCTGATAATCTTCATCGGAGCCGCCAGCCATCAATGCGTATCCACGAGTCGATCCCCAAACTCCGCCTGAAACTCCAACATCCATAAAATGGATTCCCTTTGCTTTTAATTCAGCAGAATGACGTTGATCATCAATATACCTAGTATTGCCTCCATCAATTACTAGGTCATTATCTTCGAGAAGATTGCTTAATTTTTCGATAGTTGTGTCTGTAGGAGAACCAGCTGGAACCATAACCCATACAATACGCGGACTAGAAAGTCTTTGTACCAATTTTTCTAAAGAATCAACATCTCGATTTGATTCGGCACTAACGTCATATCCAACAACTTCATGACCTCCTTCGCGCAAGCGCTTAACCATGTTTCCACCCATGCGCCCTAAACCGATAACACCTAATTGCATAATAAATTCCTTCCTTCAAATTTTTTGATAACTTTTAATAACTTTTAATAACTTTTGCAAAACTGTCACAAAACTTATTCAGATAATCTTTTTAATTTCATATGAACACAGGAACAACAGCGGAAACTAGCATAATAATTGCAAGTCCAACAACAGACAATACTGTTTCCATTAATGACCATGTTTTAAATGTTTGTCCTACGCTCATACCGAAATATTCTTTAACCAACCAGAATCCAGCATCATTTACATGAGATAAGAAGATTGATCCAGCACCAATAGCTAGTACGAGTAACGCTAATTGTACTTGATTTAGATTTGCAGCCAAAGGTGCAACAATACCAGATGCCGTTACGGTTGCAACGGTTGCAGATCCAGTCGCCAGCCTAATTAGTACAGCAACAATCCATCCAGCAAGAAGAGGATTAAGATTTGCCTGAACAATGCCCGTAGCAATAACTTTACCAATTCCAGAATCTACAAGAGTTTGCTTGAATCCACCTCCAGCAGCAACGATCAACAAGATACTTGCAATTGAGGAGAACGAAAGGCCTACCAGAGAATTTAATGTATCCCTACTCCACTTTGCGCGAATAGCAAATAATATCATCGCAAAAATAGTAGTGATTGTAAGAGCTTCAAGTGGTGTTCCAATCCATGCGATTACACTACCAAATGTAGATTTTGATTGCCCCGTAATATCAACAACACTGGCTGCAAGCATAAGAATTACTGGAAGTAAAATTACGCTAGATGCTTCCGCGAATGTAGGACGATTTTGTGGCTTATCTTCCTTCTTATTGTCTTCGTCTTGCTTAGCTTGAATAGGAACCATTTTTACCATCCAATGAACCATTAGAGGTCCTGCGATTGCTACAGTTGGTATGGCGATAATCAAACCAAAAGCCAAAGTCAATCCAAGGTTTGCGTGCAAAGCATCAATAGCAACAAGTGGTCCAGGATGTGGCGGTACAAAAGCATGCAAAGCCGATAAGCCTGCGAGCGCCGGTATTCCTAAAGCAATTACTGGCATTTTTGTACGACGAGCAACAAGAAGAATAATTGGTATAAGTATCACTACACCAACTTCAAAGAACAGTGGAATTCCAACAATAAATGCGCTCAGCGCCATAGCCCATGGAAGCTTATGTTCTGGAGCTTTCTTAAGTATGGTGTCACAAATCACGTCTGCTCCACCAGAACGCGTAAGAAGAATTCCAATAATTCCGCCTAAAGCAATGAGTAATCCAACTCCTGATGCTGTGGAACCAACTCCATTAGTAAAGCTTGTAAGACTTTTATCATATGGAACTCCTGCAATGATTGCAGTTGCAATCGAACCAATCATTAACGATAGGAAGGGATGTACTTTTACCACTGCAATAAGTACGACAATAAGCGCTATACCTAATATTGCCGCAAGAATTAACCCACTCATAAATCCTCCATGATTTTGTGAATTGTTTTAATTATTGTGATGCTTTATTTATAATTCCTTGTGATCTTTTGTTTACGATCAATGCGCTAACAACTTTGTTATTTGCGTTAGTAATTTTTGAATGTATATTTTTGTGCTGCTTTACAATTGCGCCACTTTACAATTGCTATTGTTTTGCATTTATGATTGTTTTTGCAGCTGCGATTGTTCATATGTTTTCACTGCTTTGATAGCTCTATGAACCATATCTTCAACAGAACCTTCAATCGATATAACGGTTCCGTTTTCTTCTTTACCTAGAGGCTCCAAAATTGCAAACTGACTTGGCAATAAAGATGGTGGCATAAAGTGTCCTTTACGATCTTTTAGCCTCTGCGCTATTAACTCATGGCTTCCGTTTAAATGCAAGAAGTACACGTTTAGATTTTTAGAAAGAACTTCGCGATATGACCGTTTTAATGCAGAGCTTGAAACAACTGTGTTTTCTCCAAGACTTTCACGCGCAACCATCCATTTGTTAATAAGATCCAACCAAGGCCAACGATCTTCATCTGTTAGCGCAATTCCTGCGGACATTTTATCTATATTAGCTTTTGGATGAAAATCATCACCTTCTGCCAGAGTGTAACCAAGTTGATCGCGAATTGCCTCAGAAACAGTAGACTTGCCGCAACCAGCAACGCCCATCACTACAATGTGAATCGCCATAATAGCTCCTTTGTTATTGACAACACTATAAGAATACCACACAAAGACTCTTTGTCAAAGAATTAAGAGTCTTTGATATGTTATTTTTTGAGCATGATTATATTTTCATTTTCTATTTGCTAGGATGAAACCATAAATATACATAAAACTGCGAGGCAAATATGGTGTCTAATACCACACAAAGTCAAATTTCTAGTGACTTAGTGACCGAAAACGCTCCTTTACATCTATCTATAGCAGATTCTCTCGCATATGAAATAGTAAATAACAAATGGGAGCCAAAAACTAATCGAAAACTAGAAGATATTCAAAAACAATATGGAATATCTAGAACAGTAGCTCGAGAAGCAACAAGACTATTAGCATCTTTGGGTTGCGTACAATTTCAACGCGGAACAGGCGTAATAGCTTGCAATCCAGAAAATTGGGACGACTTAAATACACGCGTAATCACATGGAAACTACATTCACCATACAGAGAAAATGAACTACGAGCATTAACAGAACTTCGTCTTGTTGTAGAACCTGCCGCAGCAGCTGGATGTGCATTACGCGGAGATGTAGAAATACGCTATAAATTGGGCGTAATTGGTCACGATATGGTAAAAGCGGTAGAAGAAAATAGACTGGCAGATTTTCATGAATTAGATATCCAGTTCCATACTCTTTTGCTTGCAAATAGCGGTAACCCGATTTTTGCAAAACTTAGTTCAATAGTCGAAAGCGTATTACGCGGCAGAGTTGAGCTAAATCTTTATCCGCAAAAACCAAATAAAGAAGCGATATTAAACCATAAAAAGGTAACGCAGGCAATTATGGAAGGTGACGCAGCTGCAGCAAGCGCTGCTATGCACGATATTGTAGCCGAAGTAAACACTGCACTTGGATTAGCGGCTTTATAGCCATAAAAGCAAAGCTTAATCAACTTTGCCTAATCAACCTTAAGCCCAAAGAAATCTGCAAGCTTGCAAACACTCACTCTGCCATACTTATTAACCAAGAACATCCATCGCTTTGCATTTTCTTCGCCAAATCGTTCAGCTTTACGTCTATATGTATCAACTGTTAAAAATCGCGGCGGAATCGACTTACTGTTGTATTTATCTGCAACCATCACAATTTCTTGTTCAATAGTTTGCGGAATATAGTCGCCAGCTGGAAGCGGTAAATTCTGAGAAACAACTTGCTCGCGAGTCAGCCCTACACCAGTATGATTACGCGCAAATTGCGCAGTATCTTCGCTAAAACCGTTATCAATCAAATAGTTGTAGCCGCGCAAGCCGTGCAAAATATAATGAGGACCGTCAAACTCCAACTTACCGTTCTCTTCGCGCGAACCATCTTTAGCTAAAACAAAATAAGTTCCTATATCGTGCAACAATCCTCCAGCAAATGCAGCATATTCGTCTACATAATCACTTGGAGCCGCACCTCCATCGATTTGAGGAAGAGATAACGGATCTAAATTTATTAATTTTTCAAGACACGACTTTGCTAAATCACATCTACTTTTTAAGTCTTTATTGATTTTAGATATTTGACAAAGCATAATCCGTTCGACGGATGCTGGCGACTTATCCGCAAAATCCTCAATACTACCAAGCTGCTTAAAAGCCAACAACTGATTTTGACGTCTTGCGATCATCCAAGAAATCGTAGCAATAACAACACAATGGCAGTGAATCAAATTGTACGCAGCTTCACTTGGCGCAGTAGCGCGATGCAACTTTTCGATCCTATTAAAATCAGGCAAATCTGCAAGCATAATTACACCGCGCTCCTTAAAACAAAGCAACACAAACAAAGCACTTGTTGCTTAGTTGCTTAAATCACTTCACTTTTTAACTGCTTTAATCTGACCAGTATCTATTCTAGCGATTTTGCCAGTGTTAGATATTTTAGATTCCTTAGTCTCCTTATTTGCAGACTTTTCAGACTTCTCAGACTTGCCATCGCTAGAAACATTTGCATTAACAATATCTCTAGCGTTCATAATAGTTGTTTGTTCAGCATCCGACGCAACATCAGACACAATTCCTGAACCTTGCAAAGACTGAACTGCTCTAGAAGAAGCAACTTCTTCTCTCTTTAAACGAGGAGGTCTACGAGTGGAAACAAACAACGGCTGAACTTCTACAACAGGATTATACGGAGCTAAACCAAACCACTTAACTGGCGTTCCAGCAATATGACGAATCGCATACTTCATTTTTAGCGATAACGCACCACGCAAAGAAATATTCGACTCAGGCATCAAAGCCTTATGCAAAAGCACGTAACGAATTGGACCAATATCTGGATCTGCATCAACCTTAGGGTACACAGATTGCTGTTGCGGAAGCTCGCCAGTATGCGACAAATCGTGCATAATCTGATGCAAATACGCAGGAATCGAAGGAGAAACCTTAAACCCAAGTTTGATCTTAACGCGGAACAAATAGTCCGTACCAAAATTCTCCACACAATATTCGCGAGTAAACGGAGCATCATCCGTTTCCACTGACACAGCCCACCACGCGCGCGCACGCTTAGGATGATCCGCAAAAATAGAGAAGAAGATTCCAGTATCCAAACGCTTCATTTCCTTATCGGAAGTCAAATAAACAATGTTATCCGCAAAATAAGGAATACGGAAATCACGATGAAGCTTATCTAGCACAGGCAGAAAATCCTTAGGCTTCATGTGCAAGCGTTGAGAACGCTCAATCTTAGTGCCATCCTTCCAAGTGAGCATAACGATAAGAATCGTAGCCCCAAGAATCATGGTAAACCAACCACCATGCATGAATTTTGCCATAGATGCTATAAAGAACAAAATCTCGATAATCAAGAACACAGTGGCAAAAATTAAAGCAGCAATCTTCTTCTTTTGATACCACATGTGAACAGTAAGAAGTGTTGTTGTAGCAATCATGGTAAGCGTAAGTGCAAGACCATATGCTCCCGAAATATGCTCTGAATCTTTAAACACAGCTAAAACCGTAAGAGTTGCAAGACAAAGCACAAAATTAACAACTGGAATATAAAGCTGACCACGAGTACGCGCAGGGTAACGCACCTGGAGATGAGGCATCCAATTAAGGCTTGTAGCTTCTGAAACCATAGTGAATGCACCAGTAATCAAAGCCTGTGATGCAATAATGCCTGCTGTTACAGAAAGCACAACTGCTACATAACGTAAATTCGGGCTGAGCATCTGGAAGAAAGGATTTAAGCCTTCTATAGACCATAATGCTTTATTGTTTTGATGTTGTAGCATCCAGCTGCCTTGACCAAAGTAGTTTAGAACAAGAGCAACTTTAATAAATGGCCACGTAACGTAAACGTTTCCACGCCCAACATGACCCATATCAGAATACAAGGCTTCCGCACCTGTTGTGGAAAGGAATATGATGCCCATTAACGCCATTCCTTGCACATTGTGCGAACTAAACAAAAACTTCAAGCCGTAAATTGGGTTCAAAGCTTCAAAAATTGCCCAATCTTCTCCAATATTCATGATTCCAACAAGCGCTAGGAATCCGAACCATATCATAACTACTATGCCGAAAACTTTGCCTATTCTTTCAGTTCCTCGCTGTTGAACCGAAAACAGAATCACAATAATAACCACGGTGATCATTAAAGATAGATTGTCGTTTTCTAAGAAAATAGGCCTAAACGCAGATATAGTTCGCAGACCTTCAACTGCGGAAGATATTGAAACTGCTGGAGTTAGAACAGAATCCGCAAGGAACGCAGCACCGCCAATCATTGCTGGAATCGCAAGCCACGCGCCTTTTCGTCTAATAAGCGAGTAGAGTGCAAAAATTCCACCTTCGCCTTTGTTGTCTGTGCGCATAGCTACAAACACGTATTTTACGGTTGTGATCAGCGTGATTGACCAAAACACTAGGGATAACATTCCGTAAACGGCTTCGCGACTAATGTTTTGCAATCCGCCTTGACCAGCTAAGAATGTTTGAGCAGTGTACAAAGGAGAAGTTCCAATATCTCCATAAACAACGCCCAATGCCACTATCGACATACCTAAAGTAAATTTATCTGAGCTGGTTTGTATCTTTGCCCACCATCTGCCAAGTGGACCTCTAACCGCACTATCCGCAAGCTTTTCAGCCTCTTTAACTTCTTTAGCCTGCTGATACGCCAACGCCTCTCGTTCTTCGCGAGTGGTGGTTTTCTGAGAAACTTTTGGCGCTTTTGTAAAAGAAGCGGCTTTTAGGATCGCCTCTTTAGGGTTCGTTACTCCCTTAGCAGCCTTCTCAGACTCCTTCGCCCCGTTGCGAAGATCCTTAGCGTTATCGTTAGATAGCGCTGAAACGCGTGACTTAGTCATGCTTGATTTTTCCTCCAAAAAGTAAGACCTCTTCTTTGCAATAATCTGCCATAATAAGAAGTCGCATATGGTCTTACTGCTTACAGTTTTATTTATTTGTACCTAAATATTGTATACAATAACAGATATATAAAGCAAAGTCAGCATAGAATCCTTGAAAAATAAGGCTTAATCAAAGCAAGAATATAAGACTAGATCATCTAAAAACCGTAGATTTCTTTCGTTGTTTTTAAAGTTGACTTTGCTACTTCTAGCAAAGAACAGTCAAGCGCGGTTGCTAACGATTCAAGTGTATAAGGAACCATATAAGGAGCGTTCGGGCGACCTCGATACGGCATTGGCGTAAGGTACGGCGCATCTGTTTCAACAGTAATGTGATCTTTGCCGATAATTCGCGCAGATTCTTGTAAATCTTCGTTACCCTTATAGCTAATCGTTCCAGAAAAACTCGCGTACCATCCGTTTTCTTTTAATACTTGAGCTAAGTCTTTCCCGCCAGAATAGCTATGAAACACTGTGTGCTCTGGCGCTCCGTCTTTTAGCAAAATTTCTACAACATCACTATGAGCATCTCTATCGTGAATTTGAAGCGGCAAATTAAGCTCTTTTGCAAGTGCTATATGCGCGCGGAATGATTCGCGTTGGTAAATTCTTGCGTGTTCGCCTGTGCGAAAATAGTCTAATCCCGTTTCACCTATTGCCACTACTTCTTCTGCGTTACCTACGACTAGCGAGCGCAAGTGTTGCATCGCTTCGTCAAATGAAATATCATGATACGGCTTATAAACCACCGGTAAGCCGTCTGGTCCTTCTGCTCCCCTATGACCATGTAGAGGCGCTTCGTTGGGGTGAATCGCTATTGCAGCACGCACGCAATCCGCGTGAGCTGCCGCAAAATCTATTGTTGGCTGCCAATTTGGATATTCGCATCCAACCTCAATCATTTTAGAAACGCCTGATGCTTTTGCACTATTTACTAAGTCATCTGCACTTGGTTCCGCAATTGGTTCTCGCCCTTTTTGCGATAATTCTTGATTAAGATTTTTTGCAAAATCCACTACGCTTAACATGTGCGTGTGGTCGTCTGCGATTGTTATGCCTTCTTTAATTAGATTCTGCCATATTTCAGACTGCTCTGTTAAAGAAGGCGCCCAATTGTGTTCGCGATGATGCTTACTCATGATTTACAAGTGTAGTCGCATATTTAACGTGGCTTGAAACGTGACTTAAAACGCAACTTTTGCGCTTACTGGATCGCAGCACTAATCGCAGCGTATTGCGATTCCACAAGCCTGTAATACGCACCTTTCTGCGCCATAAGTTGCTCATGGCTTCCGCGCTCCACGATTTGCCCATGGTCAATCACGCAAATCAAATCCGCATTCTCTATTGTAGAAAGCCTGTGTGCAATTACAAAAGAAGTGCGATTTTTAAGCAATTGAGCTAATCCTGCTTGCAACGCCTCTTCTGTACGCGTATCTATATTGCTTGTTGCTTCGTCTAAAATTAGAATTCGCGGATTCGCAAGTAATACTCTGGCAAACGATATAAGCTGCCTTTGTCCTGCAGAAAGAGTGGCTCCTCGCTCCTCAATTTCCGTATCGTAGCCATTAGGCAATTCTTCAATAAACTCGTGCGCGTGAACTACGCGAGCCGCCGACTCAATCTCCTCGTCTGTTGCGTCAAGCTTGCCGTAGCGAATGTTTTCTTTAACAGTTCCGCTAAATATAAAGCTGTCTTGAAGCATAACGCCCATTTGTTTGCGCAAAGATGCTAACGTTATTGAGCGCACATCGTAGCCGTCAATTGTGATTGAGCCTTCGGAAACGTCGTAGAATCTAGAAAGCAGGCTTACAAGCGTTGTTTTACCCGCTCCAGTAGGACCTACAAGCGCAACCGTTGTTCCAGGCTCAATGTGCAAGTCAATTAAATTCAAAATCGGCTTTCCGCTCTCTTCGTAGCGGAACACAACGTCGTTTACGTCAACCCTGCCTTTAATTTGCGGCAATTCTTTTGCATCTGACTTATCTACAATATTTGGCTTAATGCTTAGAGTCTCAAAAATACGCTCCAAATACACTGAGCATGTTATAAGTTGCGTGTAGAAGTTACCAATGTTTACAACTGGCTCCCAGAAAGTGCTCGAATACCACACAAATGCTATAAGAGTACCCGTGCTTATGTTCATACTGCTCGCGTTTGTTATGCCAACATAGTAGAGCAGCGAAATTGCTGCGCTTTCAATAATCGAAGCTCCAGGCCAAAGCAGCATTTGCACTCTAACATTTTGCATCCACGCTTTTCTAACTCCCGACTGCTGCTCTTGGAATGTAGCGTATTGCTCCGATTCGCGCGCAAAAGTCTGAGTTGTTTTTACGCCTGCGATTGATTCGTGCAAATATGCGTTAAGATTGCTTTGCTTATTTGATAGTTTTTTAGACGCTTTTCGTTGCAAAATTTGCAAAGTGCGAGTCCAGATTATAAAAACTGGGAATAATACAAGACTCCACAATGCCATTCGCCAATCCATAGCAAACATTGCGATTAGTGTAATGATTAGCACAAAAACATCGGAAAACACGTTGATTAAACCAGACGAAAGCGTGTCGGAAAGCGTGTTTATGTAGTTTACTATGCGAATCAAAATCTTGCCGTGTGGGCGCGAATCGAAGTAATCAAACGATAACGATTGCACGTGCGTAAAAATATCTCGTCGCATATCTTTAATTATCATTTGGCCGAGTCGCGTAATTGCAAGCGTTCTGTAGGCTAACCCAAGCTCATACAGCACAATAAGCACGCCAAACAATGCAATAAGCACGTACAAATAAGAAACGTTTTTATTAGGCAAAACTACATCTATAAGTGTTTTTGTAATCATTGGAGTTACTGTCATAATGCAACTTCCGCTAATAACAACTAAAACTATTTTGACTAGTTGCCATGCGTACGGCTTTATGTATTTGCGAACGCGCATCAACTCGTGTAAATTTACGTGCTCTTCTTGGCTTTCATCTTCTTTATAAGTGTTGCGTTGCGCCATTCTACTCCCCCTTAGGCTCGTGTGAATCTTCAAATCCCAAAGCTTTGCCCGTTTGCATACCAAGCTGCTTTTTGTAGATTTCCCAATATCTTCCATGCGATGCCACAAGATGCTCGTGCGTTCCGCGTTCTACGATTTTGCCGTGATCTAGCACAATAATCATGTCTGCGTCTTTAACAGACGAGATTCTGTGAGCAATTGTGATTACTGTGCGAGAACCATCTAACTTTTTTAGCTCTTTTTGAATATGCTCCTCAGTTTCCATGTCTACTGCAGAAGTTGTATCGTCCATAATCAAGATTGGAGGATTATTAGCTAGCGCGCGAGCAAGACTTAAGCGCTGCTTTTGACCGCCCGAAAGACCAACTCCTCGCTCGCCTACTACAGTTTCGTAGCCTTCTGGCATATTCATAATAAAATCGTCTGCATCTGCGATTCTTGCCATACGCCTAATCGTGCTATCTAATTCTTTGCAATTTTCCTCGTTTTGAGGCAAACCAAAGCCAATATTTCCTGCAATCGTATCGGAAAACAGGAATGTTTCTTGCGCAACTATGCTAACTTGATTTCTAACAGTTTCTAGAGGCCATTCGCGCACGTCTTTTCCATCAATTAAAACGCGGCCGCGCGTAGGATCATAGAATCTTGCTATAAGACTTACAAGCGTTGACTTTCCAGACCCCGTTTCCCCTAAGATTCCAAGCTTTGTGCCTGCTGGAACATCTAAATCAATATCACTTAAAATTGGGGAATCAAGATCGTCTGGGAACGCAAAATCAACGTGTTCAAAAGTTACATGGCCCTTTACCTTAACGTTTTTCTCGGAGGCAGATGGCAAATCAATATGCGATTCTTGCGTGAGAAGCTTGCGAATATTTACGCATCCTGCGTTGAATCGCTGCCAATCGTTAATAAGCCACCCAACCATTCTTACTGGCATGTGGAGCATCCAAAGGAAGCTGTTAAACGTTACAAACGCACCTAAAGTCATGCTTCCATTAAGCACAAGCCATCCACCAAATCCTACTGTTACAAGCTCTAACGCAAAGCCCATGCCGTCAAGCCATGGCATGTATTTTTGTGTGTTTTTTGCAAGCGTAATATTGCGGTTAAAGTAGTCTTCGTTGCATTTATCGAATTTCTGTGTTTCAAAAGGCTCGCGCACAAAAGCTTTTACAACACGATTGCCTTCAATGTTTTCTTCTACCATTGAATTCATGCGTGCAAACGATTCGCGAATCGCAAGGAACTTTGGCCTAGCGTTCTTGCCCATAAGTCTTGCAAGCCAGAATAAAAATGGTGTAATTGCCATAAGTGCTAGAGCTAGCTGCCATTGTATTGAAAACATTATAACTAGCGCAAACACAAACATCACTAAGCAATCCAGCGCCATATAAGACACCCAGCTTAAAACGTGGCGAATCGCGTCCGTATCCGAAGTCATGCGGCTCATAATGTCGCCTGTGCGCGTGTGATTAAAGTACGTAAAATCAAGCGAATGTAGCTTTTCGTACTCGTCGCTTACAAGGCGATACACGGCATTTTGGCCAAACTTTTCCATTAGAAGCTGGTAGATATACCTTGATCCAACGCGAACAATCATCATTGCAACCATTAGCACGCATACAAAAGCAAGCAAATCATGCTGTTTGCCAATAATTATTTTGTCTACAATAAAGCCCGAAAGCAGAGGCATTGTCATTGCCATTGTGTCGTTTATAGTAAAAAGAACTAGCGATACGCCTACTCTCCACATATCTGGCTTACAATATTGCAAAACCCAGCGCACGTTACTCGCGTCTTTGCGTTTATTTGGATTTACATACATGCGCTAGATTCTCCCTTATTTTTGACTTCGCGATTTATTTTTTATTAAGTTTTATTAAGTTTATACTATTTTTCTGAGTTTATTTTTGCGCGACTATTTTTTACGCGATTATTTTCTGCGTAACTACGCACGCGATTACAGCAAAAGCATGTGGCGTGCAGCCAAAGACCACACGCCACATGCTATAAGTTAAGCAATCAGCTTAGTAAACTTGCGCGAGTTATCGCTACAAATTTACTCACTTCTGCCAACCAATGTTTTCAACAAAAACGTTAGCATATCCAGCAGGACCGCCGTTAGCGAAGCCCTTCTTGTATGCCTGATAGGTTGGAGGAGCAGAAACTGGAAGCGTACCATACTCGGCGAAAGCCATGGACTCAGCCTTGTTGCTCAATGCAGTCTGTTCCTTGTAATCGTAAGTCTTACCAACCTTGGCGAGCAGGGCATCAATCTTCTTGTTGCCAGTGCCAGTGAAGTTGGAATCGCTCTTAGAACCGTAGACCTGGGAAGCGGATGCCAAGAAGCTCAATGGAGATTGGGAAACCCAAGCCATTGGAAGCACCTGGAAGTCGAAGGAGCTTACAGTCTTAGAGAACTTAGATGCAGGCTTGTTTACAGTCTTGCACTTCATTCCAGCCTTCTTCATCATGGCCTGGAATGCGTTAGCAAGAGCTGCCTGAGTGGAGTCATCGCCGAAGAAGGTAAATGTGAACTGAACGGTCTTACCATTCTTAGCGTAGTAACCGTCTTTGCCCATCTTGTAGCCAGCGGCCTCAAGAGTCTTCTTAGCGTTTTCTACGTTGAACTTACCATCAGCTGGGAGGTTGTTCTTGTAGCCAGCCTGGAACATGGAGAGAAGCTCCGAACCTGGCTGCTCGCTCTTCCAGTTCATACCCTGGAACTGAATCTTGTTGTAGGTGGCAACGTCGAATGCCTGGACAACGGCCTTACGCACTGCCTTATCCTTAAATGCGCCAGCCTTTGCGTTTAAGTTAATAACACGAATCTTGGTGCTGTAGCCGTAACGGAGCTGAGCGCCCTTAACGCTACGAGCAGCCTTAACCTTATCCTTGGTGGAGATGGAATCCACGGAATCGATTTCGCCGTTCTGGAAGGCATTCATTGCAGCGGTATCTTCCATACGCTTTACAACAACCTTATCGAGCTTTGCCTTCTTGCCCCACCACTTTGGATTGCGCACGAAAACAACCTGATCTTCGGTTGCGGACTGAATCTCGAATGGACCTGCACCCCACTCGTTGTGAGGATTATTTACCCAACCCTGGTTGAACACAGTAGGATCGGTTGCCTTTGGATGAACCAATGGAGCGAAAAGCAATTCCCAAGTTGCGCATGGCTTATTGTACTTAACGATTACTTGCTTAGGATTTGCACCCTGCTCAACGGACTCAATGCAGTCATAGCCCTCGTGAGATGGTACAGAGTAGGCTTCGTTCTTGCCATTCATAACTTCCCAAGTAGCCTTGAAAGCAGTGTAATCGATGTCTGTACCATCGTTCCACTTAGCCTTTGGGTTCAAATCGTACTGAACTACGAGTGGCTTGTCGCTAACCTTCTTAACAGAAGTAATGTAATCAGGGTTGTACTTAACCTTCTCGCCCTTAACGGTATCGTAATAAGGAAGCGATGGCTGGTAGAAGCCCCACAAAGTGCTCATATACGCGGTGTTACCGTCGTTAGAAGCGTAGTTCCAGTTTGGACCCATGTCAGAAAGCGAGAACGTGTAAGTACCGCCATCCTTAACATTGTCACGAGGCTGTGGATTGTCGTAACGCTTGTCAACCTTAGGCATTGGAAGAGCGCCAGTGTAGGAAGTATCTACACCTGCGGCTGGCTCTTCGGTCATTCCGCCCTTAGCTTTATCTGCCGTAGTGGCGGTTGTACCACCACAAGCGCCGAGCAGCATTGCAACAGAAAGTGCAGCTGCGGCGAATACAGTTAATTTGCCTGCATTAGTTTTTTTCATGATTCCTCTCATTCCCCAGAAATGATGTCCGCTTTCTGGTATGTGTGTAGAGTATATCTAATCTTTTGACATTTTGTGTTACGACTTTTTTAACAAATACTGAATTTAAGCTTTTGTTACTTAAGATTTAATCCATAAAAAAGAAAATTAAATACATAAAACAGTCAAACAGAAAATTTTTTAGTTTATTTTAATTAAAAAACAAAATATATTACTTTTTTTAGAATTTATATGCCTGTAACAAAAAATCGCGTGTGTCTTGCATAACACACGCGATCAAAATTGCCCTAAACAAAAGTTTAGGCGTATTCACAAAAGATTAGAATCAGACGCTTGCAACGTCATCAAACGAATCTTCTTCATTGAGAATAATACGCTTACGATTCTTCTCAATCGCAGGATCTGGAATTGGCACAGCACTAATCAAAGCCTTAGTGTACGGATGCTTAGGATTATCAAACACCTCATCCGTTTCGCCAGATTCAACAATGCGTCCGTGGTACATAACAGCAATTCTGCTAGAAATATGACGAACAACCGCCATGTTGTGAGCCACAAACAAGTAAGCAACACCCAACTTGTCTTGCAAATCTTCAAGCAAGTTAATAATTCCAGCCTGAATAGAAACATCCAAGGCAGAAACAGGCTCATCAAGAAGAAGCAGCTTAGGGTTTACAGCCAAAGCGCGAGCAATAGCAATACGCTGACGCTGGCCACCAGAGAACTGCGTTGGGAAGCGATCAACCTGATCTGGATTCAGCTCAACAAGCTGCATAAGCTCCGCAATACGCTGACGAATCTCTTCCTTAGACTTCTTTTGAACATGAAGAGGCTCTGCCAAAATATCGTAAACAAGCATACGAGGATCAAGAGAGCTCATAGGATCCTGGAACACGTATTGAATCTTAGAACGAAGCTCGCGACGCTGCTCTTTAGTCAACTTATCGTTAAGCTCGGTGCCAAAAACTGTAATAGAGCCAGCTTCTGGCTTCTTTAAACTCATGATTTCCATCAAAGTAGTTGACTTACCAGAACCAGATTCGCCAACAAGAGCTACAGTTTCGCCTTCGCGAATCTCAAGGTCAATACCATCAACAGCACGAACCTCGCCAACCTTGCGTCGCAAGAAACCGCCACCTGTAATTGGGAACGTTTTAACCAATCCCTTAACATCCAAAACAACCTTGCGATCCTCGCGAGGAATGCCCTCAAACATTGGCTTAATCGTTTTTTCGGTTTCCGCATGAAGCAGCGCGCGAACAGTTTCGCTTTCTGCTTCCAGACCCATCATGTCGCTAGTATCTCCACTCTTTTCTTCTGCCATCAACATATCCATTGTTGGCTTAGAGATTGGAGTTAAGCGACGAGTACGCTTTTGATCAACGCGCGGAACAGCACCAAGCAAGCCGATTGTGTATGGCTGAGTTGGGTGAGCAAAAATCTCCTCAACGCTATTATGCTCAACCAAATGACCCGCATACATAACAATAACTTCGTCTGCAACGCCAGCAATAACACCCAAATCGTGAGTAATGAAGATCATTGCGGCGCCAGTTTCTTTCTGCGCTTTCTTCAAAACATCCAAAACTTGAGCCTGAATCGTAACATCCAAAGCGGTAGTAGGCTCATCAGCAATAATAATATCTGGGTTATTCGCGATTGCCATAGCAATCATAACGCGCTGACGCATGCCGCCAGAAAACTCATGAGGGAAAGACTTTAAGCGCTCAGCTGGCTTAGTGATACCAACCAAGTTAAGCAATTCAATAGAGCGCTCACGAATCTGTTCTTCGGTCATATCTGGATTATGAATAACCAAAGCTTCCTTAAGCTGATCTCCAATAGAAAACACTGGAGTTAAAGCAGAAAGAGGATCCTGGAATACCATAGCAATATTCTTGCCACGAATCTTACTCATCTCTGCATCAGACTTCGTTAACAGCTCTTCGCCCTTATAAACAACAGAACCCTTAACAGACGCGTTCTTATCCAGCAAGCCCATAACAGCAAGGGAAGTAACCGACTTACCAGATCCAGATTCACCTACAATACCAATGGTTTTTCCGCGGTACAAATCAAAATTCATATTGCGTACTGCATGAACCGTACCAGCTTCCGAAGCAAAGCTAACTTGCAAATTGCGTACAGAAAGAAGTGGTTCGTTGTTCTGATTTTCCATCACAGAATCTTCCTTAATTGCGTCATTCACCATATCAGTCATGTTTAAACCTCCAACAAGCCTTACTCGGCCTTACCAACAGACCTAGAATATGGATCAATCGCATCGCGAAGACCATCGCCAATAAGCTGAACAGAGAAAGTCAAAATAACCAAAACCGCAGAAGGAACCAAAAGAACCCAAGGAGAGGTCATAACGCTACTTTGACCAACATTAAGAAGAGTACCCAGAGAAGTATCTGGAGCCTTGATACCAAGACCCAAGAAGCTCAATGCGGTTTCGCCGTTGATTGCACCAATAACACCGAGAACCGTATTAATAATCAACACAGAACCAAGATTTGGAACAAGGTGGCGAACAATAATGCGGAACGAAGAAACACCTTCAAACTTGGCTGCGCGCACATATTCACGCTCACGCAAACTCAAAGTCAAAGTTCTAAGCGTACGAGCATAACCAATCCAACCAAAGGAAGTCATACCAAACGCAAGCCAAAGCCAATCATTGCCACCAGTCGCGGAGCTAACAATCAAAGCAATAAGCAAGAAGGATGGAACAATCAAAAGCATGTCCAAAACCCACATGCCAACTTGCTCAAACCAACCCTCAAAGTAAGAAATAGCAGTACCAACCAAAGCAGCAATAATTGTAATAGAAATGGAGCTTACAATACCAATAGAAAGCGAGCGACCAAGTCCGCGAACAACCATTGCATACATGTCAGAACCGCCAGGCGTTGTGCCAAGCCAATGCTCTGCGCTAGGAGGAGTTGCAAGAGCCGTAAAATCAGGCTCATCGTAGCCCCACTTACTAATCTTAGATCCAAACAAAGCAAGAAGAATCAAGAACACAAGCAAAACCAAGCCAACGACGGCAGATGGTCGCCTAAAGAAACGACGCGTATAAAGCGTAATCTTGCCAGTGCGCTTAAAATTACCCCAAGAATTAGCAGTCGCCTTCTTGTCTGCAGCAGACTCTTGAAGGTTTGAAGATACATCTTTTTTACTCATATCAATAACACCTACACTGTTCTGCAATTAGTTCAAGCGAATACGTGGATCAAGCCAAGCAGAGAAGATATCTGCAAGCAAAGCTCCAGCCAAAGTACACACAGCTCCGAATGCAGCAATAGCAACAGAACCATTAATGTCATTATTAGAAATTGTTTGCACAAAATAGCTACCCAAACCGTTAATTGCGAACACGGTCTCAGTAATCACAGCACCCGTGAACACACCTGCAATAGAGAAGGCGACGTCCACAGCTGTAGGAATCAAAGAAGTACGCAAAGCATGGCGACGAATAGCAATGTTCAAAGGCAATCCCTTAGCACGAGCAGTGCGAACATAATCAGCATTCATAGTGTCAAGCAAATAAGTGCGCTGCGTAAGATGGTATCCAACCATGCCAGGAACAGTCATAACAATTGTCGGCAAAATCAAATGCTGTAAGAAGTCAAGAACAAAAGCAATAGGGTTAGAACCTTGATAAGAATGCAATCCCGTAACAAAGAATAAACGAGAGCCAGCAGCATTGTTAACGCTAATTGCAGCTAACACAATAAGCAATCCAAACACAGCAGCTGGAACAACAAGTAAGAACGTAGCAATAGAGTTAAGAACCCTGTCTTGCCACTTATATTGACGAATAGCAGTATAAACGCCAACACTAACACCGAAAACAATACCAAGAACAGTTGCGCAAGTAACTAATTGGACAGACGCACCAATACGAGCCGCAATCGCAGGACCAACAGGAGCCTGCTCTGGGCTTAATCCCCAATCCCAACGAGTAAGAACGCCAGTAATCCAACGCAAATATCTCGTAATAACTGGAGTTTGGTCGTTAATGTTCGCCAAATCCAAAGAACGGTTAATCGAAGGAATTGGTGGATGCGGATGCCTAGACATATAATTCGATCGCGGATCCATAAAAGCACTTGCCAAGAAATACGTCATGGATACGGAGACAAACAGCATCACAACATAATTCAGGCATCGTTTAACGATGTATCGTATCATTGTGACTCTTTTCTACGTCTAAACATTGTTACCTCCATTTGGTAACTGCAAGCCTCAAGCCTGCACACTGCTATCGTTTGCTATACCCAGTTGCAAAAGCAAATCAAAAGCATACTCAAGGCACACTTAAGTAAGCCCTCATAAATGGGACATGTAATTAGTATATTTTTAGCTAACCTATGTACATTGCTTAAAATAAACATGCAATAATACGGAATAAATATCAATTATCACAAAAATTAATACACAAAATCAACAGAACATCAGAATATTTAACGGAATTATTTAAATTTTACGAAAATTAGTTTCGTAAATCGTAATAAAAGTGTAAATACAATAACATTTCGTACTAACAAAACACATTGCAATTAGTTTTACTAGTATCCTATTAAAAAAGCACAGACCACGCAAAACGCTACTCGTGCATTGAACACGCTACAATAACGCTTATTCGCCTATTTTCAACCTAACAACAAAAGGAGATATATGTCTGAAAACGTAAAAGCCGTTACCATAGACAACGTGCGCGAATATTCCAAGCATTTTAACGAACAGCGAGCAAATCGAGTAGCCGCAAACGCTTCTGTAGCGAGCGGCGTTCTTAAAGCTGCAACAAGCTATCAAGGACAACGCGCTTTACCACGCAACTTCTCCATAGAATTAAAACAAGGGTCAATAACAAACCAACAGCACTCTGGACGTTGCTGGATGTTCGCTTCCCTTAACACTTTGCGTTACGAATTAATGCACAAGTGGAATTTAGACGACTTCGAGTTTTCCGAAAGCTACCTGTTCTTCTGGGACAAGATTGAAAAGGCAAATGCGTACTTGGAAAACGTGTTGGCAACATTAGACGAAACCCTAGATAGTCGAGTCTTTGAAAACATTAACTACGGTCCGATCGACGACGGCGGATGGTGGCAAATGTTCGTTAACTTGGTAAACAAGTACGGACTCGTACCAAAAAGCGCATACCCAGATTCACAGAATGCTATTGACTCAGATGCATTCGTGCAATACATAAACACCAAGTTGCGTGAATTCGCGGCTGAATTGCGCGAAGCACACAAGAACGGTACTTCCATAGAAGAGTTGCGCGAAATGAAAATCCGCGACCTTGAAACCGTATACCGTATGACAGCTATCGCACTTGGCGAGCCACCAGAGCGTTTCGACTTTATTGCACGTACTAAAGATGACGACGATAAGAAAGACGAAAAGAACGACAAAAAGAACGAAGCCAAAGAAGACGATAAGAAGGACGATAAGCCAAAGACTGGCAAAGACGATCGTCCAATGATTCGCGAATATGGAATAACACCACTAGAATTCGCAAAGAAATACGTTCCAATTGACGTAAACGACTTTGTGAGCTTGTGCAACTCCCCAATGGAACACACTCCGTTCAACAAGCTCTATCAGCTTAAATACACCACAAACGTTGCTGAGACGAAGGAAATGGAGTTTGCAAACGTTGCGCTAGAAGTATTCCGAAAAGCAGCTGTCGATCAGCTAAAAGACGGACATCCAATCTGGTTCGCTTGCGATTGCACTCAGTTCTCACTCAGACAAGATGGGTTCTTTGATCCTGCAGTTGTGCGCGTAGACGAGCTATTCGATGTAAAGTTTACATTCGACAAAGCTAAAGGTTTGGAATATATGGATTGCCCAGGCAACCACGCAATGACCTTTACTGGCGTAAATCTTAACAAAGATGGTGAGCCAGACCGCTGGAAGATTGAAAACAGCTGGGGTAAAGATAACGGCGAAGACGGATACTACGTTGGATCCGCGCAGTGGTTTGACCGCTACGTTACAGAAATCATTATTAACAAGAAGTATCTTGATGAAGCAACGCGAGCAATATTGGATCAGGAGCCTGTAATGCTTGATCCGTGGATTCCACTTACAAAGCGCTGCCGCTAAACTTGATTTAGCACAAGCTGATTTACAAACGCAGATTGCAACGCAGTCTGCGTTTTTTTGACCCAGATTCGTTACATTTGTCTCGCTCGTGATGCAAATATAACGCTCGCGACATTCTCTGTTTACTGTTGCTAGAGGGCTGGCTAATTCTTGTCTCACAACGCTCCGCCTATTGCGTGTAGTCTGGTGTTGCGGTTGTTCCGTTTTGGTTTTGATTTTTGTTTTTGGGTTGAAGTTTGTTTGTAGTGGTTGATCATTGGATTATTTGGTATCGGCTGCCGCTCTTATACTGTTCGACCAAGAATCACCCAGCCCTCTTACGTACTTGAACAATTGCGTATTGCTTGATCACCGAGATTCTCGATTTTTCTTGCTCTCTCGGCGAGTCACCATTTCATGCTGAGGCTCGCCTCGCTAGCTGCGAAAAATCTCGAATCTCCACCACACTTGGCAGAAATAAAGGAACAAATGGTAGGGTAAGCGGCGAACAGTTAAAAAAGATAAAAAGAAGCCCGGTGGGAAAGAGAAGACCCACCGGGGCAGAGAGAAAGAGAGAAGAAGGTTTCAGTTATGGGGTTCGCGAACGAACCTCACTGATGGATAACCATCAGCAATACTCATTATAACCACACTTTTCTCGCAAAACACGCATATAACCTAAAAATTTCCTTAAAAAATTTTTTAAATCCTGATAGTCAACCTATTTTTTGTTACATGCATCACTATAACTTAAAATTTTTCGTTTAATCACTTAGATTCTAGTGATTTTTTAGCTGCAGCCAATCTTTCTTCGTCAGCTTTACGACGAGCGGCAAGCGCAGATTCAAAACGCTCAAGCTCCTCATCAATAGCCTCTTTAGGAATTTTGGCAAAAATCGGAGTTGGCTTAGCGACAGGCGTACCAGTCACTAATTCCTCACTCTCCCACGGGTGAACAGTTTCTCCAAGACGATAGTCGCCAGTAATAATCGGATACTTAAAATCTGGATTATCTAAGTCAGTCACCTCTTCAATTCTTGGCAAAGGCGAGAACACACCCGTACCACCAAGAGCTTCCCACACTTTTTGCGCAGAATGTGGCAAAAATGGAGCAAGTAAATGATTAGCATCAGAGACAGCTTGAGCTGCAACGTGCAAAACAGTACCAAGACGTGCTTCATCATCTTTAATCTTCCAAGGCTCAGTTGCAGAAATGTACTTGTTGATATCCGACACAACACGCATTGCCTCGTTAAGCGCATTCTTCTGATGATGACGTTCAATCAAACCACCAACAATCTCAAAAGCATTAGAGGTTTGATCCAAAAGCGCGCGATCCATATCTGTCATTGAATTTTCGTCTAGAGCAGGAATCTCTCCGAAATTCTTATGAATCAAATTAGCGACACGATTTACCAAATTACCCCAGCTGGCAGCAAGCTCTTCGTTATTATGACGAACGAATTCTGCCCAAGTAAAGTCGGCATCAGAATTTTCAGGACCGGCAATAGAAATGTAGTAACGCACAGCATCCACAGGATAACGCGCCAAAATATCCTTCACGTAAATCACAATTCCACGCGAAGAACTGAACTTCTTGCCTTCCATAGTCATAAACTCAGAAGCAACAACTTGCTCAGGCATATTCAACGGGCCATAAACTCCAGCCTCGCCACCCTTAGAGCCAGCGCCATTATATGCAAGCATTTCTGAAGGCCAAATCTGAGAATGGAAGGTGATGTTATCTTTGCCCATAAAGTAATAGCCAGGAGACTTAGGGTCACACCACCAATCGCGCCAAGCATCTGGCTTACCTTGACGGCGTGCCCATTCAATAGATGCAGACAAGTAGCCAATAACAGCGTCAAACCACACGTACAGGCGCTTATTTGGGTTATCAACCCATCCTTCTACAGGAACAGGAATACCCCAGTCAATATCACGAGTTATAGCTCGAGGCTTAACTTCCTTAAATAATCCAATCGAGAAGTTAATAACATTTGTACGCCAACCATCACTTGAATTAAGCCAGCTTAAATTAGCATCAGCTAAAGCAGGCAAATCGAGGAAGTAATGCTCTGTTTCTTCAAATCGCGGAGTTTCGCCGTTAATCTTGGATACAGGATTAATAAGCTCATCTGGATCAAGCTCATTACCGCAAGCATCGCACTGGTCGCCTCTAGCTCCATCCGCGCCGCAAAGTGGGCATGTGCCCTCAATGTAGCGATCTGGAAGAGTACGACCTGTAGAAGGCGAAATCGCAACCTTTTGAGTACCCTTATAAATGTAGCCGTTCTTTAAGCACTGACGGAACATCTCTTGAACAACGTGCTCGTGATTTGCTGTAGTCGTGCGCGTAAACAAATCGTAGCTTAAACCCAAATCGCACAAATCTTTAGTAATCACGCGATTATAGCGGTTAGCAAGCTCCTGAGCACTAACGCCTTCTTTATCTGCCTCAACTAAAATCGGCGTGCCATGTTCGTCTGTACCAGAAACCATAAGCACGTCATTGCCCTTCATACGCTCATAACGCGCATACACGTCTGAAGGAACACCAAATCCTGCAACGTGACCAATATGACGAGGGCCATTTGCGTAAGGCCATGCAACATTCACCAAAATATGACTCATAGCCAAATATTATCTTGTTCAGCGAGGACACCTTAATAAAAAACATATACACATATGCACATTTTTTAATGTAAAAATGCTTAAAAATCCACTTTTACACATTTCGCAAAAATCTTATGGACAACATGAACAAACGTATCTATTCTGTCTAAAACCATATGTCTAAAACCATATGTCTAAAACCATATGTCTAAAAAATTATTCCCAATCATTATGTCTAACAAGAAAGGAGGGATTATGAATAACGAAGCAGAAATTATTGCAAACAAAACTATTAACAATTCGACTAATACTACAAGTAAATACACATGCAAAACAACCGATAAGCGAACAAATAAAAGAACAGATAAACCCACAATCAAGCCAATCGCTAAAAATTTAAAAAAGACTTCAAGACAGACTTCAAAAAGCAGAAACTATGATGCGAATAAATACAGTACGACTAAAGATATAGCTCAAGAAACAAAAATAATTCTTGAAAATTACGACAATAAAAATCAACACATTGACATTAGTAAAAATCTTCCAACCTTACTAGACACAACGCATCTGCCAGGACCATTGTGCATGAAGAAATTATCTAAATTCGGAGCTTTTGAACGATTGTCAATAAGAAGCGGATTTGCACATTCCACTGCAAAGTCCATTGAGGGGCGGTGCAAAATACTCAAAAAACTAATACCACGAGACTCTGCAGCATGCATGTTTACAGCATCATGGATTTGGCTTGGAGGAACAATTCCAAACATATTAGACATTATCTCTGGCAGCCATTATCGCGTAGTACCACATGACCATCCATTACGAGTATTCAGACGAAAATTGTTGAAGAGAGAACAAAAGGTGATTAAAGATTTGCGCATAACATCTCCTGCTCGAACAATCTGCGACATAGCATTAACACCGTCTAAAAATATTTACGACGAGATACGCAAAAAAGACACAATTTTCAATCTAATTCAAGAATATGGCACAAGCTTTAAAGAATGCGAAAAAATCATAAATAGCAACCCACATTTTCCAGGAGCACAAAAAGCAAAAGATTGGCTAAAAAACGTTATAGAACAGGAAGATATTTTTTATGAATATTAATATTGAACATTTAAATCAAGTACAAGAGAATACAGAAAATTTCCATAAAACACGAACAAAAGATCTACCACCAAAACCGCCAATTATTCTCACAGAACAAGTAGCATGCTGTGAAAATACAGACAAAGAAATACTTTGGCACATAGCGAGAAACATTCCGCACTTACGAAAATGGGTTATAGCAAACCCAGCCGCTGACGCAAAAATACTGGAGTATATCTCGCAAAAAGGCGGTCCAGATGTTAAGCATAGCTTAGACGTACTTTTAGAAAGCTACGATTACGCGAAACAAATTTCATGACTTGATGTTTAAACAAGCAGCATAAACTTCTTTACGATTTGCAAAAGAACCGTCTGAAAGAGGATTTTGTGAAACAATACGCGTTATAGCATCTTTAATACGCAAACCCTCGTTTTGCGAAAGATCGTAAGACATTTGCGCAAGCTGTTCAACGCTCAAATCAATGTTTTGCTGCTTGATTTCTTCATCGCTAGCTCCCGCAATCACAAGAACAATTTCTCCGCGCGGAGGGTCGTTTTCTACGCTTTTGCATATTTGAGAAATTGTTCCTCGCCTTATTTCCTCAAAATCCTTTGTAAGCTCGCGACATAACGCCATTTTGCGATCTGCGCCAAAAACTGCAAGAAGATCTTCCATTGACTCCGCAATTCTGTGCGGCGCCTCATAAAAAACGATTGTTCGCCGCTCTGAAAGAAGCGAGCGCAAATGCTGCTGTCTGTCTCCAGATTTACGCGGCAAAAAACCCTCATAACAGAAGCGGTCTGTTGGCAAGCCAGAAAGCGCTAGAGCATCTAGTACGGCACTCGGTCCAGGAGCACAAGTAACAGGCAAATCGCGCTCTATTGCACGGCGAACGATCGCAAGCCCTGGGTCGTTAATCGTAGGCATACCAGCGTCGGAAACAACAAGAACGGTATTGCCTTGCTCAACCTTATCCAGCAAGCCATCTGCCTTATTGTGCTCATTGTGATCGTGATATGCAATAACTTGCCCAGAAACGTGCACGCCAAGGCGATTTGCAAGGTCGTAAAGCCTACGCGTGTCTTCCGCTGCAACAATATCCGCGGTTTCTAGAAGATTAATCAAGCGCGATGAAGCATCTCCCATATTGCCAATAGGAGTGGCTGCAAGAACAACTTTACCTAAATTATCTTCTTCATTACGCATCTTAAATCTCCTTATGAAACTTCTTAAGACTCTACACGAATTTATAAAATAACGCACTTAAAAAATAAGATATTTGATTAGAATTATGCTTAGTAATTGCGCTTAGTAATTATGCTTAACATGAATTGCAAATAAGCAAAACGAAAAGAGATACCATGAAGATTATAGAACGCCAAATTAAAGGCATTGACGGTAGCAACGCGCTTCTTACTGGATATGTTTTAGATGACAACTTAGATAGCGAAGGGGATCAAACACGCCCAGCAGTGCTGATTTTGCCAGGCGGCGGATTCTTGCGCGTTTCTAATCGCGAAGCAGAACCTGTTGCTATGAAGTTTGCTGCTGCTGGATTCCACGCATTTGTTCTGCGCTATTCTCTTGTGCCTAGTGCACACCCGACTCAGCTTTTGGAAGCAGCACAAGCTATGCAATTGATTCGCGATAATGCAAAAGAATGGCATGTAGATGCGCAAAAAGTGGCGATTATTGGATTCTCTGCAGGAGGCCATGTTGCAGCAAATCTTGCGACTAGCGTTAGCGACGATGTTGAAGAAACAAATGGATACAACGCAAATGATGTTCGTCCAAACGCTCTTATGCTTGCTTACCCAGTGATTTCCGCTGGCGAATACGCACATAAGCCAACTTTCGACCGTCTTTTTGGAAGCGTAGATTCTAACACTCGCGCGCAACTCGTTGAACAGCTTTCGCTTGAAAACCACGTTGATTCTAAGACTCCACCTGTGTTCGTTTGGCAAACGATTACAGACCAAACGGTTCCAGTTCAAAACTCAATTATGTTTATTAATGCTTGTGTTAAAGCTGGCGTAAGCGTGGAAGCACATTTGTTCCCTAAGGGTCCGCACGGCTTGGCTTTGGCTGTTAAAGAAACTGCTAAGCGCGATGAAAATGGCGCAGTGATTCCTGAGTTTGTACAGCCAGAGGTTCAGCAGTGGATTGATCTTGCTTGCGATTGGCTTCGTCGCACATTTGCGTGCTAATCGACCTGTCTTCGAGCTTAGAGCGTAGCGCGGTTCCATTGCTTGGTATTGCGCGAGGTTTGATGTATTTCTCTCCTCGCAAGTCCCGTCGCTGCGCTCCTCTTTTATTGCTCGTATAGAAATACATCAAACCTTCTGAATATCTAACACTTTTGCGTATCTTTTATCACCGAGATTCTTGATTTTTCTTGCTGCTTCAGCGAATCACCATTTCATGCTGCGAATCGATCTGCATGAGCGCTTAAAGCGTAGCGCGCGAATGCACTTCGATTCGCTGAGCTTGCTCAAAGTTGAAAGCACAGTGTGCTTTCAACGCAAGCGAAGACGTGAGCGCGCTGTAACGCGCGAGCGATACACCTCTTCCGCTGCGAAAAATCTCGAATCTCTACCTGGTTTGGCGTAATCATGTAGTGCGCTCAGGCAGGTCGTCGCGCAAACGCACTACACAAAATTGCAAGTCGACGTTTTATATTATTCACCTGAATTTTCTACGATTATTGCCTGTGCTTGCCCTTGCAGAAATAACTCTTTATTTTATTTGTAGCACCCAGAGCGAGCATAGCAACGGACGCAACAGCTGTGAAAACTGTGCTTACGCCAGTGTTTACAAGCTTATCCCTCACATGCTCTTGCTTAAAATCAGCATTATTATTGTCAAACGAACTTTCATTCGACTGACTATTATTGCTATCTAAATCATTATTAATGTTTGGTATCGGATTATCTAATTCACGAATCTCAGATTGATTAGGTTCTGAAGAATCCTCCTTAGGCTGGGGATCCTCATACTGAGGGGGATCATTAGACTCTGTGTAATCAGTATCAGGACCATCAGGAGTATCAGACTTAGGATCATCAGGTTCAGACTCAGGCTCCTTAGGGTTCTCATTGTCCTTCGGAGTATCAGACTTAGGATTAGTATCCTTTGGATCAGGATCTTCAGGATCATCCTTCTTAGGATCAGGATCTTGCTTAGGATCCTTCGACTCAGGTTCCTTAGGATTATCAGGCTTATCATCCTTAGGTTTCTTAGGATTATCAGGCTTCTTAGGATCATCAGGTTTAGGATCATGTACATCTCTATCCTGATAATTTGGATTATTAGGCTTATCCTTAGGATTTGGCTCATCCTTCTTAGGATCAGGAGACTTAGGCTCAGGATTTGGCTTAGGATCCTTAGGCTTATCCTTAGGCTCAGGAGACTTAGGCTCAGGATTTGGCTTAGGGTCCTTAGGCTCATCCTTCTTAAAAGCTCCAGCATCAATATGCTTTTTATCTTCGCCAGCAGAAAGACTTATATTGCCAACATATGAGTTTTTTGAAGTTGAATTATCAGTTTCTGAAGATACGTTTTCTATAACAGACCTATCCGTTACAGGCTCTCCAGGAATCGCGTCAGAATCTACAGAGGAATCTGACCCTTTATGCGTATATGTAAAACCAAAATATTCACTACCTTCTGGAAGTGTGAATTTAACAACATAGCTTCCTGGCAGCAAATTAGTAAATTCGTAGTATCCATCAGGCGAAGTAGTGGTAATAGGCTTAACTTCATTGCCATTTATGTCGATTACTGTACTATCTCCATACTGTTTAACAAGCTGTACTTTTGCACCAATTATGCTCGACTCTCCCTTATCTTGAATACCATTATGGTTAGCATCAAACCACACGCGTCCACTCAAAGATGCAGGAATGACGATTTCAATAGGAACTGTGCTCACTTTGCTGCGATTACTGCGCGCATACGTTGCAACAGTCTCCTGAATCTTGTTAATAATTGGCGGATATTTCAAAGTATTATCTGGATAATTATCATTACAATCTAACGCACGATAATACGATTTTATGTATGCGCTTGCTTTTCCACTCATCCAAATACCGTTGCTAATATTATCAGGGCCAAACACAGTTGAATCTGGGTTAAATTCTCCAGATATTAGCAACTCAGAAGGTCTGCTTTGTTTTGGAACAGTTCCCCAACCATCGAAATATTTAGAATCCAAAATATCGCCGAAAACTTCAGTATCCCCATAAGCAACTTTTTCTATTCCGATATTGCCCATAATTTTACGAGCTTCAGCATTGTTGTTAGGCGAACGGAAAACTGTTAAATGATGATTTTTAAGAGCTTGCTTAGTTCCATTTAAAGTATAGTCCTTAGAACCAAATGGAATTTTAAATCTCAACTTAATCGGATTATTGTCGTTCCCATTGCGATAAATAGTTACGAATTGGTTATGCTCAATATTTGCAGGTATTAATTGTGGTAACCAAACACCATTCTGCGACTCAACCATAGTGCTTCTACTGTCATAATCGACGCCGCTCGTTTCCATAGATAGCCCAGTGAACCAGAATCCATAATCATCTCTGCCGTCCCATCCAGTTACCAGATCCGAACGCACTAAGCATGGATTATCTTGAAGTATCTTATCGTTTGGAAAATCTTTTAATCCGCCGATTGTCGAAGTATATTCTATAGGCGTTGGGAAAGGCATATAAGACACTCTGCCTTGGATTAATGGTTTCACACCTTTTTTGTAATTTTGCAAATCAACTAGATCAGAAGTATTTGCATTACTGTCGACTACTGTGGGGATTTCAATGGAAACTGTTTGATTATTTTTTACTACATCACCATTGGATAATACATTGCCAGAGTGGTTCACGCCTTTTATGGCAGCAAGGTATGGCATTTCGTTTGCAAAATCAGAGGACCACTCGTTGTAATTAAAGTAGACGTCAAAAAGATTATAGTTACCGAGATTGTGGTTATCAAACGACTTAGAATCTGAAATCTGTACTACTTTATTTGCAACACTGCCAGCATCAACAACAAAATCATTTGCGTTTACTGTAAGAATTTTCGGAATGGCTAGTCGAAGATATGGTCTAAAAACATCGCCAGCTTCAGGAACAATAAATTTGGCTGTAGCCCGGAGCGTAAGCTTGCTACCTGGACGCAGAATTTTATTAGTTTTATTCGTATCCGCATGATTGTCAGTAGAATCTCCATCAACATAGCTGATTGAAGTTCTTACTTCTGGAAGTTTCCCATCTGGCTTGCCGAAATGCTGGGTAGGAGCAGGAATTAAATCAATGTTGTTAATACTGGATTTATTCGTTGGAATGTTCTCACGATTAGTGAAAGCATTATCATTGCTCGACTGAGCTAACGCCGAAGAAGATAAACTTGCTGTTAATAACGTGGCCGTTAATAAGCTAGCTGTCACTATTTTCATTTTCATTAAGTATTTTCTCCCTTCGCTCATGAAAATAGTTATGAGACAAGCCACGAGTAAAACACTAAAAAATTTATTTTTCAAACTGAAAATTGTCGTAAATTTTCCGACAACTAAAACCCTTTTTATATTTATGGAATCGCCGAATAAAAAAAAAACACCTTCGGCGAGTCTGAAGAAAAATTTAAATTAATTAAGATAAAATACGAAAAATATACATGTTAACTCTCTTATAATAAAGCTAAATCGTAATATGTTCTGTTGTTATAACAATATGATGATTAAATGATATATGTGAGGTTTTTCACATTACACAATATTCTACAAGTTCAATACACAAATATCTTTACGACAAATACAACATGGATCCTATGTAAAAGATTAAAAGACGTTTATAAACAACGTTTATAAAACAGAAACGTCGTCCTCACACCGTGATTGATGTGTTGACGACGTTTTTTATCTACTATTAATGATTAATATTTAAAAGCAATCACACGATTTTTGGCATTGGCGTTGTTAGTGAAGTCGTAAGGTTGACTTGAACAACCCCAGCTCCAGCGTGAACTTCCACTTTCTTCAATGTCACAGTGCGAGAATCCTCAGGCGCGTGATCGTCATCCGTCATGGTTGCTGGCGACTTTACAGCAACAAGAGCCAAGCTATCAAAATCAACACCAGCCTTATTGCACAAATCCTGCGCTTCCTTCAACGAATCAGCAAAACCTGATTTGTCGATTACGCGCTCAGCAGGAACACCATACGCCTCGGAGCAAAGAAGATTAATGCGCTCGCGAAGCGACTTTCCTCGCCTACTTTCTGGAACTTTCGTTTCAGCATCAGCGGTAATCACAGACACAAAATCGTCTAGCTGATCTGCCAATCCATCTCCGCCATCTCGGAAAAGATTTCCAACAATCGGCTTACGGAATCCCAAAGTCTTAGCTTGCTCAAGCAAATCTGGAATCTGGCTATCTTCCCCTTCCCACAAATTAATAAGAGGGAACGTAGGAATATTAAGAGATTCAAGGCGCGAAACGTGGAATGGGTAGCGCCACGCAAGCGTTTCGTCATCTTGCCAAGTAGTTGCTCGAGTAACAACAACCGCAGCAGCAGGCCACTTTGCGCCAAATTCGCGAGCAGCAATATCTAGCCACTTTTGCGCACCAGCGTCCGTGCCATAGCCTGCTTCCACAACAACAACATCGTGCAACGCACAAGCCATTTCAACACTTACAAGGCTTGGAATACCAAGAGATACGTTGGCAAATGGCCCGCAATGAACGTAAATCGGAGAACCATTAATCGTCTCAGTTTTTGCAGGCTTTACAGCATCGGCAAGAATATTTGTGATTCGCCACAAGTCAACAAAATCGCCAAATTTAACAGGATTTCCGTCCTTTGTGCCAGCAATCATGGCAGCAACGCGATTTGCGATTTCTTCCATGCTTCTCGAAAGCACTACAATTTGCATAAGCTCACAAGTTGGCGTTAACACAACGCGCTCCGCAACCGTGCTCTTGCCAAAGTCAACAGCAATACTACGCAAAGATCTTGAAGGTACTTCACTTACGCGCGGCACTAAAATCGTGTCTAAAATACCCTCGTCAATCGCTTTTTCTGCAAAAGAAACAAGCAAATTCTGCGCACATTCAATGGCAGCCATTTCTCCGCACAATCCCCAATCGATTAGCTCAGGGTGCGAAAGTGAGGACTTTCCGCCGCCGCTAGCGCCGCCTTTTGAACCCGCTGCAGTAATGCCCATGCTTGGCTGGCGCAAAACAGCCGCCGCATCTACCCCGCGTTCGCGCAACGCGTCTACCAGCGCAATAGTGGTAGTTGTTTTGCCTTCTCCTCTAGAAGCCTTAAGAGGAGTATCAGCTGTAACGAGTAGCACTTTACCGTGCTTTTTTTGCTCGCTTGGATTCTTCTTTAAATAATCCATAAATCCGAAGGCGTCTATTTTTTTAACTAATCCAAATTGCGTAGTAAACGAATCAAGAATGCTCATATTCCCCACTTTCATAAGCAAAAAGCCTAGTAGATGCCCAATAGTGTTCAATAACAAACGTTCAATAACAGATGCCCAATAAACGCTCAATAGTAAACGCGCATAGCTAATGTAAATGAACAATTTTTATACTATACGATTGCATGGGCGTGGTATAGCAATATTACATTAAAACTATGCGCGTTATCACTAATGTCTATAACAGCTTGCGATCAGTGATCGGAACGATTAAAACCATTCTTCATACGCATGCTAGTTATGTACAGCACTGTGTCAAGCAAAGAATCGGTTTCTTTCTTTAACTTTGCTGCCATATCGTCGTTCGCCTCAGCCAAAGCCTCACGCACTTTGTCGTTACGAAGCTCTGCAATAATTGCTTCAGGATCGCGAACTAAATCATTGTAATCTTCGCCTTCATCACCTTCACGTTCTGGCTCGTAATCCTTCAAAGAAACGCCAAGAATATCTGCCACGGCAGCATCCGTAGACTTAACCATTGCGTGACCAAGGGAACCGACAACTTCTTGGTAACGCTCGATCGCGTTTGCAGTGTCGTTAAATGCGGCATCCGCAAGAGCTGCAATAATGCGATTCTCCCAATAGAAGTTTTCGCTTGTTACGCGAGTAGTCGTATCTTCCAAATACTTTGGAGTGCGATTTACGTTCGGATAGAACGGAATCAAAGAGTTGAAAGGATTAGAACCGTAAGTAATCCACTGAATTGCGCGCATTGCTTCTGGCATGTAAGGGCGAATTTGCATTACAGCAAGCTCGCTTTGACGATTGATGCCGATTGGACGGAAAAGATGACGAGTATGCTCATCGCCAAGCTTGCCGTAAGGATCATATTCAGTGCCCTGATAGTGAGAGCTTAAAACGTACTTAATATCCTCAATCGTCACTTTGCGCTCAGGCTGGCGCGCCCATGGAATATCGTTGCTATCTGGCTTGTGATCCGCGTCTTTGCCATCCCAGACTTCGTCATAAGGATTCAAGAAACGCTCCATAAACCACGCGCGAGGAGTGTTGTACACGTGGTCGGCATCTGAATGAGAACCGAAAGCGTCGCGAGGATTAAATGGCGAAGCGTTTTCTACAGACAAATCTAAGTGGTTTTCTTCAATAAACTCAAGCAAATCAGCAGAGCACATGTGCTCTTCTTGGTCTCCCAAAGCGTCTTCCAAATCGAACTCGTCGATTCCAAGCTGGTTTGGCATAACAACATACGCCTCGTCTGGCACGCGCTTAGCAATCCAGTGGTGTCCGCCAACAGTTTCCATCCACCAAATCTCGTTTACATCCGAGAATGCAACGCCGTTCATCTCGTACGTGCCGTACTTTTCAAGCAATGCACCCAAACGCTCAACGCCTTCGCGAGCGCTACGAATATAAGGCAAAACAAGCGTTAAGAAGTCTTCTTCGCCAATTCCGCCTGGAACTTCTGGCTTATAATCAGCGTCGTCTTCCTTACCTTGCGCTTTTTGAAGCTCCACCATTGGGTCTGCGCCCAGCACGCGCTCGTTGGATGTAAGCGTTTCGGTTGCGCTCATTGCCACGTTTGCTTCGTTAACGCCAGCTTCTCCCCAAATTCCTTCGCGCAAGTCTGCGTTTGGCACGCTTGTGTATTGCATTGGATTATCCGGCAACTCAACTGTTACGTGGCTAAGCACGGACTTGTAAACGCGAGGCTGATCTTCCGGCTTTACTACTACTAAACGCTTTGGGTTAAACTCGCCATTTGCTGAGTCTTCGTTGCGCGCAATAAGCGTTGATCCGTCGTAGCTCGCTTTGCGTCCTACTAAAATTGTTGTGCATGCCATATTTGCATCCTCATTTTTCTAATTTTTGATTATTTTTGATTATTTTTTATTATTTTGTTTGTTTAGATTAGTTTTGCTTATTTTTGACTATTTTACGCACGCATATATAGTCGTAAGCTGCTTGCGACTAATCAGCACGAAGTCATATAAAGCCTAAACTCTAAGCTTTTCCTCGCAAATATAATCCGTTAACGTCTACATACGAATCATAATGCCTGATTTCATTCATCATTTCGTTAAGATAGAATCCCTCTTTAAGATTTGGAAGAGGTTTTTGCGTGCCGAACACTTCTAGCATGTAGTCGTGATCCTTGTCTGGCGGCTGCGGGCCATTGTAGCGCATTGTAATTGCAGGGTCCGTGCAGCCCACAAATCGGCTAGCTTGCGAGTTTCGCCCTTGTACAACTTCTGGAATCATAGTTGGCATTGTGCGCGAAAAGTCTTGCGGAATTTGCAAAGCGCGCGAGTCATTAAAGTCAAACATAAGCGCTTCCACTGGAACATTTGCCACAACCCAATGAATCCACTGGAATCCGCACACTGGTATAGCGTCATCGTCTACAAATCGCCAATGCAAGTAGTGCACAAAATCCGGCAACTTGTCTACATAAAATGGAAAAGACACGACTGGAACGCCGTTAATCTTGTTTTCTTCCGGCGCAGCTTTTGCAAAGTTGTCTGGAATAGTGGTGAAATCTGTAGAAATATTCATAATTTAAGTATCTACTACCGCTGTGACTATGCGCGCCAACCTGCCGTAGCGCTTAAAGCGTAGCGCGCGAAGGCAATTTGGCGCGCTGAGCAGCTCAAGGCAGAAGCACTGCTTCTGCGCTGCGAAGACGTGAGCGCAGCTAATCTGCGCGAACGCTCCGAATTACCTTTTCGCTTAGAGCGTAGCGCGAAAAGGTAATTCGGAGCGCTGAGCTTGCTTAAGGTTGAAAGCACGGTGTGCTTTCAACGCAAGCGAAGACGTTCGCGCGCTACGCTATTCCTCACGGCTATTAGTAGCCGTTCGGCTGATTTGGCGCATAAAGTCCACTGGACTTTATGCCTTAAGCCAAATCACGCTTTGAAGGAGCTTGAAATGCGTTATGCAATTTCAATCTCAGTCAAAGCGCACATAAAAGCGCTTCAAAAACAAGCGTTGCGTTTCCATTGCCAGCAAGCCGCTTTTTTGCCACAGCAAGCGCGTCCAAACATTTAAGCGCGCGCTCGGCTGTATTTTTTTTAGAAAGCTGCATAATTTCTGCTTTAAATTCTTGATTCACAAGTGGCGTTTGCGATTGCGCATTGTTTAGCACAACAAGCACATCTCTGTACACGCTGCAAATCGCATCTATTGCGCGGTTTAGAACGTCTCTGCTTACGCGAGTGACTTTGCGCTTAACATCGTCTTTTTTGCCAATCGCATTGTATGCGCTACGAATTTTAGGTGGGATTTTATCTGTTGGCTTAATGCCATTTATGCGCAAAAACTCGCTTTGCTCAGCTTCAACAGACTTTTGCACTTCGTCTTCTGCCTGGCTTTTAGCATCTTCGATTAGCGTTTGTGCAAGCATAATAGCATCTATTGCGCTGCTAAGACGCAAAACGCCTGCAACAAGCTCTTCTCTTCTGCTTCTAGCACTCTCGCTCGTAGCGTAGAGCATTGCTAAATCAACGTTTCCTTGAGCTATGCGAGCCACGCTTGCCGCCGTTTTTGCATCAATGTGTGCGCTTTGTTGCACGTATTCTTGCATATCTTGGTCGCTTGGTTGAGCCAAATTCACTATTTGAGACCTAGAACGAATTGTTGGCAAAACATCTGCCGCGCTTGCCGCGCAAAGAATCCATATTGTGCGAGGTGCTGGCTCTTCGATTTCTTTTAGCAAAACGTTTGTTGTGCGCTCAAGCATGCGCCCAACATCTTCGATTATTATGATTCGCCACGGTGCAACACTTGGCATTTGCTCGGATATTGATACGAGTTCGCGCACTTCGTCAATGCTTACTGTAACTTTGTCCGTGCTTAAAATGTTTACGTCTGGGCTTGTTCCAGCTAATACTTCACTTGCGATTTTATCTGTGTTTATTTGAGTGTTTATTTGAGTGGCAGAGTTTTCGGCGGCGCGGTTGCTTGCGACTTTTCCGCTCGATTGCAATGCCGCTGCAAACGCTCTTGCTACTTTTGCACACCCGAATCCAGCAGATCCGCAAATAAGCCACGATTGCGCGATTTTGCTTGAATCGCCTTGCGCTACTTTTTTAAGGCGTTCAACAACTTGCGCTTGACCAACTACCGATTCCCAAACGTCCATCGCTAAAGTCCTTAATTTTCTGGCGATTCTGGCGATTCTGGCGATTTTTCGCCACCTATTCCAGCATTATCCAGCAACTCGCACACGTCTTTAGCAATCAACTTAGATAAGTCGCAAGCTGGCAAAGTGGCGTCTAAAACGCAAAATCTTTGCGCATTTTGTTTAGCAAGATCCAAAAACGCTTCACGAGTGCGCTGCGCAAAATCAAACCCCGCGCTTTCCATGCGATCCGCCTGCCCATGCAAACGCACGAACGCGTCTTTCTCGCTCATATCTAGCAAATACGTGCGATCCGGCCAAAGGCGATTAGACGCCCACTCGCTTAAATCGCGCACGTCTTGCATGGTGAGTTCACGCCCCCCAGACTGGTACGCTAGCGATGAGTCAATGTAACGGTCCGTTATAACCACCGCCCCGCGCCGCAAGGCTGGGATGATGATTTGCGCCGCATGTTGAGCGCGATCCGCAGCAAACAGAAGCGCCTCAGTGCGCGCAGAAATCGCTCCACCGTGTAGAAGAATGTTGCGCAACTGTTCGCCCAACGGCGTTCCGCCAGGCTCTCTAGTCACAACAACCTCAAGTCCGCGCGCTTGCAAAAAATCGCGCAAAGCCTCAACTTGCGTGGTTTTCCCAACGCCGTCTATTCCTTCAAAAGATATAAAAAGCCCTTTGTTTAAACCGCTAAGCCCGCTGTTTTTAAGACCTATAGTCATTTTGCATACCTCTTACGGGTTTACTCGGATTTAGACGTAGACTTTTTAGCTGTAGCCTTTTTAGTCGTACTCTTTTTAGCCGCTGTTTTCTTTGTAGAAGTCTTTGTAGAAGTCTTTTTAGCAGCAGTTCTCTTGCGCTTTACAGGCCCTGCCGCACGCTTTTGCGCCAAAAGCTCAAACGCAACCTGTGGCTCAATCGACTCAGGCGTGTACTGCTTTGGAAGCGTGCGATTCGTAACGCCGTCTGTAATATAAGCTCCATAGAAGCCGTCTTTAATCACCACTGGCTTGCCGCTTTCTGGATCTTCTCCAAGCTCCATAAGCGGCGGTTTTGCGGCTCCACGAGTGCGCTTTGCATACTTCGGTTGAGCAAAAAGCTCCTTGGCTTCGTCTAAAGTCACACTAAAAATCGCGTCTTCGCTTGCAAGCGAACGATTGTCTGGCTTGGCATCCGCAGACGCTGCCGAATCGCCAGCATCCGCGCGCTCGTAAGTCTTAGTCAAATAAGGTCCGTATCGACCATTATTCGCCTCAATCTTCGCGCGCTTTACTTCGCCTTGCTCATCAACTTCTTCCACAATGCCAACCAATCGAGGCAAATTCAAAAGTCGCAAAGCATCTTGCAAAGTTATTGTTGCAGGGTCCATTGTTTTAAACAAAGACGCCATTTTTGGCTTAGCTTTAGCAGACTTTTTAGATTTTGCAGAAGACTTTGCGCCAGTTTTAGCAGAATCGTCGGATGCTTGCGACTCATCCTCATCCGAGGCTTCAACAAGAGCAACGTACGCTCCAAAACGCCCGTTCCTAACTTCTACGCTGCCGCCAGTTTGCGGATCCGTACCCAAAACGCGCGGACCGTCGGAGTTGTTCTCAATCAAATCTCGCGCAACTTGCTCAGTCAACTCGTCTGGAGCCAAAGTACTTGGAATCGAAGCTCTGCGCGCATTGCCCTCTTCGTCTAGATTCTTCGTATCTTCCAAATACGGGCCGTATCTGCCTACGCGCACGTGCAATCCGCCGCCAATATCAATCGTGTTTATTTCTCGAGCGTCAATCTCGCCAAGCTGATCAACTTGTTTTTGCAAACCTTCATGCATTGCAAAGTCGCCAGCAACCGCCCCGTTATCTCCAAAGTAAAACTTGTAAAGCCAATCTTTACCAGCTTCCTCGCCATGTGCGATGCGGTCCAAACCATTTTCCATGTCCGCCGTAAACGCATAGTCAACGTAAGTTGGGAAATTAGATTCCAAAAGCTTAATAACAGCAAAAGCAAGCCAGCTTGGAATCAACGCGCGCCCACGCTCATACACGTATCCGCGGTCAATAATCGTGGAAATAATGCTAGCGTAAGTAGACGGCCTACCAATCTCCTTAGCTTCAAGCGTTTTAACTAAAGACGCTTCCGTGTAGCGAGCTGGCGGCTGAGTTTCATGACCATCCGCGCTAACTCGCAAAGCTTTAAGAACATCGCCATTAGCCATAGGAGGCAAAGCCTTAGACTGCTCGTCTTCGCTAAATCCGCCAAACACCTTCATAAATCCAGCAAACTCAATCACGGTTCCAGAAGCTTGGAAATTAGCCGTTCCAAAGCTGCCAGCCGAAGCATCTAGCTTAACTGTAGCTGTAAAACCAGTAGCATCCGCCATTTGAGAAGCAAGAGTGCGCTGCCAAATAAGCGTATAAAGTTTAAGCTGATCGGCAGGGAGAACGCCAGCCAAATCCGCAGGATTTCTAAACGTAGATCCAGCAGGACGAATACACTCGTGCGCTTCCTGAGCGCCTGCAGAAGTCGTAGCATACTGTTTTGGAGAATCCGCTAAATACTCGTCTCCAAAACTAGACTTAACGCAATCTCGCGCCGCAAAAATCGCCTCTTTAGAAAGCGTTACAGAATCCGTACGCATGTAGGTTATATAACCGTTTTCGTACAAAGATTGAGCCGCGCGCATAGTTTGGCGAGAGCTCATAGACAAACGGTTTCCAGCAGTCTGTTGAAGAGTAGAAGTTGTAAACGGAGGCAATGGGCGGCGGCGATACGGCTTAGTGTCCATTGAGCTCACAACAAAATCAGCCGCGCCAAGACTCTGTGCAATCGAACAAGCATCTGCCTCATTCAAATAGTGCGCTAAAGCAGATTCGCCCTTAGTTTTTTGAAGCTCGCCAAGCGAATTAAAATCTTTAGAGGCAGCCAAACGCTCTCCATTTAGAGCCGTCATTCTCGCTTGGAAATCAACGCCATTTGCGCTCAAATCCGCACAAACATCCCAATAGCTCGCCTTTTTAAACGCCATTCGCTCGCGCTCGCGCTCAACAATCAAACGCGTTGCAACAGATTGCACTCGCCCAGCAGAAAGACCCGGTCCCACTTTACGCCACAAAACTGGCGAAAGCTCGTAGCCGTACAATCTATCCAACACGCGGCGTGTTTCTTGCGCATCAACCATATGGTCGTCAACGTTTCGCGTGTTAGCAAGCGAAGCTTGAATCGCATCTTTTGTAATCTCGTGAAACACCATGCGCTTTACTGGCACTTTTGGCTTAAGTGCTTGCACAAGATGCCACGCAATCGCTTCTCCTTCGCGGTCCTCATCAGTTGCGAGGAACAATTCGCCCGACTTTGCGAGCGCAGCCTTTAAATCCGAAACTGTTTTCTTTTTATCCGCGCCAACAACATAGTATGGCTCAAAACCATTGTTTACATCTACGCCAAACTTGCCAAATTCTGCCTTTTTAGCAGCTGGCACCTGACTTGGCTGTGCTAAATCACGAATGTGGCCAACGGATGCCATAACAGTGTATCCGTTTCCAAGATATCCGCCTATTTTACGCGCTTTAGTGGGAGACTCCACAATGACAAGCTTGTTCTGCTCTGTCATACGCTCTCCTTTCGTACAGATGCATTTTGTATGCATATTCCGCGCTTTTACTACTCAATCCACGCAAACTCTAACGCAATACGCGTTTCATATTCAACAAAATCAACAAAATCAAACTTTGCGAAATATCAGCATATACTCCTATATATACCACTTTACTTATTTTTTATTCAATTAGACGATAATCTTAACAATAAATCGTCCTCATCTTGACGTTTTGGAACTTCGCTTTTTGAAGGAGGAGTAGGCGGAGCACCAACTAATCCGAGCCTACTTAAAGGAGCTGCACTGGATTGTCTAAGAACCATCAAAACGCCGAAAGTCAAGCTACACACTCCTGCTACAGCCCAATATGCACAAGAGTGCGATACCCCTATAGCCCATTTTGCACCTAAATCTATTCCTGGCATAATCTGGTAAATCATGTACGAACAGTAAGTTAGGCAGATTATTCCCATTGTGATCATTGCGCTTCCAACGATTTGCACGCTTATAGATGATCTTCTTGAACCTGGCACGTCCATTCCAGATGATCTTGTAAAAATCAACACTGTTGACGTTACAGCACCAACTATGAGTACGGATATCATAACGTCTGCCGGCCTGTGCCATCTGCCTCCCAAAAGAGCTATGGCAAGCAGAAATGTGATTATTGCTGAGCCAAGTGCAACCCATGCTCTAAAAGCGCGACTTACAGCGCAAACAAGCAGCGCGCACGCAGCCGCCATTATTAGCATGTGACCAGACGGAGCGGAATTTTTTGCAAGCGTTGCTACATTTACTAGGATCGGACGCGGAAGCACACGTTTTAGAGGCTCTGCAGCTAGAGATAAAACTAGTATTACAGCGCATTGCGCAATCAGCCACCAGCGTTTTCTTATGATTGATATTATTGCTGCCGCAGCGCAAATCAAGGCAGATAAGACTATAACGAGTATGGAACTTCTAAGCGGAGTTAGTACAACAGACAGCCACGACGGAATGGCACTATATCCAAAAGTACTAATCACCATTTCTTCATACGACTGACCTATTGCGGTTCTAACGGCTAGAATCCACATGATTGATGCAAAAGATGCAAAAAGAACAGCACACAGCGCACACAAAGCTATTGTTGATATTCTAGGACGATTCATCAGCGGATCGAGCTTAGAAATATCTTGATTAGCCTCGCTGCTTTGAGAATTTTGACTATTTTTGATATTTTCACCAATGCCGCTAATTTGGCTATTATCACTGTCGTCGCTGCCATCGCTAATCTTGCTGCCTTCAAATAGACTCATACCAAGCATTTTATCAAACAACACTCCACTCGCTACAGGGTTATGTAGATTACGCCAAATGTGGTGGAGATTCGAGATTTTTCGCAGCGGATGAAGCGAACCTCAGCATCTTTGATGGTGATTCGCTGAAGTAGCAAGAAAAATCGAGAATCTCGGTGATGAAAACTACGCAATTGTTCAAGCATGTAAGAGGGCTGGGTGATTCTTGGTCGAACAATATAAGAGCGGCAGCCGATACCAAATAGTCCAATGATCAACCACTACAAAACAAACTTCAACCAAAAAACAAAATCAAAGACAAAACGGAACAACCGCAACAACAAGAAACACACAAGAGGCGGAGCGTTGTGAGACAAGAAACACCCAGCCCTCGCGCAACAACAAATGGGTAATATCGCTTGCGTTATATTTGCATCACGAGCGAGACAAATCTAACGAAAATCAGTCAAAAAACGTTACAAATGTCTCACGAGCGAGACAAATCTAACAAACTTTATATAAGAAAACCCCCGCGCACCCACCAGAGGCCACTTACCCTTGCTGCATTCCTGCCCTGGGGGGATTGGGTGACGTAGTGCCACGCGGAGGCTCTACCTATATTACACGATTTTGGCTACAAGTCGAGCGCAAGTCGCAAGCTTCCGCACCATTAGGCGCATTGCTAGGCGCGCCACACGCTTTTACCATGTTCTTTTGCAGCCTCAACATCTGCATTAAGCTGCGACTCATCTGCCTCAACATCTCCAGCAATATAGCGCTCAACGAGTTCGCGCGCCTCGCTATCTTCATGCTGAACAGCTGGCGACTTCATAAAGTAGGAGCTAGGAGCCAAAATCGGGCCCGAAAGCTTGCGATCCAACGCAATCTTCGCTGCGCGCACAGCGTCTATAACAATACCTGCAGAATTAGGCGAATCCCACACTTCGAGCTTGTACTCTAAGCTAAGCGGAACATCGCCAAAAGTGGTGCCCTCTAAGCGCACAAACGCAAACTTGCGGTCGTCAAGCCAAGCAACATAATCCGAAGGACCAATGTGCACGTTGTGATCATCCATATTGTGCGGAACAATCGAAGTAACCGCGCGCGTCTTAGAAATCTTCTTCGACTCAAGCCTAGAGCGCTGCAACATGTTCATAAAGTCCATGTTTCCGCCAACATTCAGCTGGTAAGTGCGATCCAAACGCACTCCTCTATCTTCAAAAAGTCGCGCCATAACGCGGTGCGTAATCGTAGCTCCAACCTGGCTTTTAATATCGTCGCCAATAATCGGAACGCCTGCGTCACGGAATTTTTGCGCCCAAACTGGGTCGGAAGCAATAAAAACAGGAAGGCAGTTTACAAACGCGCATCCAGCTTCCATAGCTGCAATCGCATAAGCCTTGTCTGCCTGCTCGGAGCCTACTGGCAAGTAAGACACAAGCACGTCTACATGCAAATCGCGCAAAACCGCGGCAACATCCACAGGTTCTTCTTCAGATTCGTCAATCATCTGCTTATAGTAGTCGCCCAAACCATCGTAAGTAGGTCCACGCTGCACTTTAACACCAAGATTAGGCACATCTGCAAAGCGAATCGTGTTGTTTTGCGAAGCATAAATCGCCTCGCTTAAATCATGACCCACTTTTAAAGCGTCAACATCAAAAGCTGCTACAAACTCAATATCTCGCACACGATATTGCCCAAAAACAGCATGCATTAATCCTGGAATTTTATCGCCATCATTGGCATTTTTGTAGTATTCAACGCCTTGAACCAACGACGAAGCACAATTGCCAACACCGGCAATGGCAACGCGGATACTCATATAAACTCCTTGCCCAAAAACAGCAGCATATAATCATGCTGCACTAACACACTTTTATAATACTAGCTTTTACAAATATTACACATGATATTACATATGATTAAAATTCCTCGCCAAGCGCTAACTTGGATTATATGGTTGCAAATAGTAATGGACAAAATTCGCACTCTTCTAATACAGGACGCACTGTAAGAAGCGCGACTTCTGCAGAGGAAAAACGACGCGCAAACGCCAGAACTGGAACAGCCAGACCAAGCGCAACAAGGCAGAGGCGTCAAAGAAGAAAACACAAAAGAATCCGCGACACGTGGCGAACAAAACATCCAATCCTATTTTGGGCATTAATCATAATTTTTACACCAATAATCCTTGGCACACTCGTATTTGCGGTTATGTATGTAAACACCGACATTCCGCAGCCAGATAAGATTGCAATGGCAGACAAAACCAAGGTGTACTACGCAGACGGAAAAACAGAAATCGGTAGTTTTGCGGAACAAAATCGAGAAATCATAAGTTGCTCTGCGCTAAAACCATATGTTGGCAACGCGATAGTCGCAAGCGAAAACAGATCGTTCTACAAAGACGGTGGAATTGATTTTAAAGGAATTGGACGCGCAATAATTCACAACATAACTTCTAAAGGACGCTGGGGCGGGTCCACAATCACACAACAGTATGCAGAACGCTACTATCTTGGCGAAACAAAAACATATTTAGGCAAGCTTCACGAGGCGATTCTAGCTCTAAAAATCGCGCAAACACAAGATAAAAACACTGTGCTATGTAACTATATGAACACTATTTATCTTGGTCGCGGAGCGTATGGAATACAAGCGGCAGCAAAAGCGTACTTTGGTGTAGAAGCAAAAGATCTTACACTATCTCAAGCAGCAATGCTGGCTGGAATAATCCCTGCACCAAGCAGCTGGGATCCTGCAATCATGCCTAAAGAAGCGAATATGCGATTCAAGCGCGTTCTTAGGATTATGCGTGAAGACAAGTACATTACTGACACAGAATATAAAAGCGCTAAAATGCCACAAACCATTAATCAGACTAAGCAAAACGTTTATTCAGGACCTCAAGGTTATTTGCTTAACATGGTTCGCAGCGAGCTTACTCAAAGCGGAGCTTTTACAAAGGAAGACCTTGATACTGGCGGATATCGTATTGTTACAACAATCGACAAAGCTAAGCAGGATTTAATGTTTAGTGTGGCAAGCCCTGCTATGGGTGGTCGCGGAATCGCTCCAGCTGGGTTGCAAGTAGGTGGAATGAGTGTAAATCCTAAAGACGGGTCAATCATATCTGTTTATGCTGGAGATGACTATCTTTCTAAACCGCTTAATAATGCTACTCAAGCCCTTTATGAGCCTGGAAGTACCATGAAGCCATTCGCTTTAATCGGTGCTATTCAGGCTGGAACAAGTCTTAATACTCTGTTTAATGGAAATTCTAACCTAAAGTTTGAAGGCATAGATAAGCCTGTTAACAACTATGCAAACACTAATTGGGGAACAATCAACCTTTATAAAGCAACAGCAAACTCCGTGAACACGCCGTTTATGTCTTTGCAGCAAAAGCTTGGGCGTAGGGCTGTGGCTCATACTGCTGTTACGGCTGGCTTGGATCCTAAGAGGATTAATGGCGAAAATCCGTTCACAGTGTTGGGTAACGACCCTGTGCATGTTAGCGAAATTGCGCGAGCCTATTCTACGATAGCAAGTCAGGGGCGCAGGCCAGATATTCATATTGTTGCTAGCGTTAAGAATCCAGATGGTAAAGAATTTTATAGAGCTCCAACATCTGGACGACAAGTGTTTTCTCCAGCAGACATGGCTCTTACCACTAAAGCTCTGCAAGGCGTTGTGCAATATGGTACTTCTACGGAAGCTAGGGGTGTTGGCAAACCTATAGCTGGAAAGTCTGGTACCGCAAACGATGAGACTGCATGCAGCTTTGTTGGTTTTACTCCTAGTGTTGTAACCGTGTTTGCTATATGGTATCCGAATGCGCAGGGAAATCCTCAGCCTGTTCCGTCTTTCCGCGGTTATCCAGGCGGTGTTGGGTATTCTGCACATTTGTTTACAAAGTATATGCGTCACGCGCTTACTGGAATGCCTACCGAGAAGTTCCCAGAAGCTAAGGATAACGGCAAAATTGGTGGTGAAGATGGCAAGTGGGGACTTGGAGGCAATAGGCGTACTTCGGAATACGACTACTCGGATAGAGCTTCTGACAATAAAGAGCCTTATAAGGAAAATAAGGATAAAGTAGATAGGACAGAAAATAAGCCTTCAGATTCTGCAGGCGCGGCTGCTGGCGACTCTTCACGCGGGTCCGAAGGATCTTATGGATCTGGGCTTGGTTCGGGAGAGTCTGGTCAGTCTGAACGCAATTCGTCTGGAGCATCTAGCTCGGCAGGATCGCCATATGGATACTCTGGATCAGAGACTCAAGAAGGCGCTGCTGGCGGCGATTAATCTATATTTCCCCGAGTTTGTACGTGAATCGGGTCGAATTTGGTACAAAAAGCGTCGATTGGTTCGCGCGTTACAAGATTACGTAGGTTGCGCCAAGTAGGTAGAGATTCGAGATTTTTCGCACTGAATGAGATGAACCTCAGCATGAAATGGTGATTCATCGAATGAAGAAGAAAAATCGAGAATCTCGGTGATTAAGATATACGCAAAAGTTTTAGATATTCAGAAGGTTTGATGTATTTCTATACGAGCAATAAAAGAGGAGCGTAGCGACGGGACTTGCGAGGAGAGAAATACTCAAACCTCGCGCAACAGCAAGCAAAGAAATACCGTTCGCGCGCTCTAAGCGCTCACGTATTCGCTACTGCGCAATTCGCGCAATAATGTAGCGCTCAAGCGTTTGAGGCGTAACATCTTCGTATCCATGTATATCAGCGAATTGCGGTCCGTTACTTACGTCTAGATTCGAGTACGCTGTTTGTGCAAGAGTCGTCGCCCCCGAAGCCGCAGCCGACTTTAACCCTGCAAACGAATCCTCAATAGCGATGCAATACTTCATGTTTTGCGCACTAATACCAAGCAGTTTCCCTGCTGCTAAATATGGCTCGGAGCTTGGCTTTGTAGCATATCCATCGTCTCCGCAAATGTATCCTGCAAACGCACCTTTTGGCGCATGGTTCACAATGTTTTCAACAAGTCGCCTTGGTGAATTGCTCACTAGAATCGAAGGGATTCCTGCATCCGCTAATTTTTGCAAAAGATTCAGAACGTCTGGTACCCATGGAACCTCTATCTGCTCTTTTTGCGCTACATAGTCCACCATCGCGTTGCCGATTTCTTCAACGCCCATTTTTGTTCCGCGAGCAATCATGGCTTCAGCAACATCTTTTAAAGATCCACCAGAATACTGCCAAGCTAATTCTTCGTTCCATTCGCCACCATGTTCTTTTGCGATTTGGATTTCAGCATCATGCCAATACGGTTCCGAATCAATTAACGTGCCGTCCATATCCCAAAAGACTGCGGAAAGCTTGTGATTTGTGGTGTTTTGCGCTGCTGTTGTGTTTATTGCCATCAATACCCTTTGTTTTGTCGCTTTACGTATGCGATATTTATCAATTTTATATTTACATTTTATATTTAAACATTTGATTAGTATTTAATAATATCTAAACTAATGTTAGACTGCTACATTGCTATATTCTGAATGCTCGCCACAAAACAACAGACTTATCGTCGTTTAAATCATCATAATCACAATTGTTGTATTGAGCATCGTTTTGCGAGTGAGAATGTTTATTATACGATGATGGCAATGCTCGCTGCTGAACACGAATGTCGCGCCGCCAATCCTTTGCACTCTGTGACCTTTGAACTTCTACAATATTCCCATCTACAGTCGCAGTAAAAATATTTCGTTCAGCGCAATTGGCTTCTTCAATCAAGTGTCTTACTTGTCTTTTAAGCTGGCGATTTTCTTCTTGCAAAGCCAAAATACGCATTATTCCAGCAAGATTTACTCCATCTTCTTGGCTTAGTTTTTGTGTTTGCACAAGCCTATCTATGTCTCTAAGCGAGTATCTTCTAGCTCCACCTTCTGTACGCTGTGGCATAATCAAGCGCAGCCTGTCGTACTGTCTTAGTGTTTGTGGATGAGTGTCGGTTAGGTTGGCTACGTGGCTTACTGTAAAAATCGGCATGTCGATTTTAAAGCCGACTTCATCTGCGCCGTCAAGAGTTGCGCTTCCACGCACTAACGCCACTGCACACATTTCGTACAATGCTTTAGTTTGGCGCTCCAACCTAACCATGACTTTTCCTTTCTACACGCACACACTAAGCGATTTGTTGCTATGCGCGCAAATCGTGCACTTCTTGCTCATATGATTCTCCGCATGCCTTGTTGAATTCTTTTGCAGCACGCTTTATCATCATGCCCGATCGCTTTGGTATTTGTATTTGTACGATTCCTACAAAGGCTCCATTTTTACCTGGCACGCCTTCGCCTTCTACACGTACTTCGCTACCGCTAGATGTTCCAGCTGGCACTTTAAACACTACTGGCTTACCATCTAGGTTTTTAAGCGTGACTTTTGCTCCGCGAACAGCCTCATCTAGTGTAAGCGGAAGATTTGCCACTAAATCACAGCCGCGTAGAGAAAAATTATCGGTTTTTTCTACCTGCACCTGTAAGTACATATCTCCAGCTTCTCCACCAAACTTCCCTGGCTTGCCCTTGGACTTTAAGCGGATTTTTTGCCCATCTTTTACTCCTGCTGGAATATGAGTTTTGAACGACTCTCCGCCAGATCGCAGCGAAACCGTAGCACCTTTGAACGCTTGTTTAAATGTTAGTTTGATTGAAGTTGTAATGTCTTCACCGCGTTCAGGCGAATTTTGTGGAGCAGATTGACCATACTGACCATATTGACCATATTCTGCACCGCCATTAAAGCCACTTCCTCCAAATCCTTGCGAAGATTGCGCTCCTGCACCTCCCGTGAACATGGAGAATATGTTTCCCATGTCTGGTCCAGCTCCGCTTGTGGAGAATCGCACGCGAGACCCATTTGAGCCTCCGAACATCGATGAGAATATATCACTGAATCCACTTGCGTCGAATCCGCCTGCTCCAGAGCCTCCAGCGAATCTTGCGCCGCCCGCTCCGAATTGGCGTATCGCATCGTAACGCTGACGTGTTTGCTTATCTTTCAACACGTCATACGCTTCGGACACGTCTTTGAATTTTTCTTCCGCTTCTTTTGTTTTGTTTAAATCAGGATGATATTTTCTAGCTAGTTTTCTGTATGCTTTTGTGATTGTGTCTTCGTCGGCATCTTTGGAGACACCGAGCACTTTGTAGAAATCTTTGGCTAACCATTCATTTTCAGCCATTTGTGCCTCCTTCTTATGTTTCGAGCACATTGGCATAACATTTATATATAAACCTTAAATACAAACCTACTCGTGTTGGTTTTGCGTTTTTAAACAGTGTTTTAAACGTTTTAAACCAGCACGAGTAAGTTTTTATGGGATTCTTCGCTAGTCGGTAACTGCGTTTTATTGCGTTACATACAAACCATACGAATGTTTCACAGCGTGTTTCACGAGTTCGCTGGCGACGCAACAACCACTCTAGCTGCGCGAATCACTCGATCTCCGATCCTGTATCCTGCTTCTACAACAACATCTACTGTGTCTTTTGTAGCATCTGGATCTGGCTTATGCAGAATCGCATCGTGCTTAGTCGGGTCAAATTCTTCGCCCTTTTCGCCGAACTTTTCAACGCCGAATTTCTCAAATGCTTTGTCTAACTTTGCAGCAACGGCTTTAAATGAATCGTCCATATCACTATGTTCACGAATACGATCAATATCATCTAAAGCAGGTAGCAAAGCTGTTAAAACATCGATAATTCCATGTTGACGGAATCGATCTTGCTCTTTAGAAGCACGGTTGCGGAAGTTTATGAACTCTGCTCGCTCGCGTTGCAACGCTTCCAAATACTCCGCCGCCTCTTTTTTGGCTTTGCCAAGCGGTGTTAAAGAATCTTCTTCTTCGTTGCTTTGCGTGTCTGAAGAATCATTATTTTCTTGAGACTTACTAGCGTTGGCTTTATCGTCGGTTGCTGGCGACTTTTCCGCATCGGCACTTGCATTAGCATCCACATCTTGTGTTGACGTATCTTGCGTCGCCGCATGCTTTGCCTCATGAGCAGCTGCGTCTTGTGCTTCGTTTTGTGATGCATCCACATGCTCACTAGACGAGGCTGCACTAGCAGAATCAGCTGGATTTGACGATTCTTCCAAATCGCCAGCATCCGAAGGCACATCTTCCAATCCGCTCAAGTAGTCGTTGGCGTTAAACTCGGACATTACTTGTTGTCCTTATCGTCCTTGTCGTCGTCCACCACTTCGGCGTCAACCACGTCGTCATCCTTTGCAGAAGATCCAGCGCCAGCATTTGCATCAGATGCAGCACCAGCAGCGCCAGCCTGTGCACCAGCCGCACCCTGCTGAGCGTAAAGCTGCTGACCAATCTTTTGAGCAGAAGTCATAAGCTCGCTCTGAGCAGACTTAATCTTCTCAATATCATCGCCCTTCAAAGCTTCCTTCAAAGCATTCACCTTTTCGGTAACTTCCTTGGAGATTTCGTCAGAAAGCTTATCCTTATTATCGTTTACTAGCTTTTCAGTCTGGTAAGCGAAGGATTCTGCCTGGTTGCGAGTATCAGCTTCTTCCTTGCGCTTCTTATCTTCAGCTTCGTGAGCTTCAGCTTCCTTAACCATGCGGTCAATCTCGTCCTTTGGCAAGCCAGAACCGCCCGTAATCGTCATGGACTGTTCCTTACCAGTGCCCTTATCCTTAGCGGAAACGTGCACAATGCCATTAGCATCAATGTCGAAAGTCACTTCGATTTGTGGAACGCCACGAGGAGCTGGAGCAATACCAGTCAACTCAAAAGTACCAAGAGGCTTGTTATCGCGAGCAAACTCACGTTCACCCTGATAAACCTGAATCAACACGGATGGCTGATTGTCTTCTGCAGTAGAGAACACTTCAGAGCGCTTAGTTGGAATTGCGGTATTACGCTCAATAAGCTTCGTCATAATTCCACCCTTGGTTTCAATGCCCAAGGAAAGTGGAGTTACATCAATAAGCAGAACGTCTTTTCGGTCTCCCTTAATAACGCCCGATTGCACGGCTGCACCAACAGCCACAACCTCATCTGGGTTCACGGACTGATTCGCTTCCTTACCGCCCGTAAGCTCCTTTACAAGCTCCTTGACGGCTGGCATACGAGTTGAACCACCAACAAGCACCACGTGATCAATCTGGCTTACGGAGATGCCAGCATCGGAAAGCACGTTGTTAAATGGCGTACGGCAGCGACCGAGCAAGTCGGAAGTCATCTCCTCAAAGTGAGCGCGAGTCAAAGTCTCATCCAAATGCACTGGAGTTCCGTCTTGAGTCATTGCCAAGTACTGCATAGAAATTGAAGCAGAAGTAGAAGAGCTAAGCTCCTTCTTTGCCTGCTCAGCAGCTTCCTTCAAACGCTGCAAAGCAATCTTATCCTTGCTCAAATCAACGCCGTACTTGTTCTTAACTTCGCCAACAAGCCAGTCGATAATCTTCTGATCCCAGTCATCGCCACCCAAGTGGTTATCGCCATTAGTTGCCTGCACCTGGATTGTAGAGAAGCCGTCGTCATCCTTACCAATCTCAAGAAGCGACACATCGAAAGTACCGCCACCCAAATCGAATACCAAAATGCGCTCGTCTTCCTTGCCTTTTTCGAGGCCGTAAGCCAAAGCTGCAGCAGTTGGTTCGTTAATAATACGCAGCACGTTCAAGCCTGCAATCTTACCTGCATCCTTAGTTGCCTGACGCTGTGCATCGTTGAAGTAAGCTGGGCATGTAATAACGGCATCGGTTACTGGCTCACCAAGGTAGGCTTCAGCATCGCGCTTCAACTTCATTAAAACCTGTGCGGAAATCTCTTGCGGAGTCCACTTCTTGCCATCAATCTCAACAGACCAATCCGTACCCATATGGCGCTTTACAGAGCTAATCGTGCGATCAACGTTTGTAACTGCCTGACGCTTAGCGACTTCGCCAACCAAGATTTCTCCCGACTTGCTGAATGCCACCACGGATGGTGTTGTACGCGCACCTTCTGCGTTAACAATAACTGTTGGGCTGCCGCCTTCAAGCGTTGCAATGCAGGAGTTCGTTGTTCCTAAATCAATACCTACTGCGCGTCCCATAATATCTCCTAGCTATCTTATCTATGTACCTTTTAATCTATGTACTCAAATTCTTGGCAGCCAGCCTTGCGACTAACCGCTTTTTCTTTTTACAAAACTTGAGTCTAACACACTCAAGTTATTAAAGTCAAGCATTTTCGCACGCGATTCGCAAAAACTTAATACTCCCACACTCAACTTTTGCATTACGCAAAGTTCACGCAAATCTAAAATGTCGAAGCGAGTTATCAATGGCGTTATATCGAGCCAAAACCCCAATAAGCGGCTTTCCTATACCAGTTATAATCTTGATTGCTTCAGTTGCCATCATTGCGCCAACAATAGCTGCAGTTGCGCCTAATACAGCCGATTTTGGTACTTTTTCTTTAGGCGGAGGGCAAGCATACAAGTCACGCAAAGTAGGTCCTTTTCCTGGCACAAAAACGCTTACTTGACCTTCATAATAAAGAACTGAGCCATAAACTTCTGGCGTGCCAGCATTCCAAGCAGCATCCGCAATCAAAAAGCGCGTAGCAAAATTATCACAACCATCAATTATTAAGTCGTGATTTTCTACAAGTTGTTTTGCGTTGTCTTCATTAAATCTATTTACAAGGTTGATTTTTAAACCTGGAGATAATGCCTGCAAGCGCTTAGCTGCAAGTTGCGCTTTCGACTTGCCACACTGATCAACAGTGTATAAAGTCTGCCTTTGCAAATTAGAAAGCTCTACAACATCGTCGTCACAAATCGTGATTTCACCAACTCCTGCGGCAGCAAGCGAAAGCAAGCACGGCGAACCAAGTCCACCTGCCCCAACCATGCAGATTTTCGCATCGCGAAGTAACTGCTGATGTTCATGCGTAAAGCCTGGCAGGAGCAAGTGGCGGCAAGTGCGTTCTGCCTCAAGCTCCTGCAGGTTGTCATAAATCTTATTAATCGTCATACTGAATATGCTGAATCAATTACAGTACAAAATTTACAGAATTTACAGTACTGCGTCAGCCCAAGCGCGACCTTCAACAGGCGAAGAAGCGAGCGCATGCTCACGCTTAGGAATACGGCCAGCATCGTGAGCAAGCTTACCAGCAGTTACAGCAGCAGCCATTGCACGACCCATCTTTACAGGATCTGGGCAGCGAGTTACAGCGCTTGCAAGAAGCACGCCCGAGCAACCAATTTCGAAAGCTTTAACAACATCGGAAGCAGTGCCAACGCCAGCATCCAAAATCACAGGAACGCCAGATTCTTTGCTTTCTTGAACAATCAGCTCAATATTTCGAGGATTCAAAATACCAAGTCCAGTTCCAATTGGAGCACCCCCTGGCATAACAGCCTTCACGCCAAGCGACACAAGGCGACGAGCCACAATCGGGTCGTCATTCGTGTAGCAGAGCACGCTAAATCCTTCTTCAACTAGCTTTTCTGCAGCAAGCAAAACTTCGTGAGTGTCTGGGAGCAAAGTATCGTCGTCTGCAATCACTTCGAGCTTAATCCAATCAGTTCCAAGTGATTCACGAGCCATTTTTGCTGTAAGAACAGCATCATGAGCAGTTTTGCAACCAGCAGTATTTGGCAAAACGTTAATGTTATGGCGCTGCAACATACCGTAAATATCAACTCCAGTTTTTGCGTGACGACGCAAAGCAACAGTTGCTACTTCCGCGCCTGAAGCAACAAGTGACTTTTCCATAATGTCAATGCTTGTCATTCCACCAGTGCCAAGCAAAAGCCTTGAATGTAAGGTCTTACCGCAAAGCTGCCAAGTATCGACATTTTCTTCATTATTTTCTATATTTTCTGTCATTTTAAGCCTTTTATATAAATTTTTTGAAACTATACTCAAATTATTTGAAATCAACCGCTATTGTGGATCAGTCGCCTATTGAGGGTCATCCGCCCTGAACCGCGCTGAGAATTTCGATCTTATCCCCATCGCAGATGATGGTTGATTCCCATTGGGCGCGCTTAAGCACATCGTCGCCAATGGCGACCGCTATGCCAAAACCAGAGTCAGATCCGTAGAGTTGTGCAACAAGTTGGGCAATAGTCAAGTTATCCTTCACTTGAGTGGTTTCACCATTGACGACGATTTGCATAATTCAACCTTTATTAACGTCTATTAAAACTTGCGTCACTAGAAGCGAGCAGGATTGCAGCTCTCCAAGAAGCCCTTTTCCTTCTCAGTCAACTCTTGCTCAAGCACAAGCTTTGTAGTCAAAGACGAACCCAAAGCTGTGAGCAAAATGCCGTGACGGAAGTAACCAGTAGAAATTGTGGTGTGCGTCTTAGGATCAATGCCAATGAATGGCAAATCATCTGGAGTTCCTGGGCGACCGCCAGCGGTAACCTCAGTAATCGAGCATTCCTGAATGCCGGGAAGTACGCTTGCAGCATCGCGGAGCAAGTCGAGCACACCGCCAACCTTTGGAATATCGCGGTCGTCTTCGCGAGAAGTAGCGCCGAGCACAAGCTCGCCTGTTTCCTTAGCGCGAGGCACCAAATACACTGGGCGGTCATGCACAAATCCACGAACCACAGAGCTCAAAATTGGGCGCAAAGGCTCTGGAATAGTCATACGAATCATGTCGCCCCACACAGCGCGAAGCTTAAGCTGAGGAAGCATTTCCTTAGCACCCAAACCAGATGCCAAAACCGTGTCTGGACCTAAATCGTCTGGAGTGCTTGCGCGACGCTCAATAACAACACCACGCTTTTCAAGTGCATCAATCATTGCTGCAGTAAACTGACGAGGATTAATCTGATGATCATCCGGAACGCTTACAGCACCTGCAATCGTCGGCGAAAGCGCAGGTTCAATTTCACGAAGCTTACTCACAGAAATATGCTCAGCTCTACGTCCATAACGGTGCTGCAAGTTTAGCAACTCGTTTACGTGCTCGTTATCTGCAGCGTCACCGCCAATTACGTAAGATCCGCACTCTAAGTAGCCAGTTGGCTTATCGGTGTATTTTGCAACCGAATCAACCAATTCCTTATACATAGTTGCAGACTCAAACATGAGCGGATACAAAGCATCCTGCTGATATTGCATTTCTGCGGTAGGAGCTAACATGCCGGCAGCATGATGAGAAGCGCCAGAGACTGGATCTGGGTCGATTATGCTAACTTTTACGCCAGCTTCTGTAAGTCTCCAAGCTGTTGCTAAACCAATGATACCTGCACCAATAATACGAATATTTCGCATAATACTCCTTCCCTACGGCGGCATTACCCGCATCAGGTTTACGGTCGGCTTTCGCCCTCTCAGCCTGTATAGAACAAGCTCCCGTGTTTCGTAGCTTTGACTTTCAAAACTGCGATTGTAAAACGCTGTAATATTGCCAACTTTAGCGATATTACAAACGCTACAGATAGACGTAACGAAATTATGTGATTTTCGTCACACTATCGTGCAGTATTCTAGCACTTTTGACAAAAACTAGTTAATTAAGTCGGCATGTCAAATCGCAAAACTAAGCAATTTTGTTACTGGCGCGACGACCTGCTTTCGCGCTTATACAGCGCGAACGAAACGCTTCATACGCTGCGAAAAATCTCGAATCTAGGGTGATTAAGCGATACGCAATTGTTCAAGCACGTAAGAGGGCTGGGTGATTCTTGGTCGAACAATATAAGAGCGGCAGCCGATACCAAATAATACAAATGATCAACCACTACAAACAAACCTCAACCCAAAAACAAAATCAAAGCCAAAACGGAACAACCGCAACACCAAACTACACGTAAGAGGCAGAGCGTTGTGAGACAAGAAACACCCAGCCCTCTCACAACACCAAACAATTAATGGCTTGAAGATATCATCTCCAAGCCATTAATTTACATTACTCCAATCGTAGCAGCATCACACACTGCTACAGATTAAACTAACGAGCCGAATGCTTCCTACGCTTAGACGCAGCACCAGCCACTCCGAGTCCAGCAAACACCGCAGCGAAAGCAGCAAACACCGAGGAGCTAGCGCCAGTATTAACACCACTCACGTCACCACGCTTGAGATTCATTCCAGCAGAATCACGCGCTGCGAGCATTCCCGCACGCAAAGCTGCACGCGCAGCACGCAAACGAGCCAATGCCGAATCAACCTGCCCCTGAGTAGCATTCGCGTCCGCTAACACTGAGCGAGCATAATTCAAAGCCGCATTAAACTCACTCACCAAGTTAGAATCAGCCACCACGCCATTAGCATTAGCCGAAACATCACCAAGAGCCGCATCAACCTCAGCCAGCAAAGCACCCTTATCAACAACATTATTAACACTAGTATTATTCACATCGTTAACACCAACACCAGTATTAACAAGCCTGTTATAAGCATCAATCAACTTTTGCTTAGCATCACGAAGCCTACGAAGAGCCTGATCAACCTGAGCTTGTGTAGCATTAGGATCCTTAAGCACACTATCCGCATCATTCAACGCCTGCTGATACTCTGCCAAATCAGCAGCCTTACCAATAATGAACGGAATCGACTTACGGAAATCAGGATCATTGCCAGCCTCAGTATTCAAATCAGACTTATCGGTCTTATGAGAATCAGCAAGCTTCTGCTTAGCATCCTGGAGCTTCTTCAAAGCCTCGTCAACCTCAGCCTGAGTTGCATTAGGGTTCTTAAGGACTGCATTAGCTTCATCCAATGCGCGCTTATAAGCCTCAGCCTCTGAGCTTCCTGCAGCATTCTGATACTCAGGAGACTTAGTAAAATCAGAATCCTTACCAGCCTCAGCAGTCAAATCAGACTTATCAGTCTTATAACCATCCGAAAGCTTCTTCTTAGCATCCTGAAGCTTCTTCAAAGCCTCGTCAACCTGAGCCTGAGTTGCATCCTTATCACCAAGAACCTTATTCGCATCCTCGAGCGCTTTCTTGTAGGCTTCAAGAGCTTGCTTAGACGCGTCATCACCCTTAGCTTGAGCATTTTGATACTCAGGTGTCTTAGTAAAGTCAGAATCCTTACCAGCTTCAGTGTTCAAATCAGACTTATTAGTCTTGTATCCTTCAGTAATCTTCTTCTTAGCGGCTTTCAAGGCGTCTAGAACATCATCAAGCTGCTTTTGGGTTGGAGACTTTTCGCCTGCTGGGAGATTGGTCTTTGGCTTGCCAGTAGTACGGTCAAACTTATCAAGGAGCTTCTTGGCATCGTCAAGAGCTTTCTTGTAAGCTGCCATGTCGGCGTTATCCTTGCCGTCTTCGCCCTTCTTAGCATCGGCGTTCTTGAACTCAGGCGTGTTCTCAAACGTGGTGTCACGCTGGTCATCGTCGCCGTCCTTAGACAAGTCAACTTCTTGTTGCAAGTCGTGCGGATTAGTCTTGTAGTTAGCAAGAATCTTGTCTTTGATTTCCTTAAGAGCTTTTTGAGCCTCGTCAACTTCCTTCTGGGATGGGAGCTGATCCTTTGGAACGTCAACTTCTTGACCTTGATTATTCTTGACTTTGCCATCGTTCTTGTCGATGAGTTCCTTAGCCTTTGCCAAAGCTTGCTCATACGCTACAAGGTCATCAGGCTTTTTGCCATCCTTAGTCTTGCCTTGAAGATTTGCAAATTCAGTTGTTTTCTCAAATGTAGGATCTTTAACTGTACCCTTGTCATCCTTATCGTCAACTTCCTTCTGCAAGTCGTCAACTTTGGTCTTGAAGGCATCATCGATGTCCTTCTTGGCTTTCTTCAAAGCTGCAAGTGCATCATTAACCTGCGCTTGCGTTGGACGATCTTCTGGCTTAGCGTTTGGATCAGGATTCTTGACCTTTTCAATGAGGTCATTCGCATCCTTCAGCTTGTCGGTGTATTCCTTGAGCTTTGCAGTTGCGGAGTTAGGATCCGTTGTAGCAGCATCCTCCGTCTTTGCCTTTTCAAGCGCGTTCTTGTACGCCACCGACGCCTCAAACGGAGGAGTTACAGGCTTGCCGTCTTGATCTTTATCGCCGACTTCACGTTCAAGCTTAATTGCATCAGTCTTATAAGTCTTCGCAATCTTCTCTTGAGCGTCTTGGAGCTGTTTAAGCAGCGCGCTTACTTCTTTTTGGGTTGCTTTTTGCTTCCAATCATTATCATTGAGCTTATCGGCAACCTTCTTAAGAATATTGTCAAAGCCTGTTTGTCCATTATCTTGACCCAAGTCATTTGTGGCACCTTGGTCACCAGCACCCTTCTTAGCAACAGCATTTTGATACTCAGGAGTCTTCTTGAAGTCGCCACCTGCAAAATCTTTAGCAGAAGTCAACGGCTCAAGATTAGTCTTGTAATTATCAGTAATTTGCTTCTTAGCTGCTTTAAGAGCATCAAGCGCATCGTTAATCTGTTGCTGCGTTGGACGTTCGCTGTTCTTCTTGCTTGCATCCTTTGCATCACTTACTAACTTGCGAGCATTTGCAAGAGCATTCTTGTAAGCAGTAACATCTGTGTTTTCATTACCATCGCTTGTCTTAGCTTTAGCGTTTTTGAACTCTGGAGAGTCCTCAAACTGACCAGCGGTTGGAGTAGTTGCAGTATCTGCCTGAGACTTCTCAGCTTCAGCGTTCAAGGCTGTTGTGTCAGTCTTGTACTTCTCAATCTCAGTACGAGCATCATCGAGAGCCTTAAGCGCCTCGTTGATGTCTTTTTGAGTTGGCTTTGCGTCTTGCGGCGTATCTTTATCACCATGCTTCTTCAAAAGCTCCTGAGCTTTTGTCAAAGCTTCATCATACGCCTTCTTGGCTGCAGCAGCCTTCGCATTCTTATCCGTATCAGGAACAAGCTTGCCGCCCTCTTCCTTCATGAAGTGAGGATCAGACGCATTGCGATATGCATCAGAAGTTTGCGTGCCTTCTGTAGCTGCAGGGCCCTCTGTAGAGCCGTGCTTCTTTACGCTTTCCACAAGCTTGGCGGTGTCGGTCTTGTATGCGTCAAGAGCCGCACGCTTCTCGTTCAAGATCTTAAGTGCATCATTGACTTCCTTCTGCGTTGCAGCAGGATTCTTGAGCAAGTCCTTTGCGGCATTAAGAGCGTCACCATACTCATCTATAGCCTTTTTAGCTGCATCATTCTTGGTTTTGTCGGCAGTCGTGCCATCTTCTTGTTTGTAGTCAGGATGCGACGCGTTCTTAAACGCTGGGCTTGGATGCGTGGTTGCGTCCTCGTTAATCGACTTAATCAAGTCATCGGTCTTGGTTGCAAACTTATCCAGACCTTTAACAGCATCATTAAGCTTTTCAAGAAGCCTCGTCACATCCCTATTCAAAGGCTGCTGCTTAGCGTGCGACTGAATGCCATCAAGATAGCTCGCACTATTTGTGTCGCCACCCTTTTTAGGAATAACGGACTCTGGGATTTCGTTACCGTCGTCACCCCTGTCCTTATCCATTTGATCATTGAACGCCTTTTGCAACTCCTTAAGCGCATCGTCGTACGCTTTCTTTGCCTTAGCTTCGTCAGAATTCGGGTCAGTATTTGCGGACGCATTTTTATACGCCGGACTATTAGTAATAGCCAAGCTATGAAGCAGCGCAGCCGAAATCTTGCTGGTATCCGTGGCGTACTTGTCGATTACCTTACGCGCTTCGATAAGTTGATTCTTAACCACATCAACCTTTTTCTGATCTATGGTACTCCCCGGCTTCTTTAAATCTTCCATCAAGTCTTTTGCAGCGTGGTACGCGTCGTTATAGGCTTTGAAGTCTTTCTTAGCCTGCTCGTCGCCCGCCTGCGCTTTATCAAAGGCGTTGAAGTAGGCAGGCATCAAATAACCGCTGAAGTTGTCTGCAAGCGCTTCCGCAAGGTCAGTTGTCTTTGTCTGATAGGTATCAGCATAAAGTACCTTTTCAGCATCTTCGAGATCTTTCTTAGCCTTTTCTACATCAGCCTTTGTAGCATTCTTTTCACCAAGTACTCTCTTAGCTTCTGCAAGCGCCTTATCGTAGTCCTCAACAGCCTTTTTAGCAGCAGGGTCGCTGTCTTTCTTTGCGGCAGCGTTCGTATAGAACACGCTGTGCTTGTTAGGATCTTTTGGATCAGGGTTATCTAAAGTCTTTTGAACCGCAGCATCAAGAGGAGCCTTGTCGGTTGCGTTAGCGTCGAGCGCATCCTTGGCGTCCTTAAGTTTCTTGATAGCGTCGTTTACTTCCTTTTGGGAAGCGTTTGGATCGGCTACAACCTCGCCTGCCTTCTTTACAGCGTTATCGTAAGCTGTACGCTGCTCAGGAGTAGAATTCTGGTAGGTTGGGTCAGCGGTCTTGAGCTTTTCGTCGCCTTGCTTAGTTGCGTCGCCCGTGTTCACATGACCATGCTGAGCGATGGCATTATTCAACTCATCTTTGTTGGTGGTGAAGTCGTTAAGCTTCTTGCGAGCCTCGTCCAACTTAGCCTTGGCATCGTCAACAGCCTTTTGCGTGGCGTTGTCGTCTGCCTTTACCTTATTGGCATCTTCAAGAGCCTTGTCGTAGGCTTTCTTCGCTTCTTTAGCAGCATTGTTCCTGGTTTCATCAGGCTTGCCATCAGCTGTCTTAAAATCAGGATTACTTACGTTCTTATACTTATCGCTAGCCTTTGTACCAGTTGTAGCTTGTTGACCTTCAGCAGGCGTACCATCTTCTGTTATCGACTTATCCAGTTCGTCTTTCTTGGTAGCGTCACCATCAAGAGCTTTGCGAGCTTTATCCAGCTTAATGGTTGCATTATCAACCTCAGCTTTAAGCTGTTCAGTTAACTGATCATCTGGTGTAGTTCCAACTTTTTCAAGCGTTTGCTTAGCAACCTTCAATGCATCTTCGTAGTCTTTCTTCACTTTGTCAGACGCGTTGTAGTACTTCGACTGTGTTGGAACTTCCTTGCCTTCAACCTTGTCCGTCTTGTGCTCAGCAATCGACTTAGAAAGATCATCTTTCTTATGATTTGTCTGCGGCACAAAGATAACGTTAATTGCCTTAGGCGTGTTGTTTGGATTCTTTTTATACGGATCTGTGTATACACCGCGATAATATGTCAAAGCATACGGCGCAACAAAAAGACGTGTCTTAAAAACTTTGTTCTGCTTAGCAGCAACAGTTACAGGACCAGCCTCTTCATCCCAGGTATACTGACCCACCTTCGACTCTTCATCACCCATATTCGCATCTGAGTTAGCAACTTGTGGATCGCCTATCCAATATGCGCCATTCATCATACCAAGGGTCAGCTCGGTAGTAGGTTCACCATTTTTATCAATTGAATAATGCATATGAGATTTGGTCGGCTTGCCGTTCGCACCTTCGTGATCGAGCACTTCACCACCCGTAAGCGGACGCAAACCTGTATTCTGATCCTTAGGCGTGGCTTTGATAAGTTTCACAATCTCAGGAGCGGTAAACGCTTGAGCTTTGGTTGGGTCATAACGATAGATGAGTGTAGTGTGTTTATCGTCACTCCACGAGAAACCCTCATCACTATCGCGACCATCAAGCTTATTCTTTACCAGCTCAACGTTATAATCAGTACGAATATCTGGGAGACGCGTGAGTTTATCTTTGATTATGTCTGATGTAAACTTTGCAACTGCCTTATCAGTTTTAATAGTTACACTAATATTATTTTCTTGTAAGCCGTTTGAACGACCTTTATTAGCATCGCCTGCACCAGTAAGGTCACCCGTAATGTACGAAAGCGTGATTTGGTCTTTGTAGTTATCCTTGGATAGTCCAAGTTCTTGATTATCTTTATTAGCTTCGTAAATAGCTGTTTTAATTCGATCAAGTTCAGCGTTTGAGTAGCCAAGTGGGTTAGCCACAAAGACTGCTTTATCGCCAGTTGGAACGGCAACGTCGGTTTCTGCTAGTTTCTTCAGAACGAGGTCTTTGAGTGCAATCTTAGGAGCGTCCGCAGCATCCACGCCGTCGAAGCTGATTACAGCTTCACCCTGATCGTTGAAGGTCACCTTGTCTTGTGACACATGATTAAGCTGTGCGAGCTTCTTTCGAATGTTCGCCTTTTGGTCGTCTGTAAGCTTAGTGATGTCCACCTCGTCCACAATCGGCTTATCAATACGCGTGTCGTAGCGCGCAACCGTAAGCGCCAGCGCCTCGGACTTGTAGCCGAGGTCGGAGACCAAGTAGGTCTTGAGTGTTTGAGCGCCAGTGGTATATGTGGTTACTTTGTCGGTATTCTTTGATGTTACAGTGTTAATGCGATTAAACTGATTAGCATCATACGCCTGATTGTCAGTAATAACCACCTTTTTATCAGGGTCATCTGGCGTCTGAACGAATTTACCATTTTCTCCAGTGCGACCACCAACGCCGTTAGATCTACTTGCAGCATCAATTTGTGCGCGAATTGATTTTTTACCAGTGGCTTCGGTAGGAGCATCTAAAGCAGCCTTGAGCTTATCTTGAATTTGTTGTGCGGTAAGCTCTTCGTTATACTTCAAAACAATTGAGCCAGCTGTTTTAGGCGGAACAAGTGTTGCTGCACGCACAATATTTGTTTTATACAGTACAGATTCTTTACCATCTTTGGTGCCGTACACATAAATACAGCGGTTTGCAGTGTATTTTTCTGCAGCCATGTTTGCTTCGCTATAAAGCTTAGTCATGGTAAGCTTAGCTGAGCCATCTGTATTTACTATAAATTCGTACTTACCAGAATATGGCTTGTGCTCGTTTTCATTAGCAGAATAATATTCAAGGAACTTTCTACTTTTAGCATTATCAACAGTATTACCATCAGATGGGAAAATTGCTACTTTGGTAATGGTGCTGCCATCATCAGGTTTTGCAAATTTAAAGATTACTGCTTGGTTTTGCCCTTTTTCAATATACACATTGTCAGAAGATCCCCATGCATACATGTTTGGCAGCGTGTCTTTTGTTCCTTCTGAAAGTGTTATCTCACTGTTAACTTTTGGAGCTGATGCAGGATTAGCTTCGCGATCTGCACCAACAACAGGTTCGCCCTGCTTCTGATTTTCATCCTTAGCATCATTAGTAGCCTCAGGTTGCTTATTCTCAACCGTCGCACGCCTTGTACGCTTCTTTACAACATTTTCCGCAGGAGTGCTAGTTTCCTCAGTGGTGCTACTGTCTGCATTATTCTTATCAGTAGCAGAAGTGCTATTTGTAACCTTATTATCTACAGCCGCAGCCCTCTCAACCTTCGACCCAGACTCAGTCTTAGTAGCGTCAGCCTTACCTTCAGTCTTTACTACAATCTTCTCAGCCTGCTCCTTCTTAGATTCTTCCTTCTTAGGTTCTTCCTTCACTTCATCATTAGAAGTCTTGTCCTTAGAACCCTCAGCGCTCTCACCCTCAGCCTTCTTCTTATTAGCAATTACACTCTGTTCTTTTGCAGGATCATTCGTATTAACAGGCGCAGAAGCAGGAGTCTCCGCCGCTATTGCAGGAGTTGCGCCAAAAGCAATAGCCGCGCCAGCAATTACGCCAGCAGCACCAGCCGAAAGAGCAGCCACTTTGCGCATATCAACAGCCTTTGCAGACTTATCTTTTGCAGAACCAAATGTCTTGTTGGCGTGTTTAGCAGATTTTGTAGTCATGTTCTCCTCTTTCCGTGAGATTAATTAAATTTACTTGATATTGCTTTGCGCACCGACCGTGACTCTCAAAGCCCTATAGTTTTTAACAATAGTTTTACAAAGTCTTATAGCGTACATCTATAATGATGTAATCATCCTTTGAGAAGTCATTATAACATTTAATAAAAAATTTTGAAGACAACTAACAAATGTTTATAGCTTTTGGGGGTGCATACCCCCCCCCCCCCCAAGCCTTTTATTTTAAGGGTTTTTGCGAAATATTTTTTTAGAAAACGCTTGCGATTTCAACACGCCAAACACCGTTTTTAGCTCACTCATCTAAACATTTGTATATGATACAAATCACATTTTTAGACCCTATACAGCGCGCTTTTTTCTTTTATCCAGCGTTTGTTCCCATATTTGGCGTTTCGATAAACAAATTCAGGAATACCCCTCGCACAATACCAAGTAAGGCGAATCGCGCGCGTTATATTTGCATCATGAGCGAGACAAATCTAACGAAATTAAGCCAAAAAACGTTACAAATGTCTCATCAATGATGCAAATATAACGAAAATCAATCAAAAATCGTTACATATGTCTCACGCGAAAGACATTTGTAACGAATCTTGCGCAAAGCGCTCAGGCAGGTCGATTCGCAATAAAAAAGCTCTGTGTGAGTCACAGCAAGTAAAACTCGCCACAACTCACACAGAGCCAATGCTTAAGATCAATCCAAATGGATTGCCTCCCAACGCAAATACAACGCAAATCCTACAAAACTCGCAACACTCGCGTGGGAAGCTGGAACACGTTTAACTACTCAGCTACAACCTTAACAGTAAAGGAAGCGCTGATTTCTGGGTGAAGAGCCACAGTTGCTGGGAATTCGCCAGTGGTCTTGATTGCAGCCACGCTAATAGCGCGTGCTTCAACGGCGGCCTTTGGTGCCAAAGCAGCAGCAATCTTATCGGCGGAAATACCACCGAAGAGCTTGCCAGACTCGCTCACCTTAGCGGCGATTTCTACAACAGTACCTTCGATTGCTGCCTTAGCTGCAACAGCCTCTTCGCGAGTGGCAACAGCCTTAGCCAAGCGAGCGCGGCGCATTGCTTCAATCTGGGAAGCAGCACCCTTATTCCATGCAAAAGCTAAGCCTTGTGGAATCAAGTAGTTACGTGCGTAACCAGCCTTAACAGTAATAACGTCACCAGAGTGACCCAAGTTTGCAACGGTCTTGGTGAGAATAACCTTGGTTTCTGCCATGTTCTTATCCTCTCAATCAGCGACCAGTGGTGGCGTATGGGAGCAAAGCCATTTCGCGAGCGTTCTTAACTGCCTTCGCGATCTTGCGCTGTTCCTGTACGGTTACACCAGTAATACGACGGGAACGAATCTTGCCGCGGTCCGAAACGAACTTACGCAACAAAGCAACGTCCTTGTAATCAATTTCAGTAATCTTGGCAGCCTTCAAAGGATTTGGCTTCTTTTTGAAAGGCTTGACCGGTGGTTGCGGCCTCTTACGTGACATAGGATGTCCTCTCTCAAATGCGTTATAAACATTTATTTTTGTTTACACGCTAAACTGATGTTTTTAAGTTTATAAAAGTCAATTTTTAGTTAGATTTTAAATCAAATTCTAAATTATGTTTTAGATTAGACTAACAAGCGCCCAACCAGATAGTCGCAAGCAACCGCGGATTAACCGCCATTATCTCGCCTAGTAAGCTAGTAAACTAGAACTCTGGCTCTTCGTCTGATCCACCAAAATCGGAGCTAGCTCCAAACGTTGCAAATCCGCCATTTGATGGAGCAGAAGCACTCCACGGGTCTTCAACGTTTACGCCCTGATTAGCGCCATTTTGCGCATTCATTCCAGCACCAGCAGCCGCACTATTCGCATAATTTGCGCCGCCAGCATAACCGCCAGTGTATCCACCAGCATTCATACCAGCTCCAGCACCAGCGCCCTGATTGAATCCATTATTGTTCCCAGCAAAACCGCCTTTAGAGCTCAAACGATTAACTTGAGCAGTAGCAAATCGCAGGGATGGCCCAATTTCATCAATCATCAAATCGATGCTGTATCGCTTTTCGTTGCTGTTTTTATCAACGTAGTTGTTTGCACGCAATCTGCCCTGAACAATAACACGCATTCCCTTTGTAAGCGTTTGCGCGCAATGCTCAGCTAAGTCTCCCCATGCAACACATCTAAGCGATAATGGTGTGCCATTAATGTAGCTATTTGTTCTTCTGTCAAAAGTCGAAGAATTAGACACAATTGTGAAAGAAGTTCTAACACTGCCGTTAGAACTGGTGGCAGTTTCTGGCTCTTTAGCCAAATTTCCAATCACCGTTATAACAGTTTCTCCAGCCATTGCAGCCTCATTCCCTACTTTAAGACTTTTCTTACTTTGAGATTTTAGAACAAAAATCCAACTTTATTTTGACTTTACTTTGCGTCCTTGCGAAGAATCTTCGTGCGGACTACAGATTCGTTAAGATTCAAAACACGGTCAAGCTCGTCGCTAAGAGCTGGCTCAGCAGTGTAATTCACTACAACGTAGTTGCCTTCAGTCTTGCCGTCAATCTCATAGGCAAGCTTACGACGACCCCAGTAGTCGGTACCGTCAACGGAACCGCCCTCTTTGGTGACAAGCTCAAGATACTGCTCGGTCAACTTCTTAAGACCGCGCTCATCAAGCTCTGGATCGGCAATGAACATCAGTTCATACTTATGTGCAGACATCACCCACCTCCTTCGGACTATTCGGCTGTGGAATTTCCACAGCAGGAGTGTGTTTGCAAATCGTTCGCAAATTAAGTTATTACGCAATATTTTTTGCAAATTTAATTTTACGAACAACCTGTTAAGTCTACATCATGCTGGCGACTCGCCACCGCGCAGCTAATCAACAACACTAATGAGCGTAAATATTTCTGTGTTTCATGTCTTCTGGAAGTGCGTTTCTAAGCGAAACAAGCGATCCAGACCTGAACACAGACCTAATTCCAGCAGCAAGAAGAGGTGCAATCGAAAGAACCGTCATATTCTCTAAGCGCTTTTCTTCTGGAACAGGAACAGTGTCTGTCAAAATGATTTCGCGAGCTCCGCAACCTTTAAGTCGCTCTACGGCAGGTCCTGAAAGAAGCGCATGAGTTGCCACCAAAGTAACAGACTTCGCACCTGCTCCTCTAAGCGTGCGCACAGCTTCGCAAATCGTGCCGGCCGTGTCAATCATATCGTCTACAACAATGCAATCTCTGTCTTGAATATCGCCAATAATTCCGTGCGCTTCCGCGTGATTTGGCCTTGTTGTATCTCGAGTTTTGTGAATAAACGCTAACGGCAATCCACCAAGCTTTGCGGCCCACTGCTCCGAAACCTTGATTCGTCCAGCGTCTGGGGAAACAATCGTAGTGTTTTCTAGGCTCATAGTGTTACGAACGTAATCAATCAACACTGGCATTGCTGTTAAGTGGTCTACAGGTCCGTCGAAGAATCCCTGCTCTTGAGCCGCGTGCATGTCAACGGTAAGAATCCTTTTAGCTCCAGCGGAACGGAATAAGTCAAACATAAGTCGCGCTGTAATTGGCTCACGACCTTGATGCTTTTTATCTTGACGCGAATACCCAAAGAAAGGTGCTACAACGTTTATGCTTCTAGCGGATGCTCGCCTTAAAGAGTCAACCATAAGCAGCTGTTCCATAATCCAATTGTTGATTGGATCGGTGTGCGCTTGCAAAACAAAAACGTCTGCGCCTCGAACTGGCTGCGTAAAGCGCACATACATTTCTCCGTTTGCAAAATCGTAGGCAGTTGTTTCTAGAACGTCTATTCCAAGGTATTTGGCAGTTTCTTCCGCAAGTTGCGGATACGCTCTACCCGTTACCAGCATCATTTGCTTTTTTGGAGTGCCTTCAAGAATTGTTGACATATCTGCCTTCCCATTTGCAAAATCTGTAAAAACGCATACTAACCTAGTCTATCAGCATACAGCGCCACTACTCAAACGCACGAACCACCTGTTGCGCGCTGCCGTAAGACGATTGCGCTCCAAATCCTGTTGCTGCGTACGCAGCAACATATGTTGCCACTTGCGCACTTTGAGCTAGACTAAATCCAGCTGCAAGTCCTGCCAAAACGGTTCCCATAAATGCGTCACCGCATCCCGTGGTGTCTACTGCAGAAACTTTTTGCGGGCATATGCGAACAGCCTTTTTACCATCTTCCGCATTGTAATCTAAAACAACAGAGCCTTCTGCACCAAGAGTCACAACTGCCTCGTCGAAACCATACTCGTGCATAATGCGCGCCGCATCAAACCAGTCAAAATCATCCCAATTGCCATCTTCTGGCTCGTGAATTTTAAGTAATTGCGCCATTTCATGCTCGTTTACAAGCAGTATGCTTGCGTTTTCAATCAACTCGCGTGGCAGCTCGCTTACAAAAGGCGAATTATTAAGTAAAACTTTTACGCCAGCTGTACGCGCAATTTTTGCAGCCTCCGTTACAGTTTCCATTGGGCTTTCAAGGCACAATCCTAAAACGCTTGCACTGCTAATAGCCTTCTTAACATCTTCTTGACTAATATATTCCACACTTACTTTTGCATTAGAACCTGGAGCATAGACGATTGTGTTTTCGCCAGCTTTTGCATCTACTGTTATTACTGTTGCGCCACTTTTTATGCCTTCTACACGTAAAATTTTAGACGTGTCTACACCTGCAGATTCTAGCGTGTTAAGAAGGAATTCTGCGTTTTCGTCGCTGCCTACAGCACCAAACATTTGCACATTCGCGCCGATTTTTGCTGCAGAAACGGCTTGATTACCAGATTTTCCTCCTGGTAGGACTCGCAAATCACTTCCGTTTACAGTTTCTCCAGGATTTGGAAGACGGTCGGCAACTATTGTGTAATCTGCGTTCATGGAACCTACTACAGCAACACGATTTTGACTTTCTCCTATTTTTTTAAGCGCGTTAGCAAGATTTTCGTTGCTTAACGGAGTAGTTTTTTCTATCATAGAAACCCTTTCATAAATATTCATAAATATTCACAGATATTCACACAATTTTAGACGCCGTCACTTTTAGACGACATCGCCCTAATTTTTAAAGCTATGCACAGGCGCTGGAATTCGCCCACCGCGCGAAACGAATTCCTCGCAGCTTTCGGTATTTACTGGCATAATCGGAGCATACCCCATTAAACCGCCAAAATTGGCCATTTGCCCAACGCTTTTCCCTTCCACAGGGATTATGCGCACAGCAGTTGTTTTTTGATTTATCATTCCTATTGCTGCCTCATCCGCTATCATTCCAGATATTGTTGCAGCTGTTGTGCTTCCAGGAATTGCAATCATGTCTAAGCCTACAGAGCATACACACGTCATTGCTTCTAGCTTTTCTATTCTAAGGCAGCCTGACTTTGCCGCAGCAATCATGTTTGCGTCTTCCGAAACAGGTATAAACGCGCCAGAAAGCCCACCAACGTAGCTGCTAGCCATTATTCCACCTTTTTTAACTTGATCATTAAGCATTGCAAGAGCGGCTGTTGTGCCAGGAGCGCCAACAGTAGAAAGTCCGATTTTTTCTAAGACTTCGCCTACGGAGTCTCCCACGGCTGGTGTTGGCGCAAGCGACAAGTCGATTATGCCAAACGGCACCCCTAGCCTTCTAGATGCCTCTTGCGCAACCAACTGGCCTACTCGCGTAATCTTAAAAGCCGTGCGCTTAATCGTTTCGCACAAGAACGCAAAATCCTTCCCGCGCGCCTCGTCTAGCGCGCGCGAAACCACGCCTGGTCCAGATACGCCAACGTTTATCACAGCGTCTCCTTCTGTTACGCCGTGGAATCCACCTGCCATAAACGGATTATCGTCTGGAGCGTTGCAGAATGCTACGAACTTCACGCATCCGTAGGAGTCTCGGTCTGCAGTTGCCTGTGCGATTTGTTTGATTACTCGCCCAAGTAACTCCACGCAATCCATGTCAATTCCAGTGCGTGTGGAACCTACGTTTGCGCTTGAGCACACAATATCTGTCTCACTCAAGGCTTTTGGCAATGATTCTATAAGCATGCGGTCGGCTGTTGTCATAGATTTTGCAGGCAGCGCTGAGTATCCGCCGATTAAATCCACTCCAACTTTTTTTGCTGCTTTGTCTAGCGCGTGCGCAATTTGCACAAAATCGTCTGGGCTTTTGCACGCAGAAGCTCCAACTAGGCTTATTGGTGTTACGGTTATGCGCTTGTTCACAATAGGAATTCCGTAGTCGCGTTCAATCGCGCAGCCCGTGCTGACTAAGTCTTTTGCAATGCGCGTAATTTTGTTGTACACGTTTTCGCACACTTTTTGCACGCTTGCGTCTGCACAGTCTAGCAGGTTTATTCCCATTGTTATGGTTCTAACGTCGAGTTTTTCTTGCTCGATCATTGAGTTTGTTTCGCTCACTTCCATAATGTTTAGCATGGGTTTCTCCTACTAATACCTAGATTCTGTGCATGTTTGTAAAAATTTCCGCGCGCTGGCAGTGTATGCGAACGCCGATTTCTTCGCCTAGTTTTGCTAGTTCTTCCGCTAATTCGCCAAATTCTACGCTTATTTCATTTACGTCTACAATCATCATCATGTTAAAAAAGCCATTGACGATTGTTTGAGATATGTCTAGGATATTCGCTTTGCGGCTTGCTAAATGTGATGTTACTTTGGCTATGATTCCTACGGCATCTTTGCCTACTACGGTGATTACGGCTTTGTTTTCATCATGATTAGTGGTGTTCATAATCACTCCTATTGGCGATTTTTCTCTTTTATTGGTCTTATTATTTTTTTTTATTTTTTTATTTTTATTAGGCGCAAAACCCTTACCGATCGGCGGTTGCTGGCGACTCATCAGCACGTCACCTGATCTGTTTCGATCTAGTAAAGCGCTGGTTTTTGCTCAATGCTTATACTATTGCCCGTTATGTATAAAACGCAACATACATAATACATATGCAAAATACTTATACAAAAACCCGCCACAATGGGCGGGTTTAAGACAAAAACCTAGCTAAGCTATCTATTTAGCTTAATCCATTCAGTCTAATCTATTTAGTCTGACTAGTCAGCTTAGCTAGAATAGTCAGACCGAACAGGCTAAATCAAACTAAATCAGGCTTCTACTGGAGCATTCACATCAGCTGGCAAAGCAGCCTTAGCAGCTTCAACGATCGCCTTGAAGGTTTCAACGTCGCTAACAGCGAGCTCAGCCAAAGCGCGGCGATCCAATTCGATGCCAGCCAAACGCAAGCCCTGAATGAAGCGGTTGTAGGTGATTCCTTCTGCGCGAACTGCAGCGTTAATACGCTGAATCCACAACTTGCGGAAGTCGCCCTTGCGAGCCTTGCGGTCGCGGAAGTTGTAAGTAAATGAGTGAAGCAGCTGTTCCTTTGCCTTACGATAAAGACGGGAACGCTGACCGCGATAACCCGAAGCCCTATCAAGAACAACGCGACGCTTCTTGTGAGCATTAACTGCGCGCTTTACTCGTGCCATAAGTATTCCTCAGCTTTCTTAAAAAATCTTTAATTGCGTCTTCGCTTTACTGCAACTTACTTAGCCAGCAAGCCCTTCAAATTCTTGCTCTGTGCTGTAGCCAAAACTTTATCTGCAGACAAAGCACGACGCTTGCGAGCAGACTTATGCTCCAAGTTGTGGCGCATTGCGCTACCATCGTGCATTACCTTACCAGTGCCGGTAAGGCGAACGCGCTTGGACGCTGCGGAATTAGTTTTCATCTTCGGCATTGCTGCCCTCCTTATGATTCTGATCAGATTCTACAGAAGCTTGTGCTGCGACTGCTGCCGCATCCTGAGTTCCTTGCTTTGCTGCAAGACGCGCTGCCTGGCGAGCCTGACGTTCTGCGCGCGATTCAGCGCCTCTACGACGCTGCTCAGACTGAGTATGAATCTTCTTGCCCTTAGGAGCGAGAGTCATTATTATGTTACGACCCTCCTGCTTAGGGGCAAACTCAATAGTTCCACTTTCGGAAACCTCATCTGCAAGCCTACGCAATAACTCAACTCCGCCGATAGGACGCGATTGCTCGCGACCACGCAGCATAATGGTGACTTTAACTTTATCGCCGCCATTTAGGAATCGAAGAACATGACCCTTCTTAACGTCGAAATCATGATCATCAATCTTGAGTCGGAAACGAATTTCCTTAATCTCAGCTGTGCTTTGATTACGACGCGCTTCACGAGCCTTAATCTTCTCGTTGTACTTGTACTTACCGTAGTCAATAAGCTTGGCTACAGGAGGCTTAGCAGTAGGTGCCACCTCGACGAGATCGAGGTTCGCTTCCTTTGCCAGGTTCAACGCTACCGAGGTCGCGATGACCCCCACTTGCTCGCCTTTCGGACCGATAAGGCGTACCTGGGAGACACGAATCTCTTCGTTAATGCGTGGTTCGTCGCTAATGATGACTCCAATCCTTGTTAAAACAGTGGAACAGCACACCAAAAGGCAAAGATAAATTCAAGTTCACACATCAATCAAAATAAGCACGCAACCTAAATTCATAGCCGTGCGGCTTTGTAGCAATAAATAAATGCCACGTGACCGAAGTCATGAACCCGAAACCACTTTGGGCTTCCAGGTGGGATATACCACTTTCTTGATTACTCAAGCCAAATGTCTATTCTACTTGGAGCCTTGACATTAATCAATGCCAATAATCAACCGTGCTCAAAAATACTAAACAAATCGCAGTAAAACACGCAAAATAAACGCAATTCCACGCGCGCGATATTATGAGACTATGGAGCCTTTAAAGCGCTGCGTTGTTTTAGCAGCTGGAGATTATTACGACCATACGCGCGAACATGTTCCTGATCGCGCTTTAACTATTGCGGCAGATGGTGGCTGGGACCATGCGTGCAGACTCGGCTTGCATGTTGATGCTCTAATTGGTGACTTTGATTCTGTGCGCTTAAAGCTTCCAACAGATGCTGCCATTACACGACTTCCCGCCGAAAAAGATGATCCAGATTTGCTTTCTGCTCTTAAAGTTGGCTGGGCTAAAGGTTCTAGAGAATTCCATATTTTTGGCGGCTTAGGCGGTCGCGTCGATCACACGATTTCCAATATTCAGCTTATGGTTCGACTTGCCGTTAGAGGCGGAATTGGATTCTTGTATGGAGACGGCACGATTGTTACAGCAATTCACAACGGTTCTCTTGACTTTCCTGCATCTAATGGTCACGAAGGCCGCATGGTTTCTGTGTTCTCACACACGCCCGTTTCTAGCGATGTAAACGAGATTGGTCTTAAATATCAACTTCAGCACGCAACTATGTATGGTGATGCCGTTCAAGGCTTAAGCAACGAGTTACTAAACGACACTCCTGCACATATTGACGTTCATGAAGGCACTCTTGTAATCACATTCCCTATAGATGCTCCACTGCCGCAAGTCAGCTGGTTTAAGCGGCCAGTTGGCGATTTGGGAGATATAAACACTAGCATTTCAAGCGCTCTCGCTGTGCCATCAAAATAGCGTAAATAATCGCAAATTTGCGGTGTAGAGAGCAAAAATGCCTTGTAATGCGTCGTACATACCGCACATTAAAATGAACATGTTAGTTTAAATAACGAAGACCAAAACGTATTGTTAAAAATCGCGAAAAATCGCTAGAACTATGCGTTAAGGTTTCACTCAAGGGAGATCCCATATGACAGTCAAGATTGGTATTAACGGCTTTGGACGTATCGGCCGTTTGGCATTCCGTCGTATTTTTGAGCTTCAGGCTCGTGGCGGTCAAGCTGGCGATATCGAAGTCGCAGCCATCAACGATCTGACCACTCCTTCGATGCTTGCTTACTTGCTTAAGTACGACAGCACTCATGGCACTTTCCGCCACGACGACGGCACCCCAGTTGAGGTTACCTCCACCGAAGACGCAATCGTCGTAGATGGTAAGACTTACAAGGTTTACGCTGAAAAAGACGCAAACAATATTCCATGGGTTAAGAACGATGGCGTTGAGTTCGTGCTCGAGTGCACTGGTTTCTACACTTCTGCAGAAAAGTCCCAGGCTCACTTGAACGCTGGAGCTAAGAAGGTTCTTATCTCCGCTCCTGCTAAAGACGAAACCACCCCAACCGTTGTGTTTGGTGTGAACCAAGACATTTTGAAGCCAACCGACAACATTGTGTCCGCTGGCTCTTGCACAACTAACTCCATGGCTGCAATGGTTAAGCTTTTGCAGGATAACTGGGGTATTAAGTCTGGCTTCATGACCACCATCCACGCTTACACTGGCACCCAGATGATTCTCGACGGTCCACGCGGCTCCAAGCCACGCAACAACCGTTCTGCAGCTTGCAACACCATCGAGCACTCCACTGGTGCTGCTAAGGCAATCGGCAAGGTTGTTCCAGAAGTTAATGGCAAGCTTCAGGGTCATGCTCAGCGTATTCAGGTTCCAGATGGATCTGTTACCGAGTTGACCACTGTTCTCGAGAAGCCAGCAACCACCGAAGAAATCAACGAAGCCTTTAAGAAGGCATTCGAAAACTGCGAATACTTCGGTTACAATGCCGATAGCATTGTGTCTTCCGATATTATTGGCGACACCCACGGTGGCGTTTTCGATCCAACTCAGACCGATGTTAACACTGTTGACGGCGTAACTTTGGCTCGTACCGTTACCTTCTACGATAACGAGTACGGCTTTACTGCTAACATGATTCGCACCTTGCTTTACTTCGCTGAGATTGCTGAGTAAAGTTAGCGAAACACGGTAAAGCTAATAAAGCTTAAATAAAAGCTATAAACCCCTTGCGGTGACTCATCGCAGGGGGTTTTCGCAAAATATTTTGCACACGGGGGTAAAAATGAGCAAAAAACATGCTACGACAGGTAAAGCAACGCCAGCAATCGCACAGTTAGAAAACGCTGGAATTACGTTCCGCGTTGTTGACTATGAGCACGATGCAGACCACATGGATGATGGATATGGCATGGAAGCAGCGCAAAAATTAGGCGTAAATGCTGAACAAGTGTGCAAAACACTTATGGTAGACACTGGCGAAAAGCGCGTAGTTGGGATTGTGCCAGTAAACGGTAGATTGAGTATGAAGGCGATTGCTAGCGCAGTAAATGCCAAAAAAGCCAGTATGACAAGCCCAGATGTAGCCCAACGCGAAAGCGGCTACGTGGTTGGCGGAATCAGCCCATTTGGTCAGCGTACTCATCACGAAACCGTTCTGGATGCTAGTGTTATGCACTTTGATGAGATTCTTGTTTCTGGAGGCAAACGCGGTCTTGATGTTGTTCTAAATCCAAACGATTTAGTTAGCTTGCTTAACGCAACCGTAGCAGATATATTGGCTTAAGTAATACAATTCGTATTATTAAAAACGTTTTCACACAGGGGTGATTTATGAAATCGTATTCGCTACCACCGCGAACAGGCAACCAATACACGATTTGCCACAAAGATTACAAGGCTACAATAACACAACTTGGAGCTGCACTACGCAATTTTACTTGGAGAAATAGTGATATTGTTGTGCCATTTGAGGCTGACGAGTTACCGCCTTGCTACAATGGACAAATACTTATTCCTTTCCCAAATCGTGTAGATAAAGCGTCTTACAAGTTCCAAAACGCGTCTTATACTCTGCCTATCGACGAGCGAGATAGAGACACAGCTTTACACGGCTACGGATACCGCTCATACTGGCAAACTTTAAGCGTTACACAATCCAGTGTGAGTCTTTTATGGCGATCACCAAATATGGAAGGATATCCTTTTGACATTGTCACCATAGCCACTTGGGAGCTTGACGATTATGGGATTCATTTAACGTTGAATACAACCAATCATGGCAATGATGATGCTCCATGGGATGCTGCAATGCACCCTTGGCTGTGCAACGGATTAGAAGGGCATGGAGACGAGATTGATCAACTAAACTCTAAGTGCAAGCTTAAGCTTCCTGCAAAAACGCATGTGCGCGCAAATGAACGTTTAATACCAGTTGGCACAGAAAGCGTGGACGGAACGCGATTTGATTTACGCGATAATCCATTTTTAGTTAATCAGCCATTTGATGATGCTTGGACTGATTTAATTAGGGATGACGATGAGTGGACTACTGCGATTTTTACGCGAGCTGACGACTTACAAATAGCGGTAAAAGGCGACAAAAGCGTAACATCATTCCAAGTGTGCACTGCAACTGGTTTCCCTGCAGACAAGCATCCTTGCGGAGTTGCTGTAGAACCACAGACGGCGTATGCGAATGCATTTAACACAGGAACAGACTTGACTGTTATAGCACCACAGGAAACTGTTGTTAACCAATTTAGAATTTCACCTCTGATTGAGAATATGTGATAGCTGCAGATATGTGACATCTTACGAAAGACAAAAGCTTGAACGTCTTGGCAATGTGCGATAATCCCTAAGGTTGTTCATTTTAATCGTTAGGAGTTTATTATGGGTATGCGTGGACGTAAGCGCAAGGCACGCCGCAAAAAGGCAGCAAATCACGGCAAAAGACCAAATGCTTAAGTTAGTGATTTATTAACCTTTATTTTTGGTGATTTTAAACTATTTAAAAAAAAAACGAGCATATTCACTTTTATTGTGGACATGCTCGTTTTTTATATTAACTACGACAAGTCTTTCTTGATATTTCAACGAAAACTCGATTTGTTGACACACCTTTTGCCGCTTATCTGAATTTTTTACACCACAACTCTTCACTCTGCCTATCTCTTACCCCGCATTTGTTTATCAAAACGCCAAATATGGGAACAAATGCGGGATAAAAAAAAAAACAAAAATACTACAAAATAACCCACTCGCGCAAATCAGCCGCGCTAATGCAAGTCTCTGCAAATTCTACAAACTTTTATCTATCAACTTGTCTAGTTCATTCAACCTATTCTTAGCGTGGCAAATCAACTTTTTCTCATCAATAGTTTTCTTGCCAAAGAGCACTTCCTTAAGAACACTAGCTGCTGTAATATTTGGACTATTTTTATACGAATCAGAATCATATATACATTTTTCGTCTCGCTTGTAAATCTGAATTCTGTCAAATATTTTCGATTGTTCTAATTTCAACAAGTTATCTACTATATTGTTCACAATATTGTCGTGATGATCCTTAGGAGTTGCCCTAGCACTTTTAGGATCTTCCAAATACATTTCCCTGTAGCGAATCAGTGTACTGATCCATGACAATTCAGGTTTTGTTGCGATGACAGCAAGAGAAACACGGTAACCGCGATCTATCAACATTTTTGCAGTGCTGCTAGGCACTTCAACACTGCGCAAAGTACCTTCAATTATGAGATTATATTTTTTAGAACTTAACTCATCAATTAAGCTTCTTACCATTTTTGCTGAAAAAGCACTCGTATATTTAACACTTTCTTTACCGTATTTATCAAGCAACTCGCAATAATAAGGGTGTTGAGTCCTATAGCTATCAGCATCAAGGATTATTATGTTACCGTTAAATTCTTTTTGTTTTATTACATGAATGGTCGTTTTGCCAGCACCACTTTGACAACCGAGTAAAACCGCCTTAGGATGCAAATCTGCATGCTTATACATTTGTAAAGAACGTAAATTTCTTAACAAACAGTGAGTAAAATACTCTTCGCTAAAATCTTCTATAACCATAGCAAAATCACACTTACCCATATTTTTTCTATACGATTGTTAACTATTTTTATTGCAACTTACGTATTCAAGCAAGCGTTCTATGCCATCTAAATATCCGATATAACGATTTATATCTTCAAAATTTGTAGATGTATAAATCTTTGTATTAATTACATCTGATAAATCATCACTAATTGCAATCCACGCATTAGAAGAATCATCAAATTGTATATTCATACTATCCTCGTATTTATATAAACGAGCCAGTAAAAGTGCGCCACGCTCCTTTAAAACTTCAATCTTCATGTTCAAATCGTATTTATCAGATGCAGATAATTCTTTTTCATTTACGATATCAAAAAGAGAAACCTTGAATTTATTACAAATCTTATCTATTAACCTAGTTGAAATAGCACTTGTACCATTTTCGTATCGCACAATGCTGTTACGAGATACTCCTAATACTTCAGCTAACTCTTGTTGAGTTAGTTTTTTTGAGCGACGTAGTGCTCGAATATTCACAGAAACCATATATACGCCCTTTTATAAAAAATCTGCAGTAACAATTAATTCAAAATTAAGATTTAAGATTTATTTGTGATATAAGCATATAACAAAAAACATTGAGGCACCAATTTTGGTGCAAATTCTTTACAAAATTTTTAAACTCTCACAACACATACAAAAATATTAAATTGCTCAATAATTGAAAATAAAAAGGGTCATAAGCCAAAATAAAAGATTTAAAGAAAACAAAAAGGCTCGGAGAGTTGACGCCACTAGTAGCATCTATCTCCAAGCCCTTAATAATCACAGCACTATTACTGTCCCTAGCAAAAACAGCACTGCTAATTACCCTCAACAGTCAACTCACAAGATCAGCATCACCAGAATCCACTGCGAAAAAAGGAAATTAAGCAAAACAGTAAAAACCAGTAATGCAATCCTGCAAGAAAACTTGCGACAGAAATCAAAGAAAACTACCACAGTTGAGAGCAAAATTATAGAAGTGAGCGCACTGAAAAATACGCAGCACGCTCACCGATAACACTTAACGTGCTTTTTAACTTAGTGACGCATCTTGCGAACAGCAGCACCCATACCAGCAAGCATAGAAGCAGCCAAAGCAGTCAAAGCAACACCAACACCAGCATTACCAAGCTGCTCGCCAGCCTTACCACCATGACCATTACCACCCTTGGTGCCCATACCAGCAAGCTCACCCTTAGCAGCAGCAGCGGCACCAGCCTTACCAGCGGCTGGAGCAGCAGTCTGAGCCTTAGCCTCAACCTTCTTAGCCTCAGCCTTAGCAGCAGCAGAAGCAGCAGGGAAATCAGTAGAAACTGGGTTCAAAGTGTTAGGATCAGCAAAGCCCTTAACAGCAGAAGCCTCAACCTCAACAGCCTTATTAAAAGCAGCACGATAATTCACAAGAGCAGTATTATAAGCAGTAGCAGCAAGCAAAGCCTTACCACTCTTCTCTCCGAAATTCTTCTCAGCATCAGCATACTCATGAGTCCTATAAGCATTAGCCTTAGACTGAGCAGCCTTCAAATCAATAACAGCAGCCTTGTAAGCATCAGTATCAGTCTTACCAGCCACGCGAAGAGCCTCTTTACGATCAGCAGCAGACTTCACCTGAGCATCCAAAGCAGCCATCTGAGTCTTAGCAGCCTCAAAATCAGCCTTAGACTTAGCAAACTTCTCCTGAGCATCCTTATTAGTAGCATCAGCCTCAGCAAGCACAACCTGAGTACGCATCAACTCAGCAGAAGCAGCAGACTTAGATGGATCAGCAGTCTGAACAGGTTTAGTCTGATCTGGCTTAGTCTGATCTGGCTTAGTCTGATCTGGCTTAGTCTGATCTGGCTTGGTCTCACCAGGCTTAGTCTGATCTGGCTTAGTCTCACCGCCTGGATTCACACCACGCAACGCGTTCAAATAACGCTGATTGGCTTCAACCTGAGCCTTAGCAGCAGCAACAGCCTCAGTCTGAGCTGTAACCTTAGCATCAGCAGCATCAAGAGCAGTCTTCAAATCTTCAGCTTTCTTCTCAAGAGTCTTGCCTTCAGCATCTGTATCCTTAAGCTTCGCTTCAGCTTCAGTATTAGCCTTATCTAAACTCTTGTATTCTTCAGACTGCTTATATTCTGCAGTAGCTTTAGTCTTATCGAAATCCTTATCGTTAACATGTTTTCCAAGATAAGCAGTCAAGCCATCTTCCACTGCCTTCTTAGCAGCTTCTGCAGCCTTCTTAGCAGCATCAAACTTGGTTTTAGCATTCTCATAAGCCGTCTTAGCTGCAGCTTGGGCGCTTTGAAGCTTGACCAAACTTATCTCTGCAGTTCTCACAGCACGCTGGCTTTCACGAAGAGTCTTGTTAGCCTCATGAATTTGTACAGCATCAGCAAGAGCATCACCTTTGGCACCAGCGAATGCTGGGGTTGCCATTGCGAAGCCGGCAAGCAAAGTTGCGCCAGCAGCGAAAGCGGCGATAGCCTTCTTATTCATCATTTTAATTTCCTTTC